>VYLD01000252.1_pt1 | contig 35582 bp, 32 predicted proteins | sample 5114401 | NCBI WGS metagenome assembly VYLD01 (sample SAMN12291783, study PRJNA351875) | freshwater metagenome | isolation source: freshwater lake | place: USA: Michigan, Gull Lake | collected 2013-08-08 | reverse complement strand
GAGTCGACGGCGACCTCGCTGGCCGAGCCATGGCCGGGGCTGGTGGTGCGCCGAAACCCCGACCTCTCGTTCACCGCGTTCGCCTTCGGTCGTCGTGATGGCACATCCTGGTTTTCAGCGCCCCTCGACCCCTTCTCCTGCCCGGTCGCCCCCTGCGCCCTGAGCACCGACGCCACCGCGCCGTCCGTCGCGCTCACCGGCCCGCTGCCCCGGGGCCACAAGGGCTGGCTCGTCAATGAAGAGCCGGTCGCCACCCTGCAGGTCGCGACGCTTCAAGGTGCGAGCCCGGCGATCTTCCGGAACTCCGGGGCCGGCTGGGTGGCGGTGCCCTCGGCCCCCAGCGCCATCTTCAGCGACGGCACCAGCCTGAGCAGCGTTCGGTTCGACGATGCCGGGGTGACGCAGGTGACCCTCGATGGCGGCGCGTGGAACCCGGTGAGCGTGATCACCACCAGCCTCGCCGACTACCCGACCGACGCGGTCTCGGACCCGTTCGTCTTCGCCAGCGCCTCACGCGGTTCTCAGCCAGCCCTCGTTCTCAAGTCGAGCAGGACCGATGTCATGAAGGCCAGCATCTTTGGGCCTCCCTGGAGGAGCATGACGCCGGTCGGGAACGGCCCCGAGGCTCGCATCGCGACGATGATCCCCGAGTACCCGGGCGCTGCGTTCGTGCTCACCCAGCGGCCCACCGGCGCGCTGGACCTGCTGATCTTCGGCGACGTCAACAACGGCGCGAGCGGGCTGGTGACGGGCGTGAACAGCCTCGACGCCATCTCGAACTGGTCGAGCGTGTGGTTCGTCACCAGCGCTTCGGGGCTGATCGAGGTGCGCTACATCTCCTACGGCAATGGGACGACGGCGATTCGCCTGTCTGGGCCACTCCGCGGGGGCGTCCCGTCGTTCCCGCTGAACAACAACCTCAGCTGTGAGGCCGCGCGGCCTGAGCTGGCGATGGCCGACGGCCGCATCTTCGTCGCCTGGCAAGAGCGGTGCGGCGCGGGCCCGTGGCGGGTCTATGTACGCGGGTTGGAGTAGGTGACCGCCGCCACCCCTGCCTCGAGAGGGTTGGCCAGGCGTCAACGCCTCATCAAGACATGATGCGCGCGACGTTCACCCGTCGTCTGTGCCCGGGTTCGCGAGGGCCACCTGCTGCTGGTGGTCGGCGGCCGCGGCCAGGACCGCCTCATGAAGCGGGTCCTCGGGGCCCAGCCGCTGCACCAGGGCGCGGGCGCGTTCGACCTTCCCTTCGGCGAGCAGGCCCGCCACCAGCGCACGGGCGAGCTCGGCATCCCAGGTGGTGGCGAGGGCCTGCTCGAGGAGCGGTGGCGCAGCTCGGGGCGCGCCCAGCAGCGCGTCGACTCGAGCGATACGCAGCAGCCGCTCGTGCTCGGACTCCCATGGCGCCGGGGTCAGCGCCGCCACCAGCGCGGGTCCCGACAGGGCGGGGTCAGCGCGGGCGAGCGTCAGCGCCTCATCCCACCGGCCGGCCCGACTGAGGAATCTGAGCGCAAGCCAGGTGTATTGCCGGGGTGCCTGAGCACGCTTCGAGAGGACCCAGGCGACCGCGTCAGGCGACCCACACTCGAGGCCCGCCAGCGACTGCCCAAGGGGCACCGACAGGCCCAGCGCAGAGAAGGCCAGGCGAGCAGACGCCCGCGCGGGCGCCGGCACCACGACGGAACCTGTCACGAGCGGAACGGGCGAATCCCCAAGATGGGTGAAGAAGTCGTGCAGTCCACAGGCGACTGACTTCGAAAGCCCGGTCCCCGAGAGGGCAAGCGCGAGCTGGACCATCATGCGGGTTCGCTGTGCGGGGGGGATCTCGAGCGTCAGCAGGGCCGTCTCGAGCACCAACTGTTGAGCGACGGGTCTGCCCTGGAGCGCGCTCGCGTAGTACTCGCGCGCTGTCGGCGAGCGGGGGTGCAGCACCACCTCTCGAGCGAAGAACGTCTGGTTGTTCTCGAAGGCGAAGAGCGCCGGACCCAGCTGGGTGGCGCAGACCAACGTCGCCGCCACGGCGGCCCCCCCCAGGGCCAGCGCGCTGGCGCTCGTGCGCGCTGTGATGATGGCGCGCGCGACGATCGCCGCGACGCCCGCGATGGACAGGTAGAGGTACCGGTCAGCCACCATCAGCTTGTTGGGAGACGCCACCAGGTTCATCACCGGGAGGAGCGGGATGAGCCACCAGCAGGCGTCGACCAGCCAGGGGCGCAGGCGCGGCCAGCGCACCGCTGCGAGCAGCGCAGAGAGCCAGGCGGCCGCGAGGCCCGCACCGGCGACGACCAGCTCGGTCGGCACGTCGAACGTGCCCGGGCCAGACGCGGCGAAATCGAACGGCAACGCGGTGGGCACCGCGGCGACGGTACGCTGATGGTAGGCCGCGAAGGTGCCCGCTGCCGTCGAGAGGCGCGCGGCCAGCGGCGAGCTGCCCGGCATGTTCGGGAAGGGAATGCCGAACGGCACGCGCGCCGCCAACGCCACCAGCGCCGTCCCGAGCGCGGCAAGCAACGGGCGCGCGCGGGCCACCAACTCGCCACAGGCCGCCGCTTCGCAGAAGAACAGCACCGGCAGGACGATGGCCGTCTCCTTCGACAGCACCGCGAGCGCGAGCGGCAGCAGCGCCCACCATCGACGCGGCTCATGCCGGAAGAGCACCGTCGACAGCAGCGCGAACACGCCAAACAAGAGCTCGCACGATCCGCTGACCCAGCCCACCGACTCGTAGCGCGAGGAGTGCAGGGCGAAGACGAGCGCGGCGACGAGCACGGCCCACGAGGCGCGTACGCTCAAAGGGCCGACCGCGGCCACTCGCTGGGTCAGCCACCGGGTCACCAACAGACTCGCCACAACGTGAAGGATGAGGTTCAGGCAGTGAAAGCCAAAGGGCCCTGCGTCGACCAGGAGGGCGTGCGTGAGCTTGACCATGGGTCGGTAGAACGAGCCACCGTCGGCGAGCGGGACCGATGAGTCCCAGAAGGACGCGGTCAGGGCTCGCGCTGCGGCGCCAGGCCCGCGCAGGTGGGTGTTGTCGGCGATGAGGATGAGATCGTCCCACACGAAGCCGCCCCGCAGCGCGGGAAGGAACTGCAGCAGACAGACGACGCAGACCAACCCCATGGTCACCGCGGGGGACGGGGCCCACCGGGCGGCAGGGTCCGCAGGCTCGGCTGGTGCGTCGCCCGTGTTCGCCATGCTGTGCTGCACGCTCCTTCCGTTCAGTGTCTATCGCGTTCTGCGCTGGGCACCCAAAGCAGACGCCGACTCGGGCGGCTGCATCGAGGACCCGCTCGACCGGGGCAACCGACCGCTCGCATTCTTGCGAATCACGTCGAACGTCTGCACATCGCGAGAGGTGCCGCGGCATAGCGCGAGCGTCTCCTCAGCGGCGTCGCTTGCTCGTTGTTCGCCGAGACCGCTTACCGCTCGAGCGAGAGCCAGAACTCCAGCCGGTTCGCAGCGCTGAAGCGCACGCCCGAGATCGTCACCGGCGCGGCCAAGTGGACCTTGAGGTGCTCTGCCTTCACCTTTCCCGCGATGAATGCCGGGGATGAGCTGACGCCGGCGCCGCTCCTTCAGCGAACCTTCGACGCAAAGTCCGCCAGCCGCGCGATGCCCTTCTCGATGATCGCCTGCGACGTGGCGAACGAGAACCGCAGGAACCCCTCGGCCCCGAACGGCTCTCCCGGCACCGCGGCGAGCAGGAAGTCCTCGAGCAGCAGCTCTGAGAGCTTGAGCGAGCCGGTGATGGTGGTCTCTTGGTACGTCTTGCCGACCAGCTCACCCACGTCGGCGAAGCAGTAGAACGCGCCTTCAGGCACCCGGCACTTCACCCCGGGGATCTTGTTGAGCAGCGCCACCATCAGATCGCGCCGCTTCTCATATTCCTTCACCATCGCCTGCAGCGGCTCTTGTGGCCCTCGCAGCGCCGCGATGGCGCCCTTCTGCACCACCGACGTCGCGTTCGAAGTCGACTGGTCTTGCACCATCTGCATGCCCGCGATCAGGTCCTTCGGGCCAGCCGCGTACCCCAGCCTCAGCCCCGTCATGGCGTAGGCCTTCGAGAAGCCGTTCACCACCACCGTGCGCGGCGCCAACTCTGGCGCGACGTTGGCGATGTTCTGAAAACCGCCCGGCACGTAGAGCAGCCGCTCGTAGATGTCGTCGGAGATCACCAGGCAGTCATGCCCTTTGAGGACGTCGGCGAGCCCGGTCAGCACCTCCTTCGAGAGCACGGCGCCTGACGGGTTCGACGGGCTGTTGATCACCACCGCCCGGGTCTTCGCGGTCAACGCCTTGCGCAGCTGCGCGGGGTGCGGCGCCCACCCATCGGCCGCGCTGGTCTCGACGATCACCGGCTCACCGTCAGCCAGCCTCACCATGTCGGGGTAGCTCACCCAGAACGGCGAGAAGATGATCACCTCGTCGCCAGGAGAGAGCAGCGCCTGGAAGATGTTGTAGAGCGAGTGCTTCGCGCCGGTCGAGATCAGCAGCTGATCGGGCGCGTAGTCGAGCCGGTTCTCGCCTTTGAGCTTCTCGATGATCGCCGCTTTGAGCTCGGGAATGCCCCCGGTCGCGGTGTACTTGGTGAAGCCCGCGTCGAGCGCCGCCTTGATCGCGTCCTTGATGTGCGCGGGCGTGTCGAAGTCGGGCTCACCGGCGGCGAAGCTGACGACGTCGGCCCCCTTCGCGGCCAGCGCCTTGGCCTTGGCGTTGAGCGACAGCGTGGGCGACGGCTTGGCAGACTTGAGGCGACTGGCGAGGCGGATCATGGCTTGCTCTTTCCCTGCTCGGCGTACCGGGCGCGCAGGCCCGCGGCGACGTTGGCTGGCACCAGACCTTCGACGTTGCCGCCGAAGCTCGCCACCTCACGCACCAGATTCGACGACACGTAGAAATAGTCTTCGCCAGTCATCATGAAGACCGTCTCGAGCTCGGGGTCGAGCTTGCGGTTCATGTTGGCCAGCTGAAACTCGAACTCGAAGTCGCTCACCGCGCGCAGCCCGCGCAGCACCACCTTCACGTTCCGCCGCGCGGCGTACGCCACCAGCAGCCCTTGAAAGTCATCGAGCTCGACGCGCGGGTCGTTCTGCAACGCGTCGCTGATGAAGGCGCGACGTTCGGCCACGCTGAAGAGCGGGGCCTTCTTCGGGTTCACGGCGATGGCCACGATCAGCCGATCGAACATCTTCAGGCCGCGGTGAATCAGCGAGAGGTGGCCGTTGGTGAGGGGGTCGAACGAGCCCGGGTAGATCGCGATGGACATCGGCGTGTCAGACTCGTTCACGCGGCAGAGGGGGTCAATCGGAAGATCGAGACCACCGTGATGCCGAACACCCGCTCGTCTTCGCGCCGCCAGCGGCCGACCACCTCGGGCAGCGCCTCGTCACGCCCGTGCTCGATCACCGCCACGCCCGACGGCTCGACGAGGGGCTCCAGGCCCGTCAAGACGTCCAACCCCGCGCTCAGCGCGTAGGGAGGATCGGAGAAGACCAGCTCGAACCTCGCAGCGGCCTTCGCGAAGTGTTCCAGCGAGCGCATCGCGGGCATGGGCAACACCTCGACCCTCGCGTCGAAGCCCAGCGCCTTGACGTTCTCCCGGCACAGGCCGATCGCTTCCCTCGACGAGTCGACCAGCACCGCCGACGTCGCGCCGCGAGAGACCGCCTCGAGCCCCATCGCGCCCGTGCCGGCGAAGAGATCGAGCACCCGCAGGCCGTCACAGCGCTGCCCCAGCACGTTGAAGATGGTCTCCCGCACCCGATCGGCGGTGGGCCGGGTCACGTCGTCACTCTTCGGCGTGGCCAACGTTCGGCCTCGGGCCGTGCCTCCGACGATTCGCATGCGAGCCGGGCTTACCCTTCCCCACGTACGGGCGCACGCGATGTCCGCGCTTCAGACAGTTTCGGGGTAGACCCGGCCTGACTTCAGACAACCCCGGGGAGCACCTCTTCGATGGACTACGAGCGCTACCAGAACCTGCACACCATCGTGATGCTGCGGGACATTCTGCGGAAGTGGTGGCGGGCCGAGCTGACGTTTGCCGACAAGAGCGGGCAGGTCATCGAATGGAGCCGCGGCCCCATCGTGCCTCCGCCCAACGACTTCTGTCGCCTGGCGCTGTTCTCGAAAGAGGGCTTTCGACGGTGTGGCAGCTCGGTGCGGGTGCTGCACGACAAGTTCAAGGCCTCGAAGAAGCTGCGCCGCAGCCAGTTTCACGAGTGCCACCTGGGCTTCACCATCGTCGGCGCGCCTCTGCACCTCAACGGCGAGTACGAGGGCATGCTGTTCGTCGAGGGCTTCGCCAGGCAGGAAGTCAGCCCGCGGGAGGCGGAGCAGCTGCGCGCGCGGATCCTCGAGCTGAACCCCGGCGCCACCGAGCTCGAGCGCGCCGTCGAGCGGGTCCCGACCATGGACGAGCGCGAGCTCGAGAAGCTGTGCGATCTGCTCGAGTTCGGCGCCAACGAGATCGCCAACTTCGAGGGCGAGCTGTCGCGAAAAGAAGAGCCGGTGGCGGCTCCAGCGGCCGAGACCGGCGAGCGGTACGCCTTCGCCAACATCATCGGCAAGAGCCAGCCGATGATCGACGTGTTCCGCGTGCTCGAGCGCGTCTGCCAGTCGGACGCGACGGTGCTGGTGAACGGCGAGTCAGGCACCGGCAAAGAGCTGGTGGCCCGCGCCATTCACTACAACGGGCCCCGCAAGGACAAACCGTTCGTGGTGCAGAACTGTTCGGCCTTCAACGACAACCTGCTCGAGAGCGCGCTCTTCGGCCACACCCGCGGAGCCTTCACCGGAGCCCTGCGCGACAAGAAGGGCCTCTTCGAGATCGCCGACGGCGGCACCTTCTTCCTCGACGAGGTGGGCGACATGTCGGCGGCCCTGCAGGTGAAGCTGCTGCGGGTGTTGCAAGAAGGGGTCTTCTTGCCGGTCGGGGGCACCGCACCTCGGCAGGTCGACGTGCGGGTGATCTCGGCCACCCACAAGGACCTGGGCGACATGGTGAAGAAGGGCACCTTTCGCGAAGATCTCTTCTACCGAATCAACGTCATTCGCCTGCAGGTGCCGTCGTTGCGTGAGCGCAAAGACGATCTGCCGGTGCTCATCGAGCACTTCCTGCGCAAACACCGTCGCGAAGGGCAGCGCGCGCGGGGGCTGTCCGCCGAAGCCCTCTCGGTGCTGCAGAGCTACCACTGGCCCGGCAACATTCGTGAGCTCGAGAACGAGATCGAGCGCCTGCTGGTGCTGGGCGGCGATCAGGATCAGCTGACGCCAGATCTGCTCTCGAGCCGCATTCGCGACGCCACCAACGGCGCCAGCGGCGGCAACGTCATCGGCGCGCACCGCCTCACCACCCTGCCCGTCGGCCGCCTCAACGACGCCGTCGAACAGCTCGAGCGCGAGCTGCTCACCCAGGGCCTCAACCGCACCCGCGGCAACAAGTCGAAGCTGTCCCGCGAGCTGGGCATCAGCCGGTCCAACCTGATCCTGAAGATCCAGAAGTACGGGCTCGAGAAGCCCGGCGCCCCCACCCCCGACGACGACGAGGCCGAGCTCGATGCCTGATGGGTCCACCAGCGCCTTCCAGCAGGACTTCTACGAGACGCCCGACGGCGCGCGCCTCTGGTACGAGCTGCGCGGCGATCGGCACGGCATGCCCGCCATCCTCTGTGATGGCCTGGGGTGTGACGGGTTCATCTGGAAGTACCTCTTCGAGCCCCTCGCCGCCGAGCGACGCGTCCTGCACTGGAACTACCGGGGCCACGGCAAGAGCGGTGTCCCCCGTGACGACACGCGCCTCGGCGTCGACTTCATCTGTGACGATCTGCTGCGCCTGCTCGACCACACCGGCGTCGAGCGGGGGGTGATCTTCGGGCACTCCATCGGAGTGCAGGTCTCGCTCGAGTTCCAGCGGCGACACCCTGGTCGGGTCGCGGGCCTGGTGTTGTTGTGCGGCACCTTCGGCACGCCGCTCGACACCTGGCACGATCACTCGCTGCTGCGGGTGGCCTTCCCGTACCTGCGCCGGCTGGTCGAGCGGTCTCCTGCGGCTGCGAAGGCAGTCACCGGCGTGGTGCTCAGCAACCAACTGGCGGTCGAGATCGGTATTCACGCCGAGCTGAACCCGGCGCTGATGAACCACCAGGACTTTCACCCGTACATGGAACACCTGGCGAAGATGCAGCCGCTCTACTTCGTGCGCACCCTCGACTCGATCAAGGATCACTCGGCCCTCGAGCACCTGCCTCACGTCGACGTGCCCACCCTGGTGGTGGGCGGCGAGATCGACAAGTTCACGCCCGTGTGGCTGAGCCGGCGCATGGCCGAGCACATTCCCAACGCGCGGTACGTCTTCGTGCCCGGCGGCAGTCACACCGCGCCCCTCGAGCGCCCGGGCCTGGTCAACGGCGAGGTCGAGACCTTCCTGCACCGGCACTTCCCCTCTCCCGGGTGACGTTCGTGCAAGGACCCGGTCGCCAGGGCGCTGCGAGCGGAAACAACACTGCGTCGAGAGGCCTTCAGGAACCGACTCGTCGTGCCTCGGGCCTGCGCCTCGCGCGGCGTGCGCCTCGCCTTTCCGGGCTCGGTCGCCGTTTGACGCCAGTCAGCTGGCTGGAAGAAGTCGCTCGCCGCCGTGTTCCGTGGCGACCTGACCCATGCCCACCTGCCCCGATCACCCGAGGGCGATGACCGACGGCCCGCTGGGTCTCACCTGCCCGTTCTGTCGCGGAGTCCTGCAGACCAGCGCTCAGCTCGAGCGCGCCGTTCCCCACGCGCTGCAAGCGCTCACGCCCGAAGCGCGCCTCGACGCCTTGCCCTTCAAGAAGCCTCGCAGCTGCCCACGGTGTCAGCAGGTCATGGCGCCGCTCCGCATCGGCGCGCGTGAGGCGTGGCTCGATCACTGCGCAGCGTGCGACCTGTGGTGGGTCGAGGCGGCCGACGCGGTGTCCTTGAAGGCCGTGGTCTCAGCCGCAGCGCGGCAAGACGCCTGGGCCTCGATGGCGGTCGACGAGCGCGCCCAGCTCGCCCGCGATCTCGCCGATGCCGAGAAGCCTCAAACCATCGCCCCGATGCAGGAGTTCAGCCTCGCTCAGGCCGCCCAGGCTTTGGTGGGCGTGCCGGTGATGGCCTCACTCGAGGGCGCCCAGCGACCGCTGTTGACGGTCGCTTCGGCCGCGGCGTTGTTGATCGCGTTCCTCGGCAGCAAGGTGGACCCCGAGGCCTTCGGCTTTGGCGCGCTGGCCTACCTCGGTCGCCGTGACTCGGTGCTGGGGGTGTTCCCCGCCGTCCTGGCGCACGACGGCGTCGGGCACCTGATGGGGAACCTGATCTTCCTCTTCGTCTTCGGCGACGCCGTCGAGCGCAAGACCCCTCACCTGCTGGTCCCCGCCACGATCTTTGGGCTGGGTGCGCTGGCCATCGGCGTCGACGCGTTGGTGAGCGGGCCGCAGACGCTGGTCGGCGGCGCCAGCGGCGGCGTCTTCGGGTTGATGGGCCTCACCCTCGTGCTGCAACGAAAGGGACGGTGGATGCTGCCCCTCTTCGGGCTGGTCCGCCGGTCGGTCAGCGCGCTGCGGGTGCCGCTCCCGGTCGCGATGATCGTCTACGCCGCATGGGACGTCCTGCGCGCCTCGGCCACCGGATCGGGCATCGCGTGGGTCGCCCACGCCTTCGGCTTCGCGCTGGGCGTGGTGATCGCGCTGGTGCTCGAACGGACACGGCGCTGACCGCTGCGAGCAAAGGTGATGAACGCTGAGAGAAATGCTCGAACGACGAGCCTCCCGGCCGCGACGAGGAAGTGCCTCGCAGGAAGACGTCTCGGTTCACCGAGCCCGGCGCCGCTGCCGGCCGAAGGAGGCACGGCTTTCTGGCAACCGGAGCGTTTGCTTCAACGCGCTGCCAACGCCGCCTGGACCGTCTCGCTCGCCGCCAACGTACCGGCGTCGATGCGCACCTTGATCGCGTCGAGCTCAGCGACCAGCGCCTCGCCGAACACCACCCGCACCTCGTCGCGCGAGGCCTCGTACAGCGTCACCCCGGTGCCGAAGCAGGCCAGATCGTCCTTCACGTCGGTGTTCGGACGCATCACGCCCTTGTCCCAGCAGATGGGGAACAGCCAGCACACCATCGGCTTGATCTGGTGGTAGTCGCGGCCCGTCGCCAGGGCGAAGGCGTGAATCCCGCAGCCCCGGCCCTTGTCGCTCAAGAAGACGCAGGCTCCGTTCTTCGTCGCCGCCCGCACGTACTTGCCTGTCGGGTACTCCGGGTCTTCGAAGACCTCGGGCTTGAACCACTCCGAGACCGGAGCCCGCACGTACGGCGCCAGCTCGTCGGCCACCGCGAGGATCGCGTCACGCTCGCCCGCGTTCACGTCGCAGCCGTACTGGCAGCAGCTGTCGTGACAGAACGTGCACTGCATGCAGCGCATGAAGTACCGCAGGGTGAAGATCTCGCTGTCCACGGCGCGCAACGCGGGGACCGAGCTGATTGGGATGAGCATCGCAGGAAGGCGCCTACTCCACCGCGGCGGCTGCCTTCAGCTTGAATCGCCCGTGCGTGTCTCGGGCCGGTGACGAAACCCCAGGGCCGCTTCGGGGCACCAGCCCTGGCTCTTCAGGGTCGCCGGGCTGTTCAACCACCACGAAGCCGTATATTGGCCGCGGCTCATGTTTCCCCGAGAGAAGATCCGCAACATCGCCATCGTGGCGCACGTCGACCACGGTAAGACCACCCTCGTTGACTTCATGCTCCGGCAGGGAGGCACCTTCCGCTCGAACGAGCAGGTCGCCGAGCGGGTCATGGACTCGAATGACCTCGAGCGTGAAAAAGGCATCACCATCATGGCCAAGAACACGGCCATTTTGTACCAGGGCCACCAGATCAACATCGTCGACACGCCCGGCCACGCCGACTTCGGCGGAGAGGTCGAGCGCGGCCTGCGCATGGTCGACGGCGTGCTGCTCCTGGTGGACGCCGCCGAAGGCCCCCTGCCCCAGACCCGCTTCGTGTTGTCCAAGGCGCTCGGCCTCGGCCTCAAGACGGTGCTGGTGATCAACAAGATCGACCGCAAAGACGCCCGCGCCAAAGAGGTGCTCGACGCCGTCTATTCGCTCTACATCGACCTCGGCGCCGAGGACAAAGACCTCGACTTCCCGGTGATCTACGCCATCGCCCGCGAGGGCAAGGCGTCGCTCAAGCTCGAAGAGCCCAGCACCAGCCTCACCCCACTCTTCGACGCCATCCTGGGTCACATCTCGTGCCCGCCGGCGCCCGTCGACGAAACCAGCACCCAGCTGCTCATCGCGAACCTCGACTACGACGACTACGTGGGCCGCCTCGCCATCGGCCGCGTCAGCTCGGGCCGGCTCACCCCCAACATGCCGGTGGCCATCTGCCGTGACGGCGGCAAGATCGAGCAGGGCCGCATCGTGAAGCTGTTCGGCTTCTCGGGCCTCAAACGGGTCGAGATCACCGACACCGGCCCGGGCGAGATCGTCTCGGTCGCCGGCATCGAAGACATCTCCATCGGCGACACCATCGGCGACGTCGAGAACCCCAGGCCGCTGCCTCGCATCAAGGTCGACGAGCCGACCATGATGATGGTGTTCCGGGTCAACGACAGCCCGTACGCCGGCAAAGAGGGCAAGTACGTCACCTCCCGCAACCTGCGCGACCGCCTTCAGAAGGAGTCGTACCGCAACGTCTCCATTCGCGTGGAAGACACCGACAGCCCCGATGCCTTCCGCGTGGTGGCCCGCGGCGAGCTGCAGCTGGCGGTGATCATCGAGACCATGCGCCGCGAGGGCTTCGAGCTGACCGCCTCGAACCCCGAGCCGATCATCAAGGAGATCGACGGCGTCAAGAACGAGCCCATGGAGCTGGTCTTCGCAGACCTGCCCGAGACCTCGGTCGGCATCGTCACCGAGCGCCTGGGGCCCCGCCGCGGCCGCATGGTCGACATGAACCAGCTCGGCGGTGGGCGCATGCGCGTCAACTACCGCATCCCCGCGCGAGGGCTGGTCGGCTTTCGCAGCGAGTTCCTCACCATCACCAAGGGCGAGGGCATCATGTCGTCCCAGTTCGACGGGTGGGAACCGCACATGGGCTACATCCCCCGGCGCAGCAACGGCGCGATCATCGCCGACCGCCTGGGCGACTCGATTCCCTACGCGCTGTTCTCGATTCAAGAGCGCGGCAAGCTCTTCGTGGGCCCGGGCGTGCAGCTGTACGAGGGCATGATCATCGGCGAGCACTCCCACCCCAACGATCTCGACGTCAACGCCAGCCGCGAGAAGAAGCTCACCAACATTCGCGCCGCCGGCCGCGACGAGAACGTGCAGCTGACGCCCCCCGTGCAGATGGGCCTCGAGAAGGCCCTGGAGTGGATCGGCTCTGACGAGCTGGTCGAGGTCACCCCCAAGTCGATTCGCCTGCGCAAGCGCCAGCTCAACTTCAACGCCCGCTACCGCGCAGGCCGCGACGTCAAACGCGAAAAAGAAGAGTGAGCCCGCTGCCCTGAGGAAGGCCACCCGACCAACCCTGACTTCCTCGAGGCGCGTGACGCGCTGCTCGCCGTGACCTTCGCGACGGACCCAGGCGCTCTCCGAGGTTCGCGAGGCGCGGCGCCGGGCCCAGGGCGACCGCTCCCAACAAGCTCTCGACGGGCAATACCTCAGTGGTCGAAGACACCGGCACCGGAAACTTCCTCCGGCGTGGGTTCCGCTGGGTACCGTGATTCCGTAGAGCGCTAGGGGCTCGATGAAGCCGGCAGACCGCCGCCGACCGCACGAATCACGAGGCCCCTGCTCGAGGCCCGCGAGGCTGGCGTTCACCCTGGAACGACGGCGGCGCGCGGCGTGTTGGTCGGTCTGTGAGTCACCTGCTGCTGGTGCTGATCAGTGCCTGGCCCGAGGCCGACGCGAAGTTGACGGTGTTACCCGTGCCGCCGTTGCTGCGCAGGGTGCGGGTGGCCGTCGACGCGGGTCACGGAGCGCCGGGCAATACCGGCAACTCAGGCTGCCATTGCCAACGCGAGGCCGATGAGACCCTCGCCGAGGCCACCCAGCTGGCGGCGCGGCTGCGACGGTTCGGCTTCGAGGTACTCGAGACGCGCACAACGATCGAGGGAACCCCCTACAAGCGCCGCATCGCAGCCATCGAGCGCTTCCGGCCCGACCTGGTGGTGAGCCTGCACACCGACTCGCGCGGCGAGGCATCGGCGTCTGCCTTTGTCGACGGCGGCGTGTGCTGGGCCAACCCTTCGGACCCCGGCTTCGCCGTCCTCTGGAGCGACGAAGGACCTGCGCCCGCCATCACGAGACGGCAATTCTGGGGCCGCACGGTGAGTGAGGAGTTGGCGCGTGCGGGATTCGGCATCTACTCGGGCGACGACTACGGCAGTCTGTACAATACAGACACGACACCAGGGTGCTTCATCGACGCGCGCCCACTCACAAAACGGGTGTATTTTCTGCGGGCGACCACGGCGGCCCCCGTGATCATCATCGAGACACACCACGCGCTCGACCCGATCGAGGTCGCGCGGTGGCAAGAGCCGTCGACCCACGAGGCGTTCGCGGCGGCCATTGCCAGCGCAGCGGTGCGGGTGGTCGAGGAACGTTGACTGGCCGTCAGCCGATGGTCGTGCGGCGGGGATCGTGGCCTGCACGCTCGCGCAACGGCTCGAGCTGTTCGATCACCTGCGCATCGATGCGGTCGGGGGACGCGAGCGCGCCCTCGAGGTCCGCACAGGCCCGCGTCGCCTCGGCCAGGTCGTGCTGCAACGAGGCCCGCTGGGCCGGGTCGAGGCGACGCCGGGTGATCGACCGCGCCTGGAGACGCGAGAAGGGAACCGCCGCCCCCGTGTCGATGCCCCGGAAGCGCGGGTGCCGGAAGAAGGCCTCGGTGCCAAGGCGAGTCAGCGCCCAGACCGCCTCGTCGACGTTCGCGGCCGCGTCGATCACCCGTTGGAGCAAAGGCTCGAGCTTGATCGCCCGCAGGCTCGCCTCCAGCGCATGGCACGTGGCTCGGGCAACGTCTGCCTCAGCGCGAACCCTGCGGACGATCTCTGCTCGTGAGGCCTCGATGAACCGCGACTGGCTGGCCCCCGTTCGGCCGACCGTTCAGGAGTTCTTCGAGCCCCTGTCTGCGCAGTCGAAGCGCCGCCAGCTCGGCCTTCCCTTCGGCGTCCAGCGCGATCCCCTCGAGCGCGCGAATGTCTTCACAGACGGCGACCCACCGTTTCTTCAGCGTCTCGCGATCGCCGCTCACGAGGCGATAGTGGACCAAAGACCGGTCGCCGACTGCAACTCACCGCTTCCGTCGGTACTTCCTCGGCTGGCTCTTCCGTCCCATCGGCCGCTGCTCCTGCTTCTCCTGCGCCTCGGCCAGCAACGCTCGCGACGGAGGCTTCACCCCGATGTCCATCTCCTTGAGCATCACCAGGCGGTCCCGCTGCACGGCGGCCTTCTCGAACTCCATGTCCTCCGCGAACCGGTTCATCGCCTTCTCGGCGTCCGAGATGAGGTGCCGAATCTCGTCCTTGGTGAGCAGCGTCGCCCCAGGCTCGGCAGCCATGGGCAGGTCGAGCTCATCCGAACCATAGACATACTTCTTCATGTCCAGAATGGCGCTCTTGATCTGCATCGGCGTAATGCCATGTTTTTCATTGTACGCCTGCTGAATTTCTCGCCGACGGGTCGTCTCGTCGATGGCCTTCTTCATCGAATCGGTCATGTGATCCGAATACAGAATGGCCCGCCCGTGCAGGTGTCGGGCAGCCCGGCCGATGGTCTGAATCAACGACACGTGGCTGCGCAGGTACCCTTCCTTGTCAGCGTCGAGGATGGCCACCAGCGACGTCTCGGGAATATCGAGGCCCTCGCGCAGCAGGTTGATGCCGACCAGCACGTCGTACTCACCGCGGCGCAGGTCTCTGATGATCGCCATGCGCTCGATGGCGTCGATGTCGGCGTGCAGGTAGCGCACGCGCACGCCCACCTCGGCGTAGTACTCGGTGAGATCCTCGGCCATGCGCTTGGTCAGGGTGGTCACCAGCACCCGCTCGCCCTTCCTGGCGCGAACGCGAATCTCCTCGAGCAGATCGTCGACCTGGTTGCCGGCGGGGCGCACGTCGATGATGGGGTCGAGCAGGCCGGTGGGGCGAATGACCTGCTCCACCAGCACGCCCTGGGCCTTGTTGATCTCCCACTCCGACGGCGTGGCCGAGACGTAGATGGCGTTGGTCAGGAACTGCTCGAACTCACCGAACTTCAGCGGCCGGTTGTCGATGGCGCTGGGCAGGCGAAACCCGAAGTTCACCAGGGTCTCCTTGCGCGCGCGGTCGCCCCGGAACATGGCGCCGATCTGCGGAATGGTCTGGTGGGACTCGTCGACGATCAGCAGAAAATCTTTCGGGAAATAGTCAATCAGACACGGCGGCGCCTCGCCCACCGCGCGCCCCGACAGGTGCCGCGAATAATTCTCGATGCCATTGCAGAACCCGAGCTGCTCCATCAGCTCCAGATCGAACATGGTGCGCTGCTCCAGCCGCTGCGCCTCGACCAGCTTGTTCTCGCTGCGAAACTCGGTGAGCCGCTCGCGCAGCTCCTCACGAATGGCAGACACCGCCTTGTGGCGCTGCTCGAGGTCGGTGACGTAGTGGCTGGCCGGGAAGATCTTCAGCTTGGCGATCGAGCCAACCGCCGCGCCGCGCAGGGGGTCGAACTCGGTCATCTTCTCCACGGTGTCGCCGAAGAACTCCACCCGCACCGCGCGCTCGTCTTCGTAGATGGGGAAGATCTCCACCGTGTCGCCCCGCACCCGAAAGGTGCCGCGGTGAAAGTCGAGATCGTTGCGCTCGTACTGGCACTCCACCAGGCGCTTCATCAGCTGGTCGCGGCCCAGGTCCTTGCCCACCTCGAGCTCGACGGCCATGCCCAGGTACACGCGCGCCACGCCGAGGCCGTAGATGCACGACACCGAGGCGACGATCAGCACGTCGTCGCGGGTCATCAACGAGTGCGTGGCCGAGTGGCGCAGGCGCTCGATCTCTTCGTTGATGCTCGAGTCCTTCTCGATGAACGTGTCCGACGCCGGCACGTACGCCTCGGGCTGGTAGTAGTCGTAGTAGCTGACGAAGTACTCGACCGCGTTCTCGGGGAAGAGCTGCTTGAACTCGCCATACAGCTGCGCGGCCAGCGTCTTGTTGTGGGCCATGATCAGCGTGGGCCGCTTCACGTTGGCCACCACGTTCGCCATGGTGAAGGTCTTGCCCGAGCCGGTGACCCCCAAGAGCACCTGATGGTGATCGCCCCGCAAGACGCCCTCGGTGAGCTCCGCGATCGCCCTCGGTTGATCGCCCTTCGGCGTGTACCCCGTCACCAGCTTGAAGTCGGCCATGGCACCCGGGGTTGTAGTCGGGTCGATGACAGACGGCTGTCAGGAATCGCGCCGGCCCTCCTTGCCTGGGCGACCTCCCCTCAGCGCGCGCCGTCGGCCTTGAGGGCGTCGAGGGAGATCTGCCGGGCGGCCTCGAACTCGTCCCCCCGGGTCCAGGTCGGCATCTGGGGAGCGTCGGCCAGCTTGAGGGTGAGTTGGTAGACCAGCACCACGTCTTCGATGGCGCCGGACAGGTCCCACGAGGCGACCAGCTCGTCCGAGGGCTGGTGGTAGGTGGTGGCTTCCCAGGCCTCGCGCTGCTCCTGGCCCCACCGCTCGGGGCGGCCGATGAACTCGTCGCCCGACGAGAAGTACGCCGCCGGCACGCCGACCTTCGCGAAGTTGAACTGGTCCGAGCGGTAGAAGAAGCCACGGTCGGCGAGGGAATCGGGCTTCACCACCCTGCCCTGCGCCTTCGCCAGCTGCACCAGCGCGCCATCGATGCTCGACTTGCCAAACCCAATCACAGACACGTCCTTCGTCCGCCCCCAGATGTTGATGCCATCGAGGTTGATGTTGGCGGCCATGCGACCGTACGGAACCGGAGGGTGCTCCACCAGATACTGCGAGCCCAGCAGGCCCTGCTCCTCGGCCGCCACCGCCGCGAAGAGCACGCTGCGTCTGGGCGCCCGCCCCAGCGACGTCATGGCCCGGGCCACGGCCAGCAGTGAAGCCACGCCCGACGCGTTGTCGACGGCCCCGTTGTAGATGACATCGTCACCCTGCTTCGCGCCGTCTTTGAGGCCCAGGTGATCGTGGTGGGCGGTGATGATCACCCATTCATTCTTGAGCTTCGGGTCGCTGCCCGGCAGCAGGCCCAGCACGTTGCCGGTGGACTTCCGGGTCACCACGTTGGTGAAGCGGGTGCTGAGGCTGAGCCCCAGCGGCACCGGCGTGAAGTCCCGATTCTGCGCGGCGGCCCGCAGGGTGTCGAGGTCTTTCCCCGCCAGCGCGACCAGCTTCTTCGTGGCGTCCTCGGTGGCCCAGGCCTTCAGCTGAAGCTTTGGCACTCCCGTCGGCGGCAGATCGAACTGCTCACCGGCCCACGAGGTCTGCACCACCTGCCACGGGTACCCGGCCGAGGACGTGGTGTGAATGATGATGCACCCGACCGCGCCCTGCTTTGCGGCCTGCTCGTATTTGTAGTCCCACCGGCCGTACCAGAGCCGCGCCTTGCCCGCGAAGAGCGCCGCGTCGTCTTCGGGGTCGTTGTTCATCACCAGCAACACCTTCCCCTTCACGTCGACGCCCTTGAAGTCGTTCCACCCGAACTCGGGCGCCACGATGCCGTAGCCCACGAACACCACCTCGGCGTCTTTCACCTTCGACTCTGGCTGCTGGTGACCGCTCACCGCGATCATGTCTGTCTTGTATTGCAATGACAGTGAGGCCGTTGACGCCCACCAGGTGGAAGGGCTGCACTCAACCGCCGTCGAGGCCCGCGGGGGTGAGGCCCAGGGTCTCGAGCTGCGTGGCGATGTACTGCTGCGCGAGCTGATCGCCCTTCGACGCCGGGCCCCGGCCCTCGAGCGCGTCAGAGGCCAGGAAGCGGATGTGGCCGGTCAGCGCCTGGGGGGTGAGCAGCGCCGGGCCTGACTTGTCAGCGGTCAGCAGCATGGCGAGGAGCATCGTCGTCATGCGTCGCGTCTAGCGGACTCGCCCTTCGACCACGAGGAGGACCTGCAAACCGTATTGACCGACTGGTCAGTCGGCGTTATCCAGGGCTGACCACATGGTCAACAGAGACGCAAGTGAACGCTATCCACCTCAAACAGCTGACGAAACGCCACGGAGTGCGGCGGGGAGTTGAGAACCTCACGCTCGAGGTTCCACGAGGGGTGATCTTCGGGCTCATCGGTCCCAACGGGGCCGGCAAGAGCACCACGCTGCGGACGATGCTCGGCCTGCTCAAGCCCACCTCGGGGTCCGTCGAGCTGCTGGGGCGCGACGTTCAGCGCGACGCCGGGGCGACGCGGGCCAGCCTGGGGTATCTGCCCGGCGAGAATCAGTTCGACCCCGGGCTCACCGTTCGGCAGGTGCTCGACTGGCAGACGCAGTTCTTCCCCGGCGATCACCGGGGGCGGCGCAAGGCGTTGGTCGCCCGCTTCGAGCTCGACCTCTCCGCCCGGGCCGACGACCTGTCCCTGGGCAACAAGAAGAAGGTGGCGGTGGTCGGAGCGCTGCAACACCGCCCTGCCCTGCTGGTGCTCGACGAGCCCACCAACGGCCTCGACCCGGTGATGCAGGCCCGGCTCTTCGAAGAACTGCAGGGCGCGGCCGCTGACGGGGCGACCGTGCTGTTCTCATCACATGTGTTGTCCGAGGTGCAGCGGGTCTGCCGGACCGTCGCGGTGCTGGCCGAAGGGCGGCTGGTGGCGGTCGAAGACGTCGAGGCCCTGCGTCGTCGCCAGGTTCGTCGGGTCGCGGCGGTCTTCACGGCAGACGGCGCCGCGCTGTCGAAGCTCGCTGGTGTGAGCGATTGGGCATTAGACAAACACCGCGCCACGTTTCTGTATTCAGGTGAGCTGCGACCACTGCTGCAAGTCCTCGCCGCCCTGGCGCCGACAGATCTGCACATCGAGGAGCCGACGCTGGAAGAGATCGTCATGCAGCACTCCCTGATTCCCGCCGGAGAGGCCCAGGTCTGAACAGGCCATGATTCGACCGTGGAAGGCGGTGTGGTTGGTCGCGCTGCGAGAGCTGCGCGCGCAGCGGTTGTCTTTTCTGGCGTGGCTGGGGCCGCTGAGCCTGCTGATGATGGGGGTGGTGGCGATGCAGCCGTCCATCGCGGGCGAGCGCGGGCTGCTCGCGGCGAACCTGGCGGCGCTCCCGGAGGCGATGAAGCAGGTTTTCGCGGTGGGGCAGGTCGACTTCAACCGCCCGGCTGGCTACCTGGCCACCAACTTCCTCACCGTGACGCTGCTGGCGAGCCTCTTCGCCGGGCTGCTCGGCGCCGCCGTGGTGGCGCGGGAAGACGCGCAGCGCACCAGCGAAGCGCTGCTGACCCTGCCGCTGGCGCGGTGGCAGGTGTTGATGGGGAAGCTGCTGGCCTCGCTGGGCCTGCTCGCCACGTTTCACCTGGTGCTCGGCGGCGTGGTGCTGGCGACCTTCGCGCGCGTGGTCGATGGGCCGATCGAGGCGGACCTGATGATCGCGATCTTCCTCGGCGCCGCGGCCCTGGGGCTGTGCTTCTTCTCGATGGGGTTCGCGATGGCGGTCCTCGTGAAGCAGGCCCGCGCGGCCCCCACGCTCAGCCTGGGGCTGGTCCTGGGCACGTCCTTCCTCGGGGCGGTCTCGCGGCTGTCTGCGCGCGGTGAGGTGCTCGGGCTCCTCTCTCCGTACGGAGTGGTCGACCCCGCAGGCATCGTCGAGCGTGGCGGGCTTCAGGCTTCGACGCTGTGGCTTTTGGGCGTGGCCGTCGCGCTGTTGGGGTTCGCGCTGCTCTGGTACGATCGCCGCGACGTGCATGCTTGAACCGAGCGCCAGAGATCGCATCCTCGCCGCGGCGCTCACCGAGTTCGCCACCCGCGGCTACGAGGCGGCTTCGACCAACGCCATCGCCGCGCAGGCCGGCGTGGCCAAGGGCCTCGTCTTTCATCACTTCGGCTCGAAGGAGCAGCTCTTCGTGGCGGTGTTCGACGTGCAGGTCGAGCGCTTCTCGGCCCAGGTGCTGGACCTGAAAGGGCCCCCCTCGACGGACCTCTTCGAGCGCCTGCACCAGATCACCATGCGCAAGCTGGAGCTGTCGGCCAGGCACCCGATGACGGTGGACTTCATCCTCGTCGCGCTCACCGAGGCTCCCGCGCCGCTCAGGGCGACCCTGCTCGCGAAGCAGGCCGCCCTGCTGCAGAGCGGGTGGCCGAAGGTGATGGAAGGGCTCGACGCTTCACGCCTGCGGCCGGGGCTGGCCATCGGCGACGCCGTCGAGACGGTGGGCCTGCTGGCCGAGGGGCTCGAGAAGCAGTTGACCGCGCTGCTCAAGAACAAGGCGCTGTCGATGGACGCCATCGCCGCGAAGGCCTGGCGGCACTTCGAGCGGCTGCGGGACGGGCTCTACCGGCCCTGAAGGAGTGGCTTGGTGGCGCGCGGTTCAACGAGCCCGGTCGACGCCGCGAGCGAGGCCACCTCGGCGCTGCTCAGGACGCGAGGAACGAGCTGCAGGTCGGTCATCAGCCCCTCGAAGCGACGCGGGACCACGTGGCCCGGCCAGCAGAAGCCCGGACCCGCTGTGTTGAAGGAACCCCAGGTGGCGAAGGCCTCGCCCCCTCTCTGGGGTCCAACGAAGCGCGGCGCGTCGGCGGCAGCGACCTCGAGGCCATCGACGAAGAGCCGAACCTGTTTCCCGGGCGCCCAGGTCATCGCCACGTGGCTGAAGCGCCCCACAGAGAGTGAAGGGCCGGTGGCGGTGAAGAAGAACTTCGGCTCCCGGCCGCCTCCCCCGAAGAGCTGCGCGACCAGCTGGCCCTTCGAGTCGAAGCCCAACAGCGACGTGCAGGCGCCGGTGCCGATCGACGTGCTCGAGAGCGTCGCCAGCGTGCCGACGGTGGCCTGTGGGCGCACCAGCAGCGCGAGGGTGAATGGCGTCTGGGAATCTCCGACCGTCGACGTGCGAGTCATCACCACGGGGACCGGCGCGCCGGGGTTCGCCAGAGGGCCATAGGCCTCCTCGAACGACCGACCTGCGGCGAGCGCCTCGATCGTCGCCACCAGCGCGCGGCTGGCCTCGACCCCGTCGACCGCCTTCCGACGCGCCAGCCAGGCCTCGATCTCTGCGCCAGCCTGGCAGTACGTCGGCGTCGCCACGTTGTCCTTGCGGGTGTAGGCGCCCCAGGCCCTGGGGTCGCTGAGGCTGGTGAGATCGTCGACCCCCGGCCCCTCGTCGCGGCACTTTTGCGCGCTCACGAACACCGCCACGCCTTCGGCGAACCACTGGGGCACGTCCTTTTCACCCAGCCGATGGAAGAACTCGACGTGGGTCTGCTCGTGCACGGTGAACGACAGCACGTCGGTCGACGGCTCAATCAGCACCACGAGGCCCTTGCGGGTGGGCACGTAGGTCGCGCCCTCCGCGCGTTGGCCCGGGGCGAGGCTCTTCGAGGTGGGGCGCGGGCCGCCAGCGAAGGCAAACGCGCAGCGGCTCTCCTCACCCTTGCAGAAGATGGTGAGGGGCACCGGGCCCTTCAGTCCGCCGAAGGCCTCGGCGATCACTTCGCGGGCCCGCCTCGCGATCTCGACCAGGGAGACCCGGGTCGCCTCGTCGAAGGCAGGATCGATCAGGACGTCGGGCGTGGCAGCGATCATCGTCGACTCGACGGTCTCGCCGGGAGCGCGCGCTGGTCTGCGCGGGCCCTCGGACGCACGCACCGAGCCCTGCGAGCACCAGCAGCTGCGCCACGGCCTGCGGCCTGCTCGCCACACTGGAGGAACGGTCCCGCTCTCGTCGAGCTCGCCGAGGCCAGACCCGACGTCACCGGCCGATCGCCTGAAGTCCCCGCACCATGTAGAACACGAAGGCCAGTCGGCCGATCACCGTGCCCGCCACGGCCTGCTGCGCGGCGACCAGCTGACCGATGATGAGCACGCTGTCGAGCAGGATGAGCGCCGCGCCAAGTCGCAGCGCCAGCTTCGAGCGCCCAAAGGTGAAGTTCGCCGCCGCCAGGTAGGCCACGCCCAGCACCACCGCCCCGGCGCCGCCGCCCAGGCGACCCAGTCCGCCCATCAGCCAGGCCGGAGCAGAGGGCGGTGTGGGCGAGCCCAGCGACGCGAGGCCGATCAGCAGGCTCAGCGTCCCCAGCGTGACGAACGCCATGCCCGCGTTCTTGACCAGGGGCGGCCAGTTGGTGGTGTCAGACAACACCACGCCGTTGCGGACCACCTCGAGCCCGGCCGAGAAGCCCAGGGTCTTGAGCTGCAGCGTGGAGCCGTCGGGCAGCTTGAAGTTCTTGCCGTCAGTCAGCTCCGCGCTGGCCGCCTCGGCGACCACCTGACCGTCGAACTCGATCTGGTACCCCTTGTCCGGCGCGGGGGCGCTGACCTGCAACCGAAGAGGCCCGTTGGGCTCGATGGCGTAGCGCTGGGGTTCCATGAAGAATCTCCCCGCTCAGAACGGCGCGTCGTCGTCAGACGGCGGTGGAATGTGCGAGTCGTCCGGCCCGCCGCTGGACCCACCGTACCCGCCTGAGCTCACCTCGCCGCCGCCGTTCTGCCGCGCGATCTCGGCCTCGATGGCGGCCAACAACACGCGTTCCTTCTCGTGCCAGCGCGACTTCGAGGGGTCGTTGAGCGTTCGTCGGCAGCCGTTGGCGTAGTACTCGAGGTCCTGCATCGAGCCGCCCACCACCGGCATGCCCTTCGAGCGACCGTACGGAGGAAACACCGCGCCGCCGCCCGCGTCACCACCGGCCCTGGGCGCTGCGCTCGCGCGACGGGCGGCGGGAGCGTCAGCCTGCCCACCGATGCTCAAGTTCCCCATGCTGAGAGAAAAGCCGCTCTCACTGCGCGTCGCGGTGCCGACCCGCACCTGCTCGATGGAACCGTCGGGCCGCGTCACTGCCACCGTCACCGGAAAGGTCTCGCTCATGGGCCCGCGTTCAACACGCCCGCGAACGACGTGTCCACAGCGATGAGCGCCTGCGCGGCGATCAGACTTCCATCAGCCCGTCGCGGTTGCCGCACTTCGGGCACACCGGCTTGCACCGGCTCACCGTGCCCCGCCACCCACACGAGCACACCACCTGCTTGAGGTGCGGGTCGGCCTTCGGCGCCCAGAGCACCCGCCACCACCACGGCGACCACGACTGTGGGCCCGCCGGCTCCTGGGCGAGCACCCCGACGACGGCGACAGTCCACCCGCAGAATGGTCCTGAGCAAAACCCGGCGAGCTTGACTACACTTCGAAGCCACCATGCAGGTTCGCCTCAGCCAGCCCCGCCCAGATTGCCTCGTCGTCGAGACCGGGCGCTCATGGCGCAGGTTCTGGCTGGCGGGCGTTGGCCTGGTGGGTTCAGGAATGACCCTGGGGCTGCTCGACCTCGCCACTGCCGGTGGGTTGACCCTGGTGGTTCTGGCTGCCGTGGGCCTGCCGGTGCTCGCGGTGTCGATGGTGCGCGCGGTGCGGCCTTCCGTGCTGACGCTGGTGCGGGCGCAGGGGCGGCTGTTGCTCGAAGGTGAGCCCCTCGAGCTGGCCCGCGTCGAGCTGCGCGTCACCCACATGCCGATCACCCGCGTCCCCACGGGCTACGGCCTGTCGTTGTGGATGATGACGTCCTCGGGGCCCATCGACGTGGCGCTGGGAGGCTACCGCACGCTGATCGAAGCCTCGACCGTGTCGGGGCTCGTCGAAGACTTCGTGCAGCGCGCCAGCATTCGGCAGCCTGGCCACACGGGCGCCTGAAGCGCCTCCTCAGCGGACGAAGACCAGCACGCGGGTGCCAGTCAGGCGGTCGATCACCGTGGTGCGCGCGCTCGACGCCAGGTGCGCCTCACCGAAGCGATCGAGCAGCACGTTGTCGGGCTTGAGGTCGCGGTGAATCAGGCCCAGCCGCGCGGCCTCCTGCAGCCCCAGCGCCAGCTCGGTGAAGTACCGGTGCGCGTCCTTCCACTCCAGCGGGCCCTCTCTGACCTTCTCGGTGAGCGAGCCCCCCTCGACCAGCTCCATCACCATGAAGAGCGTCTCGCCGTCCTGGCCCACGTAGGAGACCTGCACCACGTTGGAATGCACCACCTGCGCCTGCGCCCGCGCCTCGCGAACGAACCTGGCCACGAACGACGGCTCGCGCGCGTACTCGGGGCGAATGACCTTCACCGCGACCGGCCGCTGCAATGACAGATCGAAGCCCAGGTACACGCGGCCCATGCCACCTTCGGCGATCGCCCGGTCGAGGCGAAAGTGGTGCAGCGTTCGGCCTTCGGCGGCGGGCGTGGCGGTCATGTCGTGGTGGGCGCTCACGGGCGCCGAGTGTTTCACAGCGGGGGCCCAAGTCCCGTTCGAGGGCGGCTTCGATGCGGGCGCCGCGCCGAGGTGGATTTGATCGAAGCCCCCGACCGGTGAGGGCTACAGTCACCCACCTATGGCGCGTGACGAAGCCGTGCGTGAGCTGGTGAACCGCCTCGAGCTGCCCTTCAATTCCCTCGGCATCGACCCCTACGGGATCTCGAAGAAGCACCTGGTCACCGGCTTCTCGGTGCTGGGCACGCTCTACCGTCGCTACTTCCGGGTGCACGCGGTCGGCGCCGAGCACGTGCCCGCTCGCGGACGCGCGATGCTGGTGGGCAACCACTCGGGCGGCTACGCGCTCGACGGCGCGATGGTGCTGGCCTCGATGATGCTCGAGCTCGAGCCGCCGCGCCTCGCCCAGGGCATGGCCGAGAAGTTCATCAACCAGCTGCCGGTGGGCAGCCTGTGGTCGAGTCGCACCGGGCAGTTCACCGGGTTGCCAGAGCACGCCGAGCGGTTGCTGGAAGACGATCGCCTGTTGATGGTCTTCCCCGAGGGCGCCCGCGGCACCGCCAAGCTGTACAAAGAGCGCTACTCGTTGGTCGACTTCGGCACCGGCTTCATGCGCCTGGCGCTCAAGACGAAGACCCCCATCGTGCCGCTCGGCTTCATCGGCGGCGGCGACGCGGTGCCCACGGTGATGAACTCGTACGCGCTGGGCAAGCTGCTGGGCGTGCCGTACGTGCCGGTGACGCCGTACGGCCTGGCGCTGCCGCTGCCGGCGCCGTGTCAGGTGCACTACGGCGCTCCGCTTCGGTTCGCGGGTGACGGCAACGAAGACGACACGGTGATCAAGGGCTTCGTCGAGCAGGTCAAGCAGCGCATCGCCGAGCTGATGGACGACGCGCGGGCCGCCCGACGCGCGCGGCTCAGCCCGGGAGGCGCCCGATGAAGGTGCTCATCGCCGGTATCGCCGGGGCGCTGGCGCGTCAGGTGGCGTTGCAGCTGAAAGGCCGCGGCCACGAGGTGTTGGGGCTCGATCGCCGCCCCTGGCGGGACGCGCCCGAGGGCATCGAGGTCTTCGAGACCGATCTGCGCAAACGCGCCGCCGAAGACGTGTTCCGCACCAGAAAGCCCGAGTGCGTGGTGCACATGGCCACGGTCAACGCGCTCACCGCGGGCGGAGACGAGCGCGCGCGCATCAACGTGGGCGGCACCCGCGCGCTCTTCGAGCACAGCGTGGCCCACGGGGTGAAGCACGTGGTCTTCGTGGGCCGGCACACCTACTACGGCGCCAGCGCCGACTCGCCGCTGTACCACACCGAAGACGAGCCCCCGTACGGCATCGGCAGCTTCCCCGAGCTGGCCGATCTGGTCGCCGCCGATCTCTTCGCCGCCAACGCCCTGTGGCGCGAGCCCCGCCTGTGCACCAGCATTCTGCGGCTGGTCTACACGCTGGGCCCCTCGCAGCAGGGCACCCTGGCGTCATTCTTGAGAGGCCGCCGGGTGCCGATGGTGCTCGGGTACGATCCGCTCTTCCAGTACCTCTTCGAGTCCGACGCCGCGCGCGCCATCGCCCTCACCGTCGAGCAGCGGGTGAAGGGCATCTACAACGTGGCCGGGCCGCACCCGGTGCCCCTGCGGGTGATCGTCGAGCGCACCGGGCGCACCGCCGTTCCGCTGCCCGAGCCGCTCTTGCGGGGGTTGCTCGGGCGCTTCGGCTTCCCTGCGCTGCCCAAAGGCGCCCTCGAGCACATCAAGTACCCCATCGTGGTCGACAGCAGGGCCTTCAAGAAGGCCACCGGCTTTGCGCACGAGGTCGACGAGGTCGAGGCGCTGCAGCGGTACCGGCTGCTCACCAACCGCTGAGCGATCACCCCTGCGGTCAGACGGGCAGCACCACGTCAGCGGCGTGTGGCGTCTGCGAGGCGCCGATGACGTGCAGCACCTGGGTGAGGGTGCTGATGTGCTTGAGCATGCGCGCGAAGAGGGCCTGCTTCTGCGCGTCGATCACGGCGCCGAACGCGTCCTCGACGATCAGCGGCAGCCGGGTCTGTGCGCCGGCCTTCTCGGCGAGGGTGAGGCGCAGCGAGAGATAGAGCAGATCGAGATCGCGACCAGGCAGGTCGGCGGCCGGCACCTCTCGCCCGGGGGCCTGCACGGTGGCCTTCCCGTCGACGTCGAGATCGACCCCGTGGTAGCGCTTGTCGGTCAAGGCGGTCAGGTACTGCACGCAGCGCGCGCGGAGCACGCCCCACAGGGTCGAGCTGTCGGTGGTGAAGATCTCGCACGCCAGCCGCATGGCGGCAGGGCACGGGTCCTCGAAGGTCTCGGACGGCCCGGTGGGCACCGCCGAGAATTCCTCGGGGGGGGCGGCCGGGGTTCGGCCCGCCAGCGCGTCTTTCATTCGAGAGATCTCGCGCTCGATCTCGCGCACGTCGCGGGCATAACCACCGCTCAAGGCCAGCAGCCGCTCGTTCATCGTCTCATGCTCGTCCTTCAGCCTCGCGACGGTGTCGGCGAGGGACACGGTCGAGGGGTCTGACTCGAGGACGGCGAGCTCGGCCTCGAGGGCGCTGACCACCGGCACCAGCTCGGTGCGCCGGGCCATGACGGTGAAGAACTCGTCGGCGGTCGACGCCTCGGCCTTGTTGAGGGCAGTCTGCACGATGCTGGCCGAGAGGCCGAACTCATCGTCGATCTTCCTGCGGCGCACCTCGAAGACCTCGACTTTGGCGCGCTCGCGGCTGCGAAACTGCAGCGCTTCGATGAAGCGCAGCGCCAGCAGGGTGGCCAGGGTGAACGACGGAATCGCGAGCAGCGCGACGAACCGTCCCAGGCCGCCGAGGGTCCCGCCGGCGATCACCAGCGCGACGCCCACCCCCATGGCGACCAGGAAGCGCGGATCGTTCCACACGGGGGGCACGACGGGCAGCGGCTGGCCGACCCCGGCGGCCCGCCTCTCGGCCTCGAGGCGCTCGAGGGCTTCCGCGCGCTTCTTCTTCTCGTCGGCCGACCTTCGCACGCGGTCGCCGATGTCGTCCGGAAGGCCCAGGCTCTGGGGCGAGGGGGCCTGGAGCAGCTGTCCCCGAGCGACGGCGACCTTCGCGAGCAGCTCATCGTATGCGCGCTGGAGCTGGTCGGCCTTGAAGGCCTCGGCTTGCACCCCATCCATCTTGAACTGAAGGTCGGCGACCTCTTTGGCGACGGCCAGCTCCTGCTCGAGCACCGCCAACTTCTCGACCGAGACCTTCGGCTCACTCGAGCCCGCGTCGGTGTCGTATTGATCGAACGACGATTGCACGCGGGCCTTGCTCGTCGGCGGCTGGCCAGCCGGTCTGGCGGCGGCCTTTGGCTTGCGCGACGGCAACTGGCCAACAGACAGCGTGAAGATCTGCTCGAAGGTGCTGCGGGTGGGGAAGCCGACCACCGACCGCAGCATCTGACCGATCTCTGCCGAGTCCTGAGAGGCGACCTCGAACTGGTTGGTCTGCTTGTTCAGCGCGTTGAGGGCCCCAGCCCCGCCCAGCTCTCGCACCAGCCGATAGACCGTCTGATCAGAACGCTGCACCGTCAGGCCCGCTCGACCGACCTTCTGGCCCGGTGCCAGAAAGGCAGAGTCGCCCCCGCGGCCGTCTGGGTAGAGCAGCGCCACCAACAGCCCCGCCATCGGCGCAGGGACCTCGGTGGGGCTCTTCAGCAACGTGTACCCGGCCTTGAGGGAAGCCCGCGCCGGGGTCGAGAACCCACGCACGCCCTGGACCGCCAACTCGAGGATGAGCATCGCCTTTGAGGACTTCAGCGCAAAGCAGGACCAGCAGGGACGTGCTTACGCCTTGGCGGGCACGACATCTTCCTGGGCGTCGAGGCGAGCGGCCTTGCCACGCAGGGCGCGCAAGTAGAACAGCCGGTTGCGGTTGACCGAGCCCTTCTGCACCACGTCGATGGTCTCGTAGCGGGGTGAGTGCAGGGGGAAGATGCGCTCGACGCCGACGCCGAAGGACACCTTGCGCACGGTGAAGGTCGCGTCGACGGACCCGCGGGTCTTGCGAATGACCACGCCCTCGAAGGCCTGCACGCGCTCTTTTTCGCCTTCTTTGACCTTCCAGTTCACGCGCACGGTGTCACCGGTGCGGAACTCGGTCAGGTTCTTTCGCAGGTTCAAGGAGTCGACGAACTGAAGAGCAGCGGCGCGCATGGCAAAGCCTCAACGAATAAGTGGGAAACAGAAAAAGGACCGCGCACCTACCAGACGGGGTCGAACCCCGCAAGGGCTGCCGCTTGACCTCGGCAGGAACCTTCCCTAGAGAGCCGCCGCCGCCGCTCGAACACCGAGCACACTTCGGGGTCTGCCATCGGGGCACGATGCCGGGTTGTCTCATCGACGACGGTCGTCACCGGAGCGTTCTGCCGGTCGCGTCCGCACCTGCCTGAGGGCAGGCCGGCGTGTCACCCAACAGAAAACGAGTCCCCCATGTCGCTTGAAACCCGCCCCCTCACCGCGAAGGTCCGCACCGGCGCCGGCAAAGGCTTTGCCCGTCGCACCCGCGCCGAGGGCCTGATTCCCGCGGTGGTCTATGGCCGTCACCTCGAGAAGCCGCTGACCATCGCGATCAACCCCAAAGAGACCCGCGCGGCCGTGCAGACGCCCCGCAAGATGAACACGCTGATCGGCCTGAACATCGACGGCAAGACGCTGACGGTGCTGCTCAAGGAATTCCAGCTCGACCCCGTGAGCCGCGAGCTGCTGCACGCCGACTTCGTCGACGTTCGTGAGAACGAGCAGGTCAAGGTGAAGGTGCCGGTGGTGCTGATCGGCAAGGCCGAAGGCGTCACGGTGGGCGGCATCCTCTCGCAGGTGCGCCGCGAGATTGAAGTCTGGGCGCTGCCCGGGGCGATCCCCGAGAAGATCGAGGCTGACGTCACTCCGATCAAGATCGCGCAGTCGCTGCACATCAACGAGATCAAGCTGCCGGCCGGCGTCACCGTGAAGAGCAGCGTCAACTACACCATCGCGGTGGTGACGGCGCCCGAGGTCGAGAAGGTGGCCGAAGTGGTGGCGGCGGCTCCGGGTGCAGCGCCCGCGGCTGGCGATGCCAAGGCCGGCGACGCGAAGGCGGGAGACGCCAAGGCCGGCGATGCGAAGGCGGCCGATCCCAAGGCGGCGGCCAAGCCGGCGGCCAAGAAGTAGGTCAGGCCGCAGCGCTTCGAAAAGTCTCACCGGCAGGCGCCGCTCCTGGGAAACCGGGGGCGGCGTCGTCGTTTTGGTGCACCGCCTCCAACGCAGGAGCTCCCGTGAAGATCATCTGTGGTCTCGGCAACCCCGGCCGCGAGTACGAAGGGCACCGGCACAACATCGGCTTCATGGTGCTCGAGGCGCTGGCCACGTCGTGGAAGGCCTCGTTCTCGTCGAACAAGTGGGACGCGCGGCTGGCCCAGGCCCGGTTCGCCGGCCAGCAGGTGCTGTTGCTGGCGCCGCAGACGTTCATGAACCTGTCGGGCACCTCGCTGGGCCAGGCGGCCCGCTTCTACAAGGTGCCACCCGCCGACGTCCTGGTGGTGCACGATGAGCTCGATCTGCCCTTCGGCAAGCTGCAGCTGAAGAGCGGCGGAGGCAGCGGCGGCCACAACGGCCTCAACTCGATTCGTGAGTCGTGGGGAGAAGAAGCCTACGGGCGCTTGCGGTTCGGCATCGACAAGCCGCAGGGGCCCAACGCCAGGGAGCGTGTCATCGGGCATGTGTTGGGTGACTTCTCGGGCGCCGAGCGCGCCCTGTTGCCCGAACTGATCGGCCGCGCGGTCGAGGGGTGTGAGCGCTGGGCGAAGGACGGGTTGCAGCAGGCGATGAACGGCTTCAACCGGCGCTGAGCAGCACCTCGAGGTCGCGATGGCCGTCACGAGATCGAGCCAACTCGTCTGGCTGACCCGGCGCGGAGGTCGTCGACATCGAGGTGGGTCTTTGCGGCGGGGACGGCAGCGGGGCGTTGGTTGACGCGGGGCATCGGCCGTTTCTCGCGCCCCCCCTGCAGGGCAACCCACCATCGACCCCGTGACGGAGGGTGTCGAGCTCAGGCTGGCTGGGCTTCGGCCGGCAGATCGCTCATGACCGCGAAGAAGATGACCCCTTCACCGCCAGGCAGTTCGGCGCGGAACAGGCCCCTGGCGCCGATGCTGACCACGATCGAGCCGGCGACGGACCAGGCGAAGCCTTCATCGCAGTGGAAGCTGGCCCGCCACAGCGCCGAGAGGCCCGGCTGGGTGACGTCAGGGGCGCAGACCCGCAGCACGCGCTCGACGGTGTGGGGCCGATCGCGCTCGAAGGCCCAGCCCCAGGCCCAGGTGAAGGCGTCGGGCATGTACTGGCCGACCACCTGCACCGGCACGGTGACCAGGCCCTTCGTCTCTCGTCGCAGGGACAGCTCGCAGCGATCGGGGTCGAAGGAGAAGCCGACCGTGACGCCCAGGCTGGCCTCGAGGCGCTGCTGCAGATCGTGAAAAGCCCGCTCGGTGCCGGCCAGCAACGCGAACAGCTCGTCGGTCATCAACAGGGAGTCGAGGTGCTCCTTCTGCAGCCGGTTGAAGTACAGCTGGGTGCCGTCGGCTTGCAGCAGCTTCCAGTCGGCGAAGGTGGTGGTGCGCTGCACCTGAATGAGGCCCGGCACCCAGGCCTTGTGCTGCGCGGCGAGCAGGTCGCGGACCTCGGTGACGCCGTCGGACAAGCGGGAGGCCTCGACGCGGGGGTCGAGGTGCAGCTCGGGCTTCTTCGTCGGGCTGGTGGCCCCTTCCCCGCGCGTCTGCAATTGGGTCAACTTGAGCGCCCCGCCGACGTTCGCGAAGCTCAGCTCGACGGTGGTCCACCCGCCGGGGGCCAACACCATCAGGCTGTCGTGCAGGGTCTGGAAGATGGGCGTGAGGGACTCGGCCATGACCCCAGAGCGTGTAGCAGCCCGTCGGTGAGTTGGCTTCGGTCGCATCGACAAGCCGATCCGCGGGCCTCGACTCGGGCGGCCACCACGCGGCAGACTCGTTCGGGTGTGGCGGCGGCACGTCAGGCAAACAGGCCTCTTCGTCTCGACGAAGGACCCGCTCCGGGGCTGCCCCGGGGCGTTGCAGCAGAGCATGGCATTCCACCGCCGAGGCGACCGTCCACTGGCGTGGACCCCGGCCTTCGCAACACGGGAGTCGCTGACGCCCACCGCCGCCACACGCTTTCCTCCACCAGAGAGCCCGGCGCCTCGCTGCTGCTCTCGACGACTCGCGGGACCACCCCATGGCCGTCGACCGGCGCGCTGACGCGGCGGCTGCGCTCGCCGACGCCTTTCTGACCGGCACCTGGCACCTGCGCTCGTTGATGGCGCGCGGCGATCTCGCGCTGAGCGCCGGCGGTCGGTGGCTACGCGAGGTGGCCTTCGACGTCGTTCAACGATGGCCCGAGGCCCCGCGCGACGAGCAGCTGGTGTTGCGCGCCTTCATCAACGAGCACGCTGCCTTCAAGAGGGCCTGGAGCCGCCGCGAGATTCCCCGGGTGCCGTTCACCTTCAGGGCCTTAAGCCCGAAGATGCGGCCGCGCCGTTGGCCGGTTCGCCAGTTGGACAGCGTGGCTGACCTGAGCGCGTGGCTGGGGCTGGGGACGACCCGCCTGAGCTGGTTCGCCGACACGAAGGGACTCGAGCGCGACGCCCGCGACGAGCCGCTGCGTCACTACCGGCGGCGGTGGGTCGACCGCGGTGAACGGCTGCCCCGACTGCTCGAGGCTCCGAAGGACCACCTCAAGGCGGTGCAGCGCGCCCTGCTGCGCGAGGTGCTGGGCCCCATTCCCGCGCACCCCGCCGCGCATGGCTTCGTGCCCGGGCGCTCGGTGGTGACCCACGCAGCGCTGCACACCGGGAAGGCCCTGGTGGTGCGCTTCGATCTCGAGGCCTTCTTCACCAACGTCGCCACCTGGCGGGCGTTGGGCGTCTTCCTGGCTGCCGGCTACCCGCAGTCGGTGGCGACTGCACTCCTCGGGCTGTGCACCACCCGGACGCCTGAGCGCGTGCTGCAGCAGGCTCCAGCGCCGGCGGGCCTCTCGACCGAGCGCTTCTTCTTGCAACGGCGCCTCGCGGAGTGGCACCTGCCGCAGGGGGCGCCCACCTCCCCTGCGCTCGCCAACCTGGCAGCGTGGCAGCTCGACGTGCGGCTCGAAGGCGTCGCCCGCCAGCGCGGCTTCACGTACTCTCGCTACGCCGACGACCTGGTGTTCTCGGGAGACGAGCCGAACGCCGTGGGGCCGTTGACCGCGCTGGTGAGCCTGATCGCCAAAGACGAGGGTTTTCGAATCAACCCGCACAAGACGCAGGTGATGCGAGCCCATGAGCAGCAGCGGGTGTGCGGCGTGGTGGTGAACGCCAGACCGAACGTCGCCCGGGCCGAGTTCGACGAGCTCAAGGCGCTGCTGCACCGCTGCTCGAAAAAAGGGCCCGTCAGTCAGGCGACCGGCCCCCTCGAGGACTTCGCGAGCACGCTGCAGGGTCGAATCTCGTGGGTCGCGCAGCTCAACCCGGCCCGTGGCGCCAGGCTGCAGCGAGAATTCGACGGTCGAATCTCGTGGGTCGCGCAGCTCAACCCGGCCCGTGGCGCCAGGCTGCAGCGAGAATTCGACGCGCTCGAGTTCGTGCCTTCATGACGGCGCCCCCGGCGTCGCGCGGCGCAGGCAGGCCCCACTTCCAACAGTCCGTAGGTAAAGGCGACGAGTATCACCGGACGGTCGAGGGTGAGGTTGGTGGGCAAGGCGGCCTTCGCGAAGGCCGAGACCTTCTTCAGGTGAGGCACAGGTCACGCGTTTCGAAGAACGCGGGCGGCGCGCGTGGCGCCTCTCTGCGAAGAGCATTCATCGAAGGCGCTCGAGAGCCTCGATTCGCCTCAGTGCACACGGATGAGAATGGGCCCATTCCTGGGGCGGGGACTGGAAGGGGTCGTTGCCGATGTCGGATGGGACACCCCGCAGCCATTCGACCATCTCGTCGATACCCACCACCGCAGCCCCGGAGGCGTCGGCCTCCAGCTCTCGGGCGCGCCGGAGGGCATCGGTCCCAAACTCCAGCGCCGAGGATCCCCCGATCTTCACCGCGAAGAGCAAGGCGCAGAGCAAGAAGGGTGAACTGAACCAACCGCGACGACGGGACCACTCGAGAGCCAGGGCCATCAGCATCGCCAACGCCAACGAACGAAGTGCATGGTCTCTGAGCACCACCTCGTTGTGACCGAGCACCACGTGGGCGGCCTCATGGGCAATGAGTGCTTTGAGGTCGCGCCTGGACAGGCAGCCCGATGAGATCACCACGACCGATGACCCTCCGGTCCCTGCCGCGCCCCCTCTGCAGCGCTCTTCCTTCCAGATCCTCACCTGTTCGATCGAAAGGCCAAAGCGTTCCGTCACCGAGGCCACCTGAGGGGCGAAGTTCGCGGAAGCGCTCTGCGCGATAGGCTGATGGTGGTCCACGGAGTTCCAGGGCTTTGGGGTGGGTGAGGCGACATACAAGGCCAAAGCGGCGGGGAGGAACCAGGTCCGACTCCAGAATCGCGCCAAGAGGACCAAGAACAGCGAAAGGAGGGCTGCCCGCAGCCCGCCCCGGAGGGATCGCTCCCAGCGGAAAGGGCCGCTGAACACCCAAAGGTCCGCCAGGATCATGAGGCCTCGCTGAAGGGCCGCCAACATCGCTGCGGCCAATGCCGCGTCCCGGACCCAGCGCCGCCGAGAGCCAGGAGCAGGTCTCCGGGTGGCGGCCGCCGCAAAGAGCCCGAGCGCGACGATGAAGCTCAGGTGATAGGCGAGCTGGATCAGGTGTCCCTGCCAGAGCGTGGCTTCGCGCGCGAGAGCCGTGGCGAGGTCGAAGTATCGCTCGCTCGTGGCTCGAAGCTCGGCCCCCGCGGGGATGAGGCGGAAGGTTTGGCGAAGCAGCTCCGGCGAGGCGAGCACCAAGACCACGGAGAACGCGGTCGCTGCCGAGGGGGCCCGGGACGGTTCGTGAGAGTGTTCAACCGCCAAGAGCACCTTGGCCCTCAGGGCCTGCCGCGCGCCTACCAGACCAGCCGCCACCTTCGCAAGCGCCCTCGCCAAGGGCGTGAGGACTTGCGCTGTCCCTGTGGCGGTCGCCGCCGTGCCACCTCGACGGCCGCGGTCGAATCTCGTGGGTCGCGCAGCTCAACCCGGCCCGTGGCGCCAGGCTGCAGCGAGAATTCGACGCGCTCGAGTTCGTGCCTTCATGACGGCGCCCCCGGCGTCGCGCGGCGCCGATAAGTCGTTCGTCACTCGAGACCGCCTGGCTACTGGAAGGTGGCCCCACTTCCAACGGCGATGTTCTCGATGGACAGCGTGGTGGCGTAGGGGCCCGCGTTGAATGAGGCCCGAGTGATTACCCTGGCAGAGAAGTACGAGTAGACCCCCAGGCCCAAGGTCGTGTTGAGGGGAGCGAGCGCCGCGGCTGGGACCGTCAAGGTTTGGCCGGACGCTGGTGCTCGACAGACGACCTCCGTGCTCGAGGTGACTGTGACTCCGGGACCGGGGAGGATGGCAGACGAGAGTTGAATGGCGACTTCGCCGGTGTTGCCCCCGGTCCAGCTCACCACCAACGGACTCGCCCGGTTGATTGGGTATCGCATTCCGGCTGTCGGTGCGGCTGGGGCTGTCAACGTGATGGCAGATGGTGCCGCGATCGATCGGTTCGAGAACGCGGGCACTGTGGCGCCAGTCGCCGAAAAGGTCAGCACGTCACCGGCCTGATAGGCCGGCTCCTCCCATTGGGCGGTGTAGGCGTTGTCCTCGAAGAATGGCCCGACCTCGAAGCCGCCGTCGATGCGCGACCCGGTCACAATCAACGTGCCTGCGCTGTCGAAGGAAGTCGCTGTGCCCGGTGATGTACCGCCATCGCACACCGTGACCGAGCACGGGCCGACCACCGATGACGAACAGTGATTGGCCACCGCTGGGGGGTTCGAGAACCGAGCAGAGACTCCCGACGAGGTGCCGCCGAATGGCGGAGGGCCTACGAAGGTCTGCTGAAAAAGCGTGACCGCTCCAGTCCCGGTAACACTCACGGTTCCTCCTCCAGAACCACGAGCGGCTGAACCACCAGCGGCTGAACCACCAGCCGTAGAACCGCCACCCGCCGTTGAACCACCCGCCGTTGAACCACCCGCCGTTGAACCACCCGCCGTTGAACCACCCGCC
>VYLD01000153.1_pt1 | contig 35767 bp, 27 predicted proteins | sample 5114401 | NCBI WGS metagenome assembly VYLD01 (sample SAMN12291783, study PRJNA351875) | freshwater metagenome | isolation source: freshwater lake | place: USA: Michigan, Gull Lake | collected 2013-08-08 | reverse complement strand
GCCTTCGCTCGGCTCTGCCTCGCTTCGGCGGGGTCCCGGCAGCCGCCCTCAACAGCCACTTCGCCGACACTGTTCGTGGGCGGGCTCACGTCAACAAATGTGAGCGCCTACAAGTACCACCGGGCGATGAGCATCCCGGCTGGCTCGACTCGCGCATACGCCCCGTGCCGGGACAACCCACACCCACCTTCCGGGTGCATCGGGCACTGCTCGAAACTGGCGCTCTCCCAGGCCCTCTGCTTTACGTTTCCTCGCGGGTCAGCTGGTTCGAGTGCCTCAGCTGCACCACTTGAGGCCCGCGACGGCGGACCTCCGTCGCGGGCCTCTGCTTTTGATGCCTGTGCGCCAGCCCCATGCTGACGGGCCTCTCCAGCTCAGTGCCGGTTGCTCTGAGGGGGAAGTTTTCGTCAACCAGGCCTCAAGCCTCACCGCGCACGTCGAGCAGTTCTGCCGCCGCGGCGATCAGACAGTCAGGTCGACCACCGCCGGTTGATCACGAACGAGCGCGGTCAACGACAGCAGGCTCGAGCCGAACCACTCAAGTGAAGACGACAGCCTCACAGCCCCATCTCGCAGGGGGCCCGACACTCCCAGCCGTCGAGCGCCGCTGCGTTGCCACCGCCCCCCTCGAACCAGCCACTCACACGCAGTGCTTCCCGGTGGGTCGCTGAGGGCGTAACAGCAGGCATGCGTCTTGGCTCGCTTCTCGTGCTCGTGTCGTTGGGGTCGTCGTTGAGTGCGTGTGGTCCTCCCGGGGCCGCGCCGGGTCCGAACATCGTGCGTCGCGTCGGTGAGCGCTGGACCATCGAGGGCGAGCAGAAGTCCGAGGGCGTCGCGGAGCCCAGCAAGCTCAAGACGCTGTACCTGGTCCAGGGCGTCGACAGACACCGACGGTTCGGCTCAGGTCGCCATCATCAGCCCGACTGACAACTCGGTTCTCGGCACGTTGATCGTCGACGCCAGCGGGCAGACCATCGCCTTTCTGGGCATGCGCGCGTGCTACTCCCAGAAGCCCTTCGGCTGGGGGAAGGGCCCGCTGACCGTGGGCTCGACCGTGTCGCTCGACAACACGCAGACCTGCGACCCCAAGAAGCCCCGCATCGTCAGCGGCACCGCGAAGGTCGAGGCCCGCGAGAAGCTCGACACCGTGCTGGGCTCGCTCGACGTCGTGAGAATCAGCGGCACCCGCCGCTACACGAGCAGCGACGACCCGCTGTACGAAGAGACGTTCACCGTCTTCTGGTCGGAGCGCTATCAGATCGAGGTCAGCAGCCTGACGAACTTCACCTCGACGCCTGTGACCGGCGAGGCGTCACGTGGCACCTCGGACTTGAAGCTGACGTCATACGCACCGGCCCCGGACTGAGCGAGTCGCGCAAGACGCAGTCAGTCGTCATCTCGGCGGCGCTCTCCTTCGCGTCATCGGACTCGAAGACCTGATCCTCTCGAAGCGAATGCTCGTGAGACCCAAAGCGCTGCGCGTCGCCAGTGAACTCGAAGCGGTGCTCAAGAAGCTGAACCACCCCTGATTGAGTCAGCGCTGCGAGCGCGGACGAGTTCGTACGGGCCGCGTCCACCGAAGACAGGCCTCAGAGCCGGCTGTTCAGCACCATCTGGTAATTCACCTCGAGGCCTCCATCGACGTTCAGGGTGGTGCCATTCACGTACCGGGACTCGTGCGTGCACAGCCACTCGATGGCCGAAGCAATCTCGTCAGCCGTGGCGATGGTGCCCACCGGCACCTGGCTCTTCAGCTCAGCCTCCAGCTTCGGCCAGGCCTCGCCCACGTAGAAGCGCGACGAGTCGGTGTCGATGTACCCGGGGTTCACCGCGTTGACCCGAATGCGTTCCGAGGCGAGCTCGCAGGCCAGGTACTTCACCAGGATCTCCATCGCCCCCTTCATCGCCCCCAGCAGCCCGTGGAAGGGCAGGGGAATGCGCGAGTCCATGCCCGACACCGCCACGATGCGGCCCTGCCGGTCCTTCATCAGCGGCACCGCCAGCTGCGTCGCCAGCAGAAACGACTTCACCGTGACGTTGAAGGTCTTGTCCATCTGGTGGGCCTTCACGTCCATCAACGGCGAGAACTTCGTCGAGGCGGCGTTAGCCACGAAGACGTCGAGGTGCCCGAAGTCGCGGCCGATGCGCTCGAAGACCGGCTGCAGGGCGTCAGGCTCGAGCTGGTCGGCCACCAGCGTCACGCAGCGCCGCCCCAGCTGCTCGACCTCGGCGGTGAGCGTCTTCGCCGCCTCGGCGTCGCGCCGGTACGTCGACACGATGTGAAACCCGCGCCTGGCCAGCTTCAGCGACAGCGCCCGGCCCACCCCGCGGCTGCCTCCGGTGATGAGCGCTACCGAGTCGTCCGTGGTCGTCATGGTCTGGCAGCCTCCCACCTGCGCGCCGCGCCGTTCAAAGCAAAACCACGACGCGGCGATCGGGGAATGAAATGCTGCCAGGCCTCATGGCTCGCTCTGCCTGGTCGACGTTGTGGCGTGAGGCCTCGAAGGCCCGCCGGTTCGCGTACGCTCCGTATTCGGGCTTCCTGGTGGGCGCGGCGCTCGAGGGGGTCGACGGCGTCATCGTCTCGGGCTGCAACGTCGAGAACGCCAGCTACGGCTTGACCGTGTGCGCCGAACGAAACGCCATCGCCGCGCTGGTGCTCACCGGGCAGACCCTCAAACGCGTGGCCATCGTCGTCGACAGCCACGCCCCCACGCCGCCCTGCGGAGCCTGCCGCCAGGTCCTCGCCGAGTTCGGCGGCCCCACCCTCGAGGTGAGGTCGCGCACCCTGTCCGGCGCCGAGGCCCGGTACCGGCTGGGCGAGCTGCTGCCCCACGCCTTCACCCGGGGGTTTCTGGGCGCCTCGCAAGACCTCAAGAAGAAGACCCGCTCGACGGGGTGAGCCACCACCTGCTCCGGCCGGCGTCTCATTTCGTGCGCTCGGTGCAGAAGCCTGCGAAAGGGGCCCTGTCACCTTTTTGTGGTGGCGCCAGGCCGCGGCGATGCGTCCATGAAAGAGGACCGTGATGGCGACGACAGGCACAGGGCTGTTTGACAACGACTCGAGCCGCAAAGCAGTCGATGCGCTGGTCGAGCTCAAGCCCGGCGAAGATCTTCTCTCGCGACTGGTCGGCGGAGCGCTCGAGCTGTGGTTCCAGCAGTGCGACGGCAATCAGTTCATGCGCAAGCTGCAGAAGCACACCCGCGAGATGACCCAGCTGCCCAAGCCGCTCTTCAAGATTCTCGCGGACATCACCCGCAACCCCGACCTCATCAAGGACAAGCACTCGCGCCGCGCCGAGCACACCGCCATTCTGGGCAAGAACCTCGACGGCTGGCGCCTCGACGACGTCTTCGCGCTGCCCGGCGCGATGGACCTGGTGAAGCCCGTGGTGACCCGCAACGCCGACGGGCTGGACACCGTGCTCGAGAAGGCCTCGGGGCTGTCCAAGAAGCCGCTGGCGCAGCTGGGCGTGCTGCTCGAGTTCACCGAGCTGGGCATTCGGCACCCGAAGGCCCGCGTCGACGGCTGGGTCGCCAAGTTCGAAGCCCTCGACAAGCGCACCACCGCCGACCGCGACTTCTGGGACGACTTCGTGCGCCGCGTGCGCCCGGCGTTCGACCTGCTGCGCGAGAAGTGAAGGGGCTGAAGGTCAGTCCACCACCGGGGCGATCTGGTGGCCTTGTTCCTGGTACTGCCTCAGCTTTCGAAACAGCGTGGCCTGACCGATGCCCAGCACCTCGGCGGTGCGGGCCCGGTTGCCCCGCTCGGCGAGCAGGGTCGACAGAATCGCCGCGCGCTCGACGGCCGCCAGGGTTCGCGCCGCGGCGGTGCCTTCTTTCGCAGACCCTCGCAGCTCGTCAGGCAGATCGTCAGGCGTCAGGGTGCGCCGGTCCGCGAGCACGGCGGCGCGTTCCATCGCGTTGAAGAGTTCGCGCACGTTCCCCGGCCAGGGGTACTCGAGCAGCAGCCGGTTCACCGCGGCCGACAGGGTCTTCTCGGGCAGCTTCGCGCGCGTGGTGGCGTCGAGCAGGGCCACCTTCGCCAGCGGCACGATGTCTTCGGGGCGCTCTCGCAGCGCGGGCACCTTCAGCTCGATCACCCGCAGCCGGAACAGCAGATCTTCGCGGAAGCGGCCGGCCTTCACCTCGGCCACCAGGTCCCGATTCGTCGCCGCCAGCAGGCGCACGTCGATGGCCCGCGTGGTGTTCTCGCCGACCCGGCGCACCTCGCGCTCTTGCAGCACCCGCAGCAGCCGCGCCTGCATCGCCAGCGGCAGCTCGCCCACCTCGTCGAGCAGCAGGGTGCCATGGCGCGCCGCTTCGAACAGGCCCGGGCGATCGGCGACCGCGCCCGTGAAGGACCCCCTGGCGTGGCCGAACAGCTCGCTCTCGAGCAGCGCCTCGGGCACCGCGGCGCAGTTGATGGCCACGAAGGGCCCGCCCTGCCGCCCCGACGCCTCGTGAATCAGCCGCGCGACGCGCTCTTTGCCGACGCCGCTCTCGCCGAGCACCAGCACCGTGGCGTCCACCGCCGCCACCCGCCGCGCCTTCGTCACCACGCGCTTCATCGCCTCGCTGCGCACCACCAACCCTGACGTGTCCTCGGTGAGGTGCTCGAGCTCGCGGCGTCGCTGCAGCAGCCGTTTGTCGACCTGCTTGAGCGAGCGCTGCAGGGCCTTCATCGCCTCGTCCAGGCACTCGGTCTCGTACGAGGCGAAGAGGGGCAGGGTGGCTTCGTCCCAGTCCTCTTTGAAGCGGCCGAGCATTCGGCAGACCTGGTCACCCTTGCCGCGGCACTGGGTCTCGAGGCAGTAGATGGTGCGCCCGTTCACCCGCGAGAGGTAGCCCGACGCGAAGCCGGTCAACGTCCAGCATACGCAGGCCGTGGCCTGCCCGTGGTGCAGCAGGTGCTGCTCAGCCTCGAAGCTGTCGGGCCACACCGCCTCGGCGAACGGGGCAGGGCTCGCCGACGTGCCCGTCGCCACCGGCTCGAAGGTCACCATGCCGAGCAGCCGGTGCAGGCGCCCTCCGGCGACGCGCCACTCGCGCTCGTCGGCCCACGGAAGCGAGCTCTTCAGCGCGTCGGCCATGCGCCAGCCGTGGCTGTAGCCAAAGTGGGTCATGATGGCCCGCGCTCCGGTCAGCCCGAAGCTGTTCACCAGCTGCGCGCGCAGCAGCCCCAACGCCACCGCGTCCATCAGCAGCACCCGCTCGCCCGCGAAGGTCAGCGTGCCGCCGGTCGGCGTAAAATCGAAGACGTCGTCGAGGGTCAGCTCGTTCGCGCGCACGGGCACCCTGGGGGTCGTTGGCTCTCAAAATGAGTCTTATTGAGTCTCAATCTGAGAGTGTTGTAGCGGGCCTGCGCCTGGCGATCAAACCCCTGGCGTCTGGCACGTGGGCTGCTCGAGGCTCGGGTTCATGATGACGACCCGACGCACGGTGATGGTGGCGGCCGCGGGGCTGGCAGGGTGCCGGCTCAGCGAGCAGGGGCGACCACCCGTTCAGGAGCAGAGACCCATGATGACCATTCGACGCGCCGAGGCCCGCGGAGGCGCGGACCACGGCTGGCTCAACACCAGACACACCTTCTCGTTCGCCAACTATTACGACGAGGCGCACATGGGTTTTCGCGCGCTGCGCGTCATCAACGAAGATCGGGTCACCCCCGGCATGGGCTTCGGCACCCACCCGCACCGCGACATGGAGATCATCTCGTACGTGCTCGAGGGCGGCCTGCAGCACCGCGACTCGATGGGCACCGGCTCGATCATCAAGCCTGGCGACGTGCAGCGCATGAGCGCCGGCACCGGGGTGACGCACTCCGAGTTCAACGCCTCGAAGCAGGACAGCGTGCACTTCCTGCAGATCTGGCTGATTCCCGACGTGATGGGCGTGAAGCCTGGCTACGAGCAGAAGACGTTCGCGGAAAGCGAGCGCTCGGGGCGCCTGCGCCTGGTCGCGTCTCCCGACGGCGCTGAGGGCTCGTTGACCATTCATTCGAGCACGCGGCTCTTCTCGGCGGCGCTGGCGAAAGGTGAGACCGCGCAGCTCTCGCTCACCGCAGGCCGACATGCCTGGGTTCAGGTGGCGCGCGGCGAGGTGCGCGTCAACGGACAGAACCTGAAGGTCGGTGATGGGGCCGCGGTCTCTGACGAGGCGCTGGTGACCCTCGAGGGTCTCAGCCAGGGTGAGGCGCTGGTCTTCGACCTCGCCTGACGCCCTTCACGGCCCGGTGGCCTGCCGCTCGACGGTCGCAGGGCTCGGCGACTTCCTGGGCGGGAAGGGGAACAGCATCGACACCCGGCGCTGGTGATCTGCGTAGTGTGGTCGCCGCGCGAGGCTGCGCTTCTCGAGCATGGGAATCGACACGCCCACGAACATCACCACCATGGCGACCCAGCCCAGCGCCGCCCACCACGGCGCACCCGCGGCCACGCCGAACAGCCACACGCCGAACCAGAAGCTGATCTCTCCGAAGTAGTTGGGGTGCCGTGACCAGCTCCACAGCCCGGTGGTGCAGATGGGGCCGCTCTCGCGCCGCTGCCGGCGAAACGCCCGCAGCTGCTCGTCGGCGACGGTCTCGATCGCGATGGCCCCCAGCGTCACCACGCAGGCCAGCGCATCGACCCACCCGAAGGCAGGGCCCGGCGACACCAACGCGGCGTACAGCGGCAGGCACCCCAGCAGCACCATCACCGTGGGGAACTGGTGCAGCGCCGCCAGGCTGAAGGGCCAGTACCAGCGCCCGGTCGTCTTTCGAAAGTCGACGTAGCGCCAGTCTTCGTGGGTCACCCCGTTCCACCCGCGCGCCCAGTTGAACGTCAGCCGAACGCCGTAGAGCGTGGTCAACGACAGCACCGCGACCTGTCGAAGGTCGAGGCCCCGCTCGGCCCCGGGCCCCAGCGCCAACCACCACGCGATGACGACCGGGGCCACCGACCAGTAGGGATCGTAGAAGCTGCTGTTGTCGTTCGCGAACGAGAAGATGAAGACCGCCACCGTCGCGGCGACGTCGGCCACGGCCACGCGCGTCAAGGGGTGCCAGTCAGCGGGCAGCGTCTTCAGCACGGCCGCCGCGACGAGCAGCCCGGCGACGTACGACAGCGCCACGAGCACGAACCCGGACCACAGCCGCCGGGCGGGAGAGGCTTCAAACATGGGCGCGCACCGTAACGATGGCGTTCTGGTAACGCGAGGCTTCTTCCCACCACGGTGATGGACGTTCAGGGCCAGGTCTCGACACGCTGCGCCTCGGTGGAATGGCCAGCGGCCTGCAGCAGCGTTCGCGCCTCGGTGGCGATCTCGACGCGCTGTGAGGGGGCGCTCATCGCCGCGTCCTGCCAGGCCTGACTGGCGTCAGCGACCTTGCCCTGGGTGAGCAGCACCTGCGCCAGGCGCCGGCGGGCCGACGCTCGTCGTGGCTCGAGGGTGAGCGCGCGCTCGAGCGCGGCCTGGGCCCCCTTCGCGTCGCCCAGCATCGCCCGCGCGACGCCCTGGTACTCGAGCGCCTCGACGTCATCTGGTGAGCTGATGAGGGCCTGCTCGAGCACCTTCACGGCTTCGGCCGGCCTGCCCACCGAGGTCAACGCCCGGCCCATCGACGTACGCAGGCGTTTCGAGTTGGGCTCGACCGCTTCCAACGCCTGCAGCGCCTCGAGCGCCTGCTGCGGCTGACCGTGCTCGAGGTTCCACTCGGCGGCCGACTCGAGGTCAGCCCGGCGCCTGGCGTTGGCCTGGTCCGTCAGCAGCGACTGAACGCCCAGGCCCGTCAGGCCCAGGCCGACGACGACCGCGACCGCCGCCGAGAGCTTCGCGCCGGAAGGTGTCTTCACCGACGCTCACCCCATCGACGAAGGGTCACGCCCGGGCCCGGCGACGACGCAGCCTGGCCAGCGCCAGCAGCCCGAACGGCACCAGCGCGACGCCCGATGACGAGCACCCGGCCCCCTTGACGCCGACCCCGTCGACGAAGCCATCGCCGTTGATGTCGGGGTCGCAGGCGTCGCCGACCCCATCACGGTCGGTGTCCTGCTGATCGAAGTTGGGCACGGTGGGGCACGAGTCCCCCTCGTTGAGCACGCCGTCTCCGTCGAGGTCGGCGCTGCAGGCGTCGCCCACGCCGTCGCCGTCGGTGTCCTTCTGGTCGGCGTTGACGATGAGTCGGCAGTTGTCGACGCGATCGAGCTGTTGATCGCCGTCGCTGTCGGTGTCGCGGAAGTCGGCGATGCCGTCGCGATCGGTGTCGAGCACGGGCAGGGCGACGTCGACCCGACCCGCCTCGACCGCGTCTGGCAGCCCGTCGCCGTCGGAGTCGGCATCGCGAGCGTCGGGCGTGCCGTCGGTGTCGGTGTCGACCGGCGCGGTGGCCAGGTCGGCGTCACCGGCCTCGACGGCGTCGAGAATGGTGTCGCCGTCAGCGTCGAGGTCGCGGGAGTCGGCGATGCCGTCGCGATCGGTGTCGATGGGCGCGGTCGTCGGGTCTGCGTCACCGGCCTCGGCCGCGTCGCGAATGGTGTCTGCGTCGGAGTCGAGGTCGAGGAAGTCGGGCACGCCGTCTCGATCGCTGTCGATGGGCACGGTCGCCGGGCTCGCGTCGCCGGCTTCCACCGCGTCGGGCAACGAGTCGCCGTCGGAGTCGGTGTCGAGGAAGTTGGCCACGCCGTCACCGTCGCTGTCGTTGAACCCGTCGTCAGGGTCACGAATGGTGTCGTTGTCGCTGTCCTGCAGCGGACGATCATCGGCCTTGCTGTTGGGGTCGGTCTCTTGAGGGTCGACGCGGCCGTTGCGGTTGAGGTCTTCGGCGCCATCGCCCACGCCTCCCAGGTCGGTGTCGGCGACCAGCACCAGGGTTCGGGTGTTGGGGTCTGCGTCGGCGATGAAGAAGTTCTTCGAGGGGTCGGTGCCGGGCTCGGCGGTGATCACCCCCGCCTCGGTGCCATCGAAGAGGCGATCGCCGTCGCTGTCGGGGTCGTTGATGTTGGCCACGCCGTCATTGTCGGCGTCGAGCGCGTAGTTCGACTCGCGCCCGTCGGGCAGGCCGTCGTCGTCCGAGTCGGCGTCGTTCGGGTTCGACGAGACGCGGGCCTCTTCGGTGTCGGTCAGCCCGTCCCGGTCGGCGTCAGCCGCCGTCGCCGCCCCGTCGTCGGAGGCGAGGGTGGGGTTGGTCTCGCCCGAGTCGAGCCGGCCGTCGTGGTTCACGTCCTCGAAGCCGTCGCTCTTGCCACCCACGTCGCTGTCGGCCGCGAGCGGGCTGGTCCTGGTGCTGGGGTCAGCGTCGGCCACGAAGGCCCGCTTGTTGGTGTCCGTGTCGACGCTGGGCAGGGTGACGCCGGTCTCGGTGCCGTCGTAGAGCCCGTCATCGTCGGAGTCGGCGTCGCGGCCGTTGATCAACCCGTCATTGTCGGTGTCGTCGGAGAACTGCAGCTCGAGCCCGTCGATCACTCCATCGTCGTCGGTGTCGCGGTCGAGCCGGTTGGTGCCGAGGAAGACCTCGAGCGCGTCTGGAGCGCCGTCGCCGTCGGTGTCGGTGGCGATCACCAGGTCGTCGGGGCCATCACCGGGGTTGCGCTCGCCTTGATCGCTGCGGCCGTTGAGGTTCAGGTCTTCGAAGCCGTCGATGACGCCTCCGCGATCGGTGTCGGCGCGCAGCACCGCGGTGCGCGTGGTGGGGTCGGCGTCGGCGATGAAGCGGCGCCGGCTGACCCGGGTGCCGGTCGGAGCGGTGGTGACGCCCAGCTCGGTGCCGTCGAACAGGCCGTCGTTGTCCGAGTCGGGGTCGAGCACGTTGCTGCGCAGACCATCACCGTCGGTGTTGAGGGTGGGGTTGGGTTCGCGGCCATCGACCACGCCATCGTCGTCGGCGTCGGCGTCGTTGATGGGCAGGCCGCGCGCGGTCTCGTCGGCGTCGGTCAGGCCGTCGCCGTCGGTGTCCACTTGACTGGCGTCGTCGGCAGACGCGTTGGGGTTGCCTTCGCCGGGGTCGACCCGGCCGTTCTTGTCGAGGTCTTCGGTGCCGTCGATGCGGCCGCCGCGATCGCTGTCGGCGGTGAGCACGTCGGTGGTGGTGGCAGGGTCTGCGTCGGCGATGAACAGGCCCTTCGAGACGTCGGTGCCAGCGCTGGCGGTCGCCACGCCGGCCTCGGTGCCGTCCAGCAGGCCGTCGTTGTCCGAGTCGGGGTCGAGGGCGTTGACCAGGCCATCGCCGTCGGAGTCCGCGCGCGGGTCACGCTCGTTCCCGTCGGTCAAGCCGTCGTCGTCCGAGTCGACGTCGTTGGGGAACGGGTGGCGTCGTCGTCTGGGCCGTCGTTGCCAGGCTGCTGGGTGGCGGTGACAGCGCAGTCGTCGCACCCGTCACCGTCGAGATCGCTGCAGCTGAAGCCGTTGTTGGCCACCCGATCGGCGCCGTTGAACACGCCGTCGCCGTCGATGTCGGGCGTGTTGAGCACCCGCACCCGCGTGGGGTCGACGGGCGCCGTGGTGGCGGGGTCGTCGGACAAGAGGAGGGAGAACGGGGCGTCAGCGACCAGCACCGCCTGCGCTTCGACCCCGGCGTCATCGGCGATCAACGTCGACGTGCGCGCGTCGACCACCAGGCTGATGGTGGTGCACACCGTGCCGGGGCCGCCATCGGCGAGCGGCGGGCAGCCGGCGATGGTGCCGACGTTGACGTCGACCAGCCCGGCGTCTTCGTCGACCGTGCCCTGCGACGCGATGGACGAGCCCGGGACGACCGTGGTGCGCGCGCTCAGCGGCAGCGACAGCCGCACGTTGGTGAGATCGCCGACCCCGGTGTTGATCAGGCGCGCCGTCCAGCGAACGACGTCTCCGGCGACCACCGCCAGGCCTGCGTCGACGGTGTTTCGGCCGATGAGGGTGAAGTTGAGCCGAGGCACGTTCGGCGTCAGCACCAGCCTCGAGATGCGATCGGGCACCGGCGAGGCCTCGTCGACGCTGCCGTTGCCGTTGGTGTCGAAGGCGTCGGTGAGGGGTGACACCGTCGTTCCGCCGACGGCCGCCGTCAGGTAGTCGCCCAGCGAGGTCTCGAGGTTGAGGGGCACGCCCTGAAGGGTGCTGCTGGTGCGGAAGAGCGCGCGAAAGACCTGCTGCTCACCGCCGTTGAGGCAGCGGTTGGTGTTGAAGCTGAAGGTGGACCCGGTGAGCAGCGCCGCTTCCGGGGCGTCGTCCGTGGTGCCGTTGCCGTCGTTGTCCAGCCCGTCGGCGGCGGGGCTCTGCGCGAACAGACCCGACGGCGTGGCGATGGTCACCGGCAGGTTGCAGGCCGGCGAGGTCTGTTGCAGGCCGCCGCCGTCTGGCACCGACGTCACGCTGAGGTTGGTCACGGTGGCGGTGAGGGTCACGCCGGCGTCTGGCGACGGCGAGGCGTTGTCGACCGCGGTGGTCAGGCGCGGGCGCGGCGCGGCCAGCAACACGCCGAAGTTCGAGGTCGAGGCGATGGGCACCCCTGCGCTGCGGGTGACACCCTGCACGGCGCCGCTGGTCAGGCTGCTCAAGGCGTTGTTCCGCAGGGTGACGAGCAGGTCGAGCTGGTTGTTGCTCGCCAGGTTGTCGCCGGGCACGGTGACGGCGCCGAAGCTGGCGGCGAAGAGCACCCCAGACGCGCCCGCGGGCGTCAGCGCTGCAGGGTTGGCGATGACGCCAGTGAAGCCCGGCGTGGCGGTGTCCAGCTCGACGCGGCGAACACCCAGCGTGGCCGGCGGCGTGATGGCGAAGGACAGGTTCGGGTGGGTGCCCTCGGCCAGGGTGACCCGGAAGCGCAGCACCAGGTCTTCACCGACCGTCAACAGGTTGTCGGCTGTCGCCGCGTTGCTGGTGCTGATCAGCGCCCAGTCGGCGGGCGCGGCGGTGACCATGCGCACCGGGCCGGTGCCGGTGATGCGATAGGTGTTGGCGGTGCCGCCGGGGTCGCCGAAGTTGCCGGTGCGCTCGGTGGTGGTGGTGCTGAAGGTGCTGACCGGCGTGCTGACGACACCCGTCAGGCTCGACCACGTCAGCGTCGCGAGGGGCGAGAGCTGCTGCCCGAAGGTGATGTTCTGGCCCACGCGCGCCACGAAGGACACGTCACAGATGCCCGCGTCGCCCGGGGGCAAGGTGGAGAAGGCGACAGAGATGCCGGCGTCGATCAGGCTCTGGCTGGTGGGGGCCGGGCAGTTGGGGTCGATGGCGAGGCTGCCCGGCTCGGCGGTGAGCTGCACGGGCAGGTTGACGATCAGCGAGGGCTCACGCGCAGGGCCGTTGATGGTGGCCGCGGCGACGCGCATGGGCACCGTCACCGTCACCAGATCGTTGGAGTCGATCACGCTGCCGCCGTCTGCGAGCACGCCGCCGTCCGACGAGGTGGTGACGCCCGCGAAGGACATCGAGGGCTCGATGATGCGCACCTGGTTGCCGGGGCCCGTGGTCGAAGTCTGACCGCTGAAGCTCGTGCTGATGTTCAGGCCCGTGGTGCTCGCCACCGACGCGGCGACGTTGTTCACCACCACGGTGGCGGTGAACCCCAGCTGCTCGGGGGTGCTGATGTCGGTGTCGGCGTTGGCCACGTCCAGGAACGTGAAGGTGACGTCGCGGCCCTGGTTGGTGACGGCGGGCACCGCGAGGGAGCAGGCCGCGCCGCCGCAAGTGATGCCGGGCGATGCGCTCAGCGCCGAGGCCGACACGAAGGCCAGCTGGGCGGGCAGGGTGAGGGTGACGGGTAGCGAGGCGATGGTGGCGCCGTTGGGCACCACGCCGCTGACGGCATAGGTGAAGGTCTCACCGATGGTGGCGGTCACGTTGGGGACGGTCGAGGTCACCGCGGCCGAGGCGTTTCGGGTGGTGACGGTCACCCGGTCAGCGGTCAGCGCAGGGTTGCCCACGAAGTTGGGCCCGGCGGCGGCCGACGCGAAGCGCTCGATCTGCCCGGTCGAGAGGAGATCGAAGCGCGGTGCCAGGCCGACCGCGACGGTGACGCGGGCGGTGACCACCCGCAGGTTGAGCCCCGCGGAGGGGCTGGCGGCGGCGATGGGGTCTGTGAAGTCGAGACCGGGTCCGAACAGGTCACCGCTGGTGGCCGCGGCGGCGCCGGTTCCGTCGATGGCTGTGAGCAGGGCTCCGGTCAGACCTGCAGGCAGGGCGAGCTTCACGCGCGCGTTGGCGGCGGCCAGGGACCCGCGGTTCTCGACGACCAGTCGCACGTCGACGGTGCTCAGCGCGTGCACTTGCGCCACGTTCGAATCGGCCAGGCTCGACAGGTTGGTCGAGGTCAGCGGCGAGGGCAGGGTCACCGTGGGCGCCGGGGTGAACGCGGCGTCGGTGGTCGCCGACGCGAACGCGCCGACCAGCGCTCGCAAGGTCGGGGCCTGAACGGTGAGGGCAGGGTTCGCCGCGCGGGTCGACGTCTGCGCCGTCCCCGTCTGGGTCGAGAGTGTCGGGGTCACCACCAACAAGCCATCGTCGATGGGCTCGGCGGTCGCGGTGACGTCGACGTCGACCTCGACGGTGGTGGGCGCCGCGCCGCCCGAGATGCGGGGGAACGTGAGGGTGAGGGTGTTGGTGGCGGCGTTGGCTGCCACGGTGACGGCGGTGGGCAGGCCCGACGACGCGTTCGGGCCGTAGCGAACCAGGGCGCCGCCGAAGGTCGCCGAAGAGAGCGCCGCCACGCTGAACAGCGGCGAGGGGAAGGTGAGCGCGATCACCTCACCGTCGTGGTCGCCTGACACCAGGGTCGACGACAGCCTGAAGGTCACCACGTCGCCAGCTTTCACCGTCGTCGCCGCAGAGCCGCCGATGCGCGTGGTGACTCCCAGCGTCGGCGCGGCGACGACGATGGTTCCATCAGAGCCGCTCGCCGCTTCCGTCTGGGTGCGGGTGCCTCCGCCGACCGCCGCAGAGACCAGGCTGTTGACGGTGGTGAGCCGGTCGCTTCCAAAGACCGGGCCTGCTGACGGGTAGGCCTGCTCGATGGAAACCGTGAAGGTGTTGGTGCTGGTGACCGGGGCCGTTGCGCCGGTGGCCACCTGGGCCAGCGCGCCCACGGCGAAGGTGAGGGTGTTGCCCGCGATGACCGGGGTCAACGGGGTCGAAGACGCCGCCGTGTAGGTCAGCCCGGGCGCGAGGGTGGTGGTGAGGTCGTTGGCCGAGGTGGCGAAGAAGTCAGACTGCTCGACGATCTGGGTGACGGTGACCACGTCGCCGGGAACGGGCGATGACGGTGACAGGGTCTCGCGCAACAGCACCGCGTGCCCGCGCAGGCTGGCCTGGCCGCTGACCGGGGTCGGCAGGGTCACCGAGCTCAAGGTCGCCTGCGGCGCGATGGTGATGGGGGTCAAGGTGGTGGGGTTGATGGCCGCCGCGCCTGAGGCGCGGTTCTGGCTGATGAAGCCGCGGACCCGAACGGTGCGGTCGACGCCCGCCACGCCCGCGATGCCGGCGGAATACGACACGGTGACGCTGCCTCCCGGGCTCGCGGCGGGGGCGGCCGGGACGGTGACGACGGTGCCTCCGCCGATCGCGGTCGCCGAGATGAGCTGAAACGCGTCAGGCAACGGAATCGAGAGGGTCGCGTTCGAAAGCGTGCTGCCTGCGAAGGCGTCGAGCTCGTAGACCACCTCGACCGGCGTGCGTGACCCGGTGACGATGTCGGTGACCACCACGCCGGCCGGGGTGACGCGCTCGACGCGGCCGGTGATGACGGCGCCGGCCGGTGCCACGGCTCGAACGGTTTGATCAGCCGCGCTGGTCGCGAGGTCGCTGCGCACGGGTAAATCGACCTGGGGGTCGTTGAGGGGGGTCGCGCCGTACGCGAACAGCGCGGTGGCCTGCAGGGAAATGGCCGCGTCGAGGGTCGCGGTGGTGACGGTGTTGAGGGTGACTGACAGGCGCCGGGTCGCGCCAGCGGGCACGTGGTTGACCGGAAGGCGCAGCAGGACGAAGCGCGACCCTGCGGGCCCCAGCACCGTCTCGGCGGTGAGCGGGTTCAGCAGCGGCGCGGTGGTGGTGTTGGCGAGCGCCACCAGGGGCTGCCCGAGCGAGGTGGCCGACACGAAGGTGACGGTCGCTGGCAGGAAGAGCTCGACCGCCGGCGCGAAGCCGGTCGCGGTGCCGCTGTTGGTCACGTCGACGTCGAGGGTGAAGGCCTGGCCTCGAATGGGCGTCGCCGGCGCGGTGAGCGTGAGCTGCGCGACGGGCTGCGAGAAGGCGACGGCGGGCGCGAGCGCCGCCACGGCGAGCGCGAAGGCGCGGGTCAGCTGGTTGGTCGTCATGAAGGTCCTCACTGGTTGCCCGCGATGCTGAACACCACGCGGCGGTTCTTCTCTCGGCCCTGCCTGGTCTTGTTGTCGTCGACAGGCCTGGTGTCACCGAACCCCTGGGCCTCGAGGCGCGCCTCGGCCACTTTGCCCTGCTCGACGAGGTACTTCTTCACCGACTCGGCGCGCCGCTTCGACAGCTCGAGGTTCTTCGTCGCATCACCTTCGTTGTCGGTGTGGCCTTCGATGAGCACCTTCTCGACTTCGGGGTGCCCGTTGAGCACCCTGGCCACGTTCTCGAGCAGCCCGAAGCTGCGCTTCTCGATGGCGTCGCCGCCGGTCTTGAACGAGACGGACTGGAGAATGTCGAGCGTGTCTTTGGTGATCACCACCAGCTGCTTCGCCTTGCAGCCCTGGAACTTCGGGTCACCCTTCTCGGTGGGGCAGTTGTCGAGGCGGTCGACGACACCATCTTCATCGCCGTCGGTGTCGGGGCAGCCGCGGTTCTCGGCGACGCCGGCCTTGAGGGGGCACCTGTCGGCCACGTCGCGCACGCCGTCGCCGTCGTTGTCGGGGTCCGGGCAGCCGTCTTCGTCCTTGAACCCGTCGGCGTCTTCTTTTTCGGTGGGGCACGTGTCGAGGCGGTCGACCAGGCCGTCTTTGTCGCCGTCGGTGTCGGGGCAGCCGTCGAGCTCTTTGATGCCCTTCTGCTTCGGGCACTTGTCGAGGCGGTCGACGAAGCCGTCGCCGTCACCGTCACGGTCGGGGCAGCCCCCGAGCTCGACGATGCCGTTCTCGGTGGGGCACTTGTCGAGGCGGTCGACGAAGGTGTCCTGGTCGTTGTCCTTGTCGGGGCAGCCCTTGTTTTCGTTGGGGCCCGCCGCGTCGATGCAGGCGTCGGCCTCGTCGATGATGCCGTCTTTGTCGCTGTCTTTCGGCCCGCGGCTGGCGTCCCAGTTGCCGTACCGCAGGCCTGCGAAGACGCGGAAGTCAGGGGTCGACCAGCCCGACAGCACGCCCGCCCCCGCGCCCGCGAAGACCTGCACGTGCTCGCCGAACGTGTACGCCGCCTGGAGGCGCAGCTCGAGACCGCGCTGGTTGAGGGTGTACACGTCTGCCGTCACGCCGGTGAAGACGAAGAGCGAGGCGTCGACCTCGAGGGGCAGTCCGCTGCCTTTGTCGTCCTGAAACCGGTACCCCACGCCGAGGCGCCCGGTGAGGTCGCTGCCCACCACGTCCTGGAGGAAGCTGGTGCGGCCGCGAATGACGCCGCCGAGGTTGGTCGCCACGCGCAGCTGGCCGAATTCCCGCGAGGCCAGCAGCTCGGGCGCGAAGGTGACGGTCGACTCACCGCGGTAGCTGGTCTGGCCGCCGGTGGGGAAGGTGAAGGTCGGCATCACCGCGAGATCGAAGCCGTGCTCGTCCTGGTTCAAGATGCGCAGCTTGGGCTGCAGGCGAAGGTCACCCAGGCCGCCCTGAAGCGGCGCCATGGTGGTGACGGTGCCACCGGCGATGGTGTCCGGTCGCGACTGGGTGAGCACCACCGGCAGCTCGAGGCCCACCTCGAGGAAGTCGAAGAGCGACACCGTGCCGAACACCGAGCCTCCGAGCCGGTTGGCGATCAGCGCGCCCAGCCGCTGGTTGTCAGCGATTCGGTACACCAGCAGGTTGTTCTGCGAGTAATTGAAGAAGAGCCCCACGTCCCACGAGAACTGGCGCGCGGGGCTCGCCCACTCGACGTCGATCAGGCCCGAGCGGCTGAGTGAGGTGCGGAAGCGATCGCCGGGAAAATTGCCGCGCTCCTGCGCGAAGGCGGGGCCGGCCACCAACCCGACCACAGCAAGCAGAGCCACGGTCAGCACAGCCGGAAAACGGGCGAGGGCTCTCACAGAGGCAGGCTCCTTCGGGGGGAGGGGGATCGTCGGCGTTGCCGAGGTGTGACGTCAACGAGACCGTGGGTTTTGTTGAATCTGCCACTGAAAGTCCACCCGAATTCTGAAGCGATTTCAGCGATGTCGGGCCGCATCGCACGTGTGGACCGCTCGCACCTGCCCCCCTTCGCGCGACAGCAGCGTGACCGTCACAGGGCTGCTATCTGCCTCGCCATGTCCACCACCGTTCTGCTGCTCGAGAAGATCCACGACGTCGCCGAGGCCCAGTTGAAAGAGGCGGGCTTCACCGTTCGACGGGTCAACGCCGCGCTGAAGGAAGACGAGCTGATTCGCGAGCTCTCAGGCGTGCAGCTGCTGGGCATTCGGTCGAAGACCACCCTCACCCCCAAGGTGCTCGAGTCGCCACAGGCGAAGGACCTGGTGGCCATCGGCGCCTTCTGCATCGGCACCAACCAGATCGCCCTCGCCGACGCGATGAAGCGCGGGGTGTGTGTGTTCAACGCACCGTTCTCGAACACGCGGTCAGTGGCTGAGCTGGTGATCGCCGAGGTGATCATGCTGTCGCGGCAGCTGGGCGATCGCACCACCGAGCTACACCGGGGCATCTGGAAGAAGCTGGCCACCGGCAGCCACGAGGTGCGCGGCAAGACCCTGGGCATCGTGGGCTACGGGCACATCGGCAGTCAGCTCGGGGTGCTGGCCGAGTTCTTCGGCATGCGGGTGGTCTACTACGACGTCGCCACCAAGCTGCCGCTGTCGAACAACCGCCCCTGCGCGACGCTCGACGAGGTGCTGGGCGTGGCCGACTTCGTGACGCTGCACGTGCCCGAGACCCCGCAGACCAAGGGGCTCATCGGCGCGGCGCAGCTGGCGCTCATGAAAAAAGACGCCTGTCTGATCAACGCCAGCCGCGGCACGGTGGTCGACCTCGAGGCGCTGGCTGACGCCATCAAGCAGGGCCGCCTGGGCGGAGCCGCCGTCGACGTCTACCCCGAAGAGCCTGACGGCAACGAGGCGACCGGGTTCGTGACGCCGCTGCAGCACCTGCCCAACGTCATTCTCACGCCGCACATCGGCGGCTCGACGCTCGAGGCGCAGGAAGCCATCGGCCGGGAAGTGGCGACCAGCCTCATCAAGTACGTGAACCAGGGCGCGTCGGCGGGCTCGGTGAACTTCCCGCACGTCGAGCTGGCGACGACCCCGAAGACCTTTCGCCTCATTCACGTGCACCAGAACGTTCCTGGCGTGCTGCGCGACGTCAACCGCATCATCGGCGACGTCGACGCCAACATTCACGCGCAGCTGCTCTCGACCAACCCCGACATCGGCTACCTGGTGATGGACCTGGACACCGCGCTCACCGGGCAGGTCACCGAGGCGCTGCTCAAGCTGCCGCACACCATCAAGGCGCGAAACCTGGGCTGAACTGCCTTTCGGCCTTTTCAACGCGGCAAGGCCCTCGCAGTTCGGCGGCCTGGAGCACTTTCTTCAACTGGCTGGTAGACCTGTCGACCCGTGAAGGACCTCGAGGCCACCTCCCTTGCCATGGTGCGCGCGGCCGCGCTGGGAGCGGTCGTGCTGGTGGCTATGGTGTCTTCCTGCGGCGCTCAGGGGCGCTGTGACCCCGAGTGCCCCGCTGCGTTGACCTGTGACGCGCAGCTGCAGCGCTGCGTCGCGACTCCGGTAGACGCAGGGCGGCGCGTCGACGGTGGCGCGGGTGCTGACGCCGGTGGGGTTGGCGGTGATGCTGGCCAGCTTCGCGACGCGGGCCCGCCGTCGGTGTGCGGGGTGTGTGGCCTCGCCACGCCGGTGTGCGACGAGATCAACCGCCGTTGTGTGCGGTGCACCTCGGCGGTCGGCTGCTTTGGCGAGACGCCGCTGTGCGACGTGAGCTTTCAGGGCGGGCTGGGCCGCTGCGAGCGCTGCACCGCTGACGGCGGTGGGTGCGGAGGGTCGACCCCGGTCTGCGACGTGCCCCGCAGCCAGTGCGTGGGCTGTCTGCGCAACGCCGACTGCGCGAGCGGCGCGTGCGATCTGCTCAACTCCCGTTGCTACGGCGACGGGGGCATCGTCATCGACGCCGGAGTGCCCGACGCAGGGCCGGTGTTGCCCGACGGGGGGCCGCTGTGCCCGGTGCGCGACGCCGGCGTCGTTCCGTGCACCACCGAGTGTGGGCCGGGCTTCACGTGCTTCGGTGGCGAGTGCTCGCTGAACGGCAAGGGCGCTGACCTGCAGATCACCCTGCGGTGGGACTCGACCGAAGACCTCGACCTGCACGTCGACGAGCCGACCAACGACGGTGGCGTCTGCGAGATCTACTACGGCGCCCGCTCGCCGATGTGCGCGGTGGGCTCGCTCGATCTCGACTCCCAGGCGGGCTGCTCGATGGATCTGGTGCTGATCGAGAACGTCATCTACCCGAACGACGGCGGGGTGATCACGCCGGGCACCTACCAGGTGCGGGTCGACCACTACACGAGCTGCAGCCCGATTCAGTGGGTGCCCTTCAGCCTCGAGGTGCGCAAGGGCGCGACGGTGATGGGCCTGTGCGGCGTCTTCGTGCGCAACGGGCCCGACTGGTCGACCGGAGGCAGCGTCGGCGCGGGCCGGCCGGTGATGACCTTCACGTACCCCTGAGCGCTCACCTTCGTCGGAGGAAGGCGGGGGGGCGCAAACCACGAAGTCGATATGGGACGTCGCGCGCACAAGCCCGTGCTGTGCCTCTGCGAAAGCACCGACACCCAGGAACTCAGCGTGCGCCGCAATCACCGCGTCGACCAGGTCGAGGAAGCCGGCGTTCCACTCATCAACGGGAGTCGCCATCGTCGCGGTGTCTTCGTGCGCACAGGAGAGCGGACCGAGTGCGAGCGTTGACGGCTGTACACCTCCGGGTGAGGGTGCACCGCCCATGCGAGCCCTCGGCACCACCTCGATCCTGTTGCTTGTCTCTGCGTGCCAGTGTGGCGGAACCGTCACCGTGCGCGACCGGATCGACGCTGGCGCCGCTGGGGGAGGCGCGGCGGGCGGCTCGACTCGAGACGGTGGAACAGCGGGCGGCGAGACAGGTGGAGGAACGGCTGGAGGCTTCACCCCTTCGTGCACCGACGGCGACCCCTGTGGCGACGGCGGCGTCTGCGCGGGCGGCTCGTGCTGCGCGTCCGACCTGGCCTGCGCCGGCCAGTGCTGTTCGCAGGGCGCGCTCTGCAGCTTCCTGCGCTGCGTCACACCCGGCGCGCCCTGCCGTGACTCCACCGAGTGTCCCGCGTCCGACTTCTGCGACCTCGCCGGCTCGCGCCCGGCGAGCGCCGACGGGGGCCTCTGCCTTGCCGCCTCGACTCCGGGCGCCTGCGTGACACGTCCTCCGAGGTGTCCACCAGACGCCGGAGCGGCCTCGGGCCAGAGCTGTGTCGATACCTGCCGGTTCACCCGCACGGCCCAGACCTTCCGCCCGGTCCTCAAGTACGGCTGGGGCGATCCGTCACCGCCGTACGAATCCGACATCATGATGGCGCCCATCGTCAGCCAGCTCACCGACGACGACTGCGACGGCCTGCTCACCGCGCAGGACCAGCCCGATCTCGTCTTCGTCACCTTCTCGGGCGGCGCGTACACGCAGCTGGGCACCGTGCGCGCGCTCACCGTCCGACAGGGTGCGCTCTTCGAGTTCTGGCGTCGGCCGGGCGTCATCAACGCGGCCAGTCAGCTCGCCTCGGGCAACATCGACGCTCGCCCCGGCAACGAAGTCGTGGGCTGTTCTTCGAGTGGGCCGGTCGCGCTCAACGGGGCCGACGGGACGGTGCTCTGGAGCACCATCGCGCGCAGCTGCGCCATGCCCTCGCTCGCCGACCTGGACGGTGACGGAACGGTCGAGGTGGTGACCGAGAGCCAGATCTTCGACGGCCGCACGGGGGCGCTGAAGGTCGACCTCCCCTCCTTCGCCAACACCATCGTGGCGGACATCGACGGCGACGGGAAACAGGACCTCGTCACGGCGGCAGAGGTGGTCTTCCTCGACGGGGGACGGCTCGCGGCGGTGACCGGCCCCGCGGGGCGGGTCGCGGTGGGAGACCTCAACAACGATGGCCGACCTGAGATCGTCTCGGTCAACTCCGCCACCCATCTGCTCGCGGTGTGGAGCTTCGACCCCACCTCGCCCACGAAGGGCACGCTCGTTCGCCAGAACCTCGACATCAACGCGACGCTGTCGCCCTCGCTGTGTCCCACGGGGAGCGCCGGAAACATCGGCGGCGGTGGGCCGCCGACCATCGGAGACTTCAACGGCGACGGCTTCCCCGACGTCGCGCTGGCTGGTGGCATCGGGTACGCCGTCTTCGATGGCCGCAAGCTGATGGACGGCGTGACGGCCGGCGACCAGACCCTGTTGTGGATTCGCCAGACGCGCGACTGCTCGTCGGCGGCGACCGGCAGCACGCTCTTCGACTTCGACGGCGATGGACGCGTCGAGGTCGTCTACGGCGACGAGGTGAACCTGCACGTCTACGACTCCGCGACGGGCACCGAGCTCTTCACCACGTGCAACACCTCGGGCACCCTCATCGAGTACCCGCTCGTGGCCGACATCGACAACGACGGCCAGGCAGATCTCATCGTAGTGTCGAACGCCTACGCCTTCACCTGCGCCACTTCCTCACAACGCTTCTCGGGCCTGCGCGTGTTCCGCAGCGCCGATGACAACTGGGTGGTGACGCGCCGGGTATGGAACCAGCACGCGTACTCGGTCAGCAACATCGAGGAGGACGGCACGGTTCCGCGCGCGCCGCTTCGCAACTGGACCGTTCAGGGACTGAACAACTTCCGACAGAACAAACAGCCCGGGCTCGAGTTCGCCGCGGCTGACGCGGTGGTGTCGGTCACGGCAGCGTGTCTCGGAGCTGGGGTCTCGTACCGCATCACCGTGCGCAACATCGGCGAGGCCTCGCTGCCCGCAGGCGCACGCGTCGAGCTCGTCTCGAACCCCGCGACGAACCCGCAGGTGGTCGTCAGCTTCACCACCACCCGAAGCCTGGGCCCCACGCAAGCCGAGACGTTCAGCCATTCCACGCAGATGAGCTTCGGCTCGCTTCCTGTCGTGGCGCGCGTCGACCCGGGCATGATTCGCGAGTGCCGCATCGACAACAACACGTCCTCGGTGACGACCATCGGCTGCATCAACTGAGGCTCGCCCGGTCGAGCGACGTCTGCCCGGCGCTGTCGAGGCTGTCCAACACGAGCAAGGTCCTGTGAGCGCCAGAGCGTCGAACAGGTGAACTCCCGCCGAAGCCTGGACCGCCGCCTCGTGCCCATGGCGCTCGAGGCCGGCGTGATTCGGTCTCCGCTTCGCAGCCCCGAACACCCGTCCCTGCAGCCCAGGTCACCGTGGGCCGCCAGGTTCTTCTGGCGGGGAGAGGCGCGCGACGGTGGCGACTTTCGTCGATGCGTGGACTGGCTGCCGCGTCAACATCGAGACGGTGGTGCCGGCGGCAACGTGCCCGTCGGCGTGTGAGCCTGCGACCGCCCGAAGCTCGAGGCGCACCTCACCGCGCTGCGAGACCTCGAGCGCCAGCTCGGGCAGCACACCGCGGTCGCCTGTCAGAGCCCGGCCGTGGTGCGTCGTGAAGTGAAGCGCGATCTACCAATGCCGACGACGCGAATCTCGCTGCTCGGCATCACGCCCGAGGAGGAGTCGGCGCTCGGCAAGCAGCTGGCGTGAGGGACTGGAACGAAGGTCCACCGAGGGTCGGGCTCTTCGAGGAGCGCCTCGAACACGACGACACGCTGTGCTTGAAGCCTCGCCATGAACCGCTGGCTCATCGCTGCGCTCGTCCTCGGAGCGTCGTGCTTCGTGTGCTCAGGTGCCGCGCTGGTGCTCGGCCTGCTGAGCGTTGACGACGCCGACAGCCCGACTGGTTCCACATCGGCGGGCTGCTCGAACACGGTCGATGGGTGGCATCAAATGGTCGGCGCCCGAGGGCTGGTGCTCACGCGCGACGGCGTCACCGCCGAGCTCGCGTGGTCATTCGAGTTCACCGATGCGCTCCGGCAAGGCGACTCTGAGCTGAACGTCTGGCGCGCGGTGCTCGGCGACCGCTACGAGCCAGGCCAGCTCGTGCAGGGCCAGTTCGGAGAGCTGCACCTCGGCGGGCCCGCCACCGAGCGGAGCACGGGTCGAACGGTCTTCATCGCGTTCACCAGCGGCGCCAACAGTGGCTACGCGCACCCGGTCGCCGTCATCGGCCCCGACGAGTCGACGCTGGCCGCTTACCCGACCAGCGCAGCGTTGAACGCGCTCACCTCGCTCAATCGTTTCCCGCTCTCGTGCGCCACCCTGCGAGGCCGGTGGAAGTCGGGGTTCCACACCGTGGCCGAGCGCTATGCGGCCTCGACTGGCCGCTTCACGGGCCTCGAAACCGTCGCCGCCTGGTCCGACCTGACGTTGGAGAGCGGGTCCTTTCGTCGTGAGTCGAACGCGCTGCTGAACGGCGTCTTCACCAGGCAGGTGGATTCTGGCAGCTGGTCCCACGACGAGTGGTCGCTGGTGCTCGAGCCCGACGGCGCGGAGGCGATCACCTCCGACGCTGCGTTCATCGCGGTCCGGCACGGCTTCCTGTTGCGCCTGGTCAACCGCAAGTTCAGTGGCGACGCCGACGAATTCCAGCACGTGGAGTGAGTCATTGCGCGACGCGCGCTGCCATCTTCAAGACAAACACAGACATTCGTCGACCGCGCGAATCACGGCCCATACGGAATCTCGACGTGGGTGAGTCCGGCGGCGCTCTGGCACGAGAGTGCGAGTGTGCAGTTGCGTGTCGCTACCCGGGGGAGGTTCTCTCACTCGTCGTGCTCGACGCTCCGAGGGCCAGCCGACCCACTCGGAGGACCGCGCGCAAACCTCACACGGCGGGCCATATTCCACGAAGAGAATGTCGAACCGCCCAGGCGCGGCGGGCGGAAGGATAAGAAGAACAAGCTGAAAACGGGAAGGGCGGCCTCAGGGCGAGACGCACGACGACGTGGCCGAGGTCGAACGAGGCGAGACGACCCCGCTGAACGTGCAGCCTGTCACCACGTTCAGGCGAATTCGGCCCGCGCCGCCGCCACCACCACCCCCTCCGCCCCAATTGGGCCCGGAGTTCGTCGCGTTGGCAGCATTCGCCGCGCCCGTCGTTCCTGCTGCGCCGTTCCCGCCGGCACCACCCGCGGTCGAGTTGCCATCACCGCCAGCTGCTGCCGTGGCGGTCGTGGTTGAGCCGTTCGCGCCGTTGACGCCACTGTTGCCGCGGCCGCCTTCTCCACCGCCGCCACCGTTCGCGGTGAGCGCCCCGGACACGGTGAGCTGTCGCGCCTCGAGAAGAACAGCGCCGCCGCTGCCACCACCTCCGCCGCCCCAGCCATTCGTGTTGCCCCCCGGTGCGCCTGACCCACCCTGCGCAGAGGCCGTGATGGTTCCGCTCACGACGATCGCTCCGGCGCTGGTCACTTGAACGGCGCCGCCTGCGCGACCGCCCACTGCACGGCCTGGGTTGTTCGGCCCACCGTTGCCGCCGGCGCAGCCGCCCCGCAGCGGAATGATCGTCGCGTTCCCCGACGTTGGGCCCGCCGCGACCGTCGGAACCGCTCCACCACGTGTTCCGCCACCTCTGCCGCCGGTCGTGCCGAAGCTGCCACCGGCGCCGCCAGACGAGGGCTCGGTGGCGTTTCCGTCGCTGCCCCGGCTGGTCCCGCAGAGGTTCGGGTCGTTGCCGCCGGGCCCAGAGGCGAACCCGCCGCCGGGGTTTGCCGGGGTCGCGCGAAGCGTCCCGGCGATGGTCACGTCCCCTCGAATGGCGAAGAGGTATGGGTACGACGAACCGACGAGGTTCAACGTCGCGCCGGTGGTGATGGTCATGGACGGCGCGCTGATGATGACGGTCGGCAGCCCGCCGTCGCTCGCTGACGGCACGAGCTGGTACGACGGCGTCATCGCCAGACACCCCATCGTGCTCGTGGTGACCGTGAGCGGCCCGGTGCCTTCGAGGCGGTACGTGGTGTCACAGCTGATGGTCAGCCCTGGCCCGGCGTCCGCGGGCAACTGCAGCGGGTCGAGGTTCGACGGGACGAACGGGAAGAAACCGCAGCGCCCCAGCCCATCGCAGGTCCCGCCTGGGCAGAGCGTTCCGGCGTCGAGCGGGCGCACGTCACAGCTGCCATTGGGGAGACAGGTCGACGGCCCGAGGACCTGACACGCGCCAGGGGCGCACACCGTTCGGGTGCCCTGACAGGCGCCATTCTGACAGCCCTCATTGACGACACACGGGTCGGGGTCGGTGCACCCGCCATCGACTGGCGCAAAGAAACACCCGCCGTCCGCAGCGAGGCAGGCGCCCTGGTCTGCCCGGCACACGTTCGAGGTCTGTGCGCAGATGACCGGAGTCCCGCTACACCCGCCATCGACCCCGCAGGTATCTGCCGTCGTACATCGTTGACCGTCGGAGCAGCTGGCCAACGTTGGCGTCGAGGTGCAGCCGCCAGGTTCAGTGCACGCGCCGGCCAGGCACTGCGTCGACGCGCATGACACCGTCGAACCACCCCCGCACATCCGGTTCGCGCAGACCTCACCGCTGCGGCACGCGAGGCCGTCATTGCACGCCCGGGCATCGCAGCCCGGGTCCGCACAGTCGGTGAGCCCGTTCAGGTTGTTGTCGAGGGTGTCATTGCACTGCGTCTCGGTCGTGCACGTGTTCATGAAGCACGCGCCCGTCGGGCTGCAGCCGCGCGTCGCGCAGTCGACGTCCGCACAATCGGCCCCGTTCCGAAGGTTGTCATCGAGGCCGTTTCCGCAGTCGCGTTCGAGGCAGGCCTGGTTGAAGCACATCGCACCACCGTCGACGCCCAGGCCGCACGCCGCCAGGTCGCAGGAAGGCTGTGCACAGTCGATTCGCCCATCGCAGTCTTCGTCGAGGTTGCCGAAGCAGATCTCGGGGCCGCGAGGCGTGCAGCCGCCAGCGTCGAGGGGGCCTGCGTCCCGGCCAGCGTCGGGCGCCCCTGCATCCACGACTCCGGCGTCGGGCGCGCCGGCATCGGTGACGCCGCTGTCGGTCGTCTTACCCGCGTCATCGTCCGACCCCGCGTCGGTCGACGAGCCCGCGTCAGAGTTTCCCGCATCTCCAACCGACCCCGCATCGGACACGCCGCTGTCCCGTGGCCCGCGGTCGCTGTCCTGGCGCTCGAGCACCAGCGTCCCGACGCTCACCTCACCGGACACGAACTGGAACGTGCCGCGCGCGAACGCCTGGTCTCCGAGCGACGCGCAGTTCGTGCCGGTCCCGCCTGTCGCCGTGACCGTGACGGCGGGGGATGTCCCGCGCTGCGCGACGCCGAGCGCGACGAAGCCCTCTGGTCGAAACGTGACGGGGCCTGCCGTGTCCATCATGCCGCCTTCGTCGACAGCGACCCGCACACACGTCGCGGCGGTCGCGCCCCTCTCGATCCGCACGAACACTCCTGCCGGCGCAGGAGGACGTGTCCCGCACGAGCCAAGCACCACCATTCCGGCACACCAGAGGGCAGGTCGCATGGGCGTGACGGTCATCGCTTCGTGCTCGACGGGTTCGGCGCTTCGACTTGACGCACCACTGGCGCTGGCCGACCGGCCCTGAGCGCGCTCACAGCACCTTGCCCGGGTTGAGCAGGCCGTGTGGGTCCAGCGCGGCTTTGAGCTGCCGCATCAACGCGATCTCTGCAGGCGCTCGTGAGAAGGAGAGGAAGTCTCGCTTGAGCAGCCCGATGCCGTGCTCGGCGCTGATGCTGCCGTGGTGTCGCTGCACCAGCGCGAAGATCTCTGCGTCACAGGCGTGGGTGCGCTCGAGGAAGGCGCTCTTGTCTATCGCGTCGGGCTTCATGATGTTCACGTGCAGGTTGCCGTCGCCGATGTGGCCGAAGAGGCACAGTTCCCACCCCGGGTAGCCCTTCGCCAGCAACCCCTCGAGCGCCTCGCAGAACACCTTCAGGCTCGAGAGTGGCAACGACAGATCGTTCTTGTGGGGCAGGCCGGTGGCCGAGAGCGATTCCGAGATGCCTTCCCGAAGGCTCCACAGAAAGCGGGCCTGCTCGGTATCGGCGGCGAGCGTGCCGTCCTTCACCAGCCCCCGCTCGAAGAGCGACGACAGCCAGTCGTCGAGCGCGCCGGGCCTGGCGTTCTCGACCTCGAGCAACACGGTGTGGGACGTGGGGTGTTCGAACGGGGGCCGCACCTTGCGATGGGCCTCGAGGCGCGCCGAGCACTTGTCGGTGAAGAACTCGTAGGCCATCACCGTGAAGGGCCCTTTGCGCGCCTCTTCGAAGAGGGTGAGCACGGCCTGCAGATCGTCGACCGCGAAGAGGAAGACGTCGACCTTCTCGGGCAGGCGGGTGAGCTTCAGGGTGGCCTCGGTGATGACGCCGAGAATGCCCTCGCTGCCGATGAAGAGCTGGCGCAGGTCGACGCCGGTGTTGTTCTTCTCCAGCGCCCCGTTGAGCTCGAGCACCTCACCGTCGGGCGTCACCACCTGAAGCCCCAGCACCCAGTTGCGGGTCAGGCCGTAGCGGATGACGCGCACGCCGCCGGCGTTGGTGGCGATGTTGCCGCCCACCTGGCTCGAGCCCTTCGAGGCGAAGTCGACCGGCCAGAACAGCCCCACGCTCGCGCAGTGTTGATGCACGACCTCGGTCACCGCGCCGGCCTGCACGCGAACCGTCATGGCCAGGGTGTCGACGGGGTGCAGGGCGCGCATGCGCTCGAGGGACAGCACCACCTCGCCGAAGGCCGCCACCGCGCCCCCTGACAGCCCCGTTCGACCACCGCTGGGCACCACGGCCACCCGGTGCTTCGAGGCCAGCTTCAACACGCGCGAGACCTCGTCGGTGCTGCGCGGGCGTACCAGCAGCGAGGGGGCGGGCGTGAAGACCTTCGTCCAGTCTTTGCCGTAGGTGGCGAGGTCGCCGGCGTCCGTCGAGGCGAAGTCGGCGGGGAAGTCGGTGAGGATCGCGGCGGTGAAGGCTTCGGGCAACGTCATGGCAAACGTCTAACCCGCCGGGGCGCTGGTGGTCCTTCAGAACGTGCTGACCGACCCGCGGCAGCTTCGTGGGTGGCCCGTGGCGACGAGCGGACCCTCAGTCTCTCGGGGCTCGGCGCGCTGCCGACGGAAGCCGACCCCGAGGCGTTTCGCGGGTCGCTGGAGACCTTCGACTGGACCCCGGGCGACCGCCTGGCGCTGGTGACGGGCTTTCACCCGGACGTCGTCTCGACGGCCCTCGTGGCGAAGGCGCTCGCGATGGACGATGACGCCACCACGCTGTCCATGCGGCTGTACGAGGCGCTGCTGGCGTCAGCGCGCGCGGCCTTCGCGGCCGATCAATCGCTGCGGTCCTGCTCGGACCCGGCGCTGCTCCGCAACTCGGTGGTGGTGGTCGCGCGGGCGCGCTGACCACTCTCGCCTCGAGCCGGGTCAGACCTCGTGGCGCGGCGTGCCACACCCCGAGGACGCCGAGGCACCCCCGTCGACCAGAAGCCGGCGCGCTCGTGGTGGCTCGCGGTATCAAGACTTCGCTCGAACACCGAGGGAAGACCGAGGAGCAATCTGGTCACTGAATCGGCCAGCTGCCGACCCGACGCTCACGCCTCGAGATCGAGCCGGGTCAGCCCCTCGTCGTGGCGCGCGCCCTCGTAGACGTGCCACGCCGCCAGCAGGTCGAGGAAGGCGGGACCCGTCGACCAGAACACGGTCACCCCTCGAGCATCTCGCCGACCCGTCGTCGCGCCGCGCAGCACCTCACCCAGGCCGCCCGCCATCGTCATCGCCCACGGGAACGTCGACGCCTGCTCGTCGCAGAAGTGCCGCGCCCGCTCGACCACCGCCGCGGGCAGTGGACACGCCGTCAGCCCCTCGGCGTTCATCACCGTCACGTGCGTGCCATCGCGCAGCGCGTCTGTGGGCAGCACCACCGGCCCGGTCAGCACCACCAGGTCAGCCAGCGCCACCGCTTCTTCAGCCCGCTCACAGGCCCGCACGCTGGCCGAGAGCGTGGTCTGCAGCGTGAAGGCCTGCTGCGTCGAGGCCGCCAGGTCCGGGTCGAAGAGGGTGATGCGCTCGAGGCTGCGCACCAGGCGCAGCGCCTTGAGGGCGCTCGACACCACCGGCCCCGTCCCCAGCACCGCGACGTTGCACGCGTCTTCGCGCGCCAGCACGTCCACGGCCAGCGCTCCCATCAACGACGCGCGCAGCGACAGCAGGTGCCCTGCGTCCATCAGCGCCAGCAGCTTGCCGCTGGTCCGCTCGTGCAGCTGCAGCACCGCGCGGGTGCCAGTCGGTCCGGAAGCCTTCACGCTCACCGAGTACGCCGAGAGGCCCTCGAGCGACCCCACCCGCACCGTGGTGCCCGCGAGCACGTCGACCGGCGCTGACGACTCGACGGGCCGCGAAGCGCTTCGGGTGAAGGCCTCACGCAGCTCGCGCAGCAGGTGCAGGGCCTGCGTGTGTCGCAACACCTCGGCGCGCGAGAGGAAGGCGATCAACATCGCTGATGGCTGTACCGTCAACCGGGCCCTCCAGGCGAGCCCCCTTTCAGAGGCTGTGGCCCTCGGTCACCAGCCCGTTGCGTGGAGCGGCGGCGCGTCGAGACCTCACCCGCGAGTCACGCACCACCTTCGGTCACCTGCCGGTCTTGACGGGGCCTGGCGCGGCGACGAGGACCCGGCCGGCCGGTGTCAGGTTCTGTCGCTTCGTGTCGAGCTCGGCCAGCTGCAGCGCAGGCTTCTGTGGTGTGCACGTCGAGGGCAGTCTTCAGGCTGAACGTGGCCACTGCGGCCGTTGACCGCGCTGCACCGCCACTGCTGCTTCGAAGAAACACGATTCCCGAGGCGTGAGCTGAGCGATGCGCTGCCTGTTGCGCCCGTCGCGCTGGCGAAAGCCGCTGTCGCGCCGGTGAAGCGTCGTGCGCCAGGTGGAGTAGACGACGCGCACCTCATGCGCTCCCTGCTCCTGGCTGTGCTGTTCGTCTCGTGTGCGCCCCGGCTCGCGCAGCCTTCGGGCGCGTCCTCGACCCCAGCGCTGGTGTTCGCGTGGACGTCGATGCCCTTCGACTTTCGCACGCCCGAGGAAGCGAACGCCTACCGCGACGCGCGGGTCTTCGCCCGGGCGCCGCTCGCCGGCGTGGAGGTCGACCGCCGGGGCAACGTGTACGTCACCACGCCGCGCTGGCTCGACGCCCGCGTCCCTTCGACGTTGAGTCAGGTCGTGGTGGTGGGTGGGCAGCCGGTGCTGCGGCCCTTCCCGAGCTGGGAACAGAACGCGCTCGGTCGGCCCGACGCCTTCCAGAACGTGCTGGGCCTCGAGGTCGACAGCCAGGACCGCATGTGGGTGCTCGACATGGGCTGGGTGGCCGGCGTCGACGGCGTCGCGGACACGGCGCAGAAGCTGGTGGTCATCGACCTGCGCACCGGCGAGGAGCTGCGCAGGTATGTGATTCCCGATGCGGTCGCGGACCGGCGCACGTCCTTCTTGAACGACCTCACCGTGGACGAGGCGCGCGGGCTCGCCTACCTGTCTGACAGCGGCAACCGGGCGGGCACGCCGACGGCGAGCGGCATCATCGTCTACGACTTCCTGGCCAACACCGCGCGCCGCGTCCTCGACCGCGACCCGCGTGTCAGCGACGACCCCGCCCGGACGCTCACCGTCGACGGAGAGGTGGTCTTCGCCAACGGCCGCCTCGCCGTCGGCCTCAACGGCATCGGGCTCTCACCCGACGGCGAGACGCTGTGGTGGAGCATCACCACCGGCGACGCCCTCTACCGCGCGCCGGCAGCCGTGGTTCGAGACCCCTCGGCGTCGCCAGCGCGCGTCGCCGCTGCCGTCGTCGGCCCACGTCGCATCGGGGGTGGCTCGGACGGGCTCACCGTCGATGCCCGGGGCCGCGTCTATTTCAGCAACCTCGCCCACAACGCCGTCGAGGTGCTCGACCCGACGACCGACACGATCACCACGCTCGCGGCGGGGCCGGACTTCGTGTGGCCCGACTCGCTCAGCTGGGACGACCAGGGCGGGCTCTTCGTCAGCACCAATCACCTCAACCACGCCTTCGCTGGCCGGCTCTCGTTCGACGGGCCGACCCGAACTTCCGAATTTTCCGGATCCCCACGGACTCCACCAAGGGGTTCGTGCTCCCGCGGTCCCCCGTCAAGACAGGCAGCCGATGAAGCCCGTCGTCGCAGTTCTTTTCGCCATCGTCTCGTTCACCGCCACCGCCGGCGAGCCCTTCACGCTCACCAGCAAAGACCTCAAGGAAGGCGGCGTCATCGCCGACACGTTCGTCTTCGACAGCTTCGGCTGCTCCGAGGCCGAGAGACGTCGAGGCGCGGTCATCGAAGCGGTGCGGGACGAGTCGCAGCCTTGAGCGCGCAACGCGGACCGACGCCTTCTTCACCGTCCTCCGCGCGCCGCGGCTGGTGTGGTTTGAAGCGGCGAGTGAGACCGAGTTCCCGATGACCGCGGAGGGCGACGAAGCCCCATGCTGTGGCCCTGACGCCGCCTGGGCTGACTGGTCGCACGACGGGCTCCTGTTGGTGGCGACCCGCGACGGGCGACTCCAACGCTTCGAGGTGTCGAAGACCCGCGAGCCGTTGGTGAGCGAGTTCTCGCTCGTCGACCTGCGACCGAACCCCGAGCCTGCGCCCGAGCACGCGCGGCACTGGTGGTGAGGTCCCCTGTGTGGCTCCGCGCTGGCCCCGGCACCGCCGACACGCTGAACTCGTGCGAGCCATGACATTCAAAGACCACTTCTCTGGCCACGCCGCCGCCTACGCCGCGTATCGGCCCGCGTACCCCGCCGAGCTGGTCGACGCCCTCGCTGCTGCCAGCCCTGCCACGGACACGGTGTGGGACGTGGGGTGTGGCTCAGGGCAGCTCTCGGTGTTGCTGCCGAGGCGCTTTGGCCAGGTGTTCGCGACGGACGCGAGCGCCGAGCAGGTGGCCCAGGCCGTGGGTGCGCGGCAGGTCGAGTACCGGTGCGCGCCGGCCGAGGCGAGCGGCCTTCCGGACACGTCCATCGACTGCATCGTGGTCGCCCAGGCGGCGCACTGGTTCGATCTGCCGGCGTTCGCGAAGGAATGCCGACGCGTGGGCCGGCCTCGTGCGCTGGTGGCCCTCGCCACCTACGGCGTCATGTTCATTCGCGACGACCTCGACGCGGTCATCAACGCCTTCACCTTCGAGCGCCTGGGCTCGCACTGGCCACCCGAGCGGCGCCAGGTCGACACCGGCTACGCCGAGCTGCACTTTCCCTTCGAGCCGGTGCCGTTCCCACGCCTGTCGATGCGGGCGTCGTGGACCCTCTCGCAGGTGCTCGGCTACGTCGGCACCTGGTCAGCGGTGGCGGCAGCCCGAAAGGCCGGTGACGGCAGGCTCTTCGACGACTTCGCAGCCGAGCTGTCGGCGCGATGGGGCTCGAGCGAGGTGCCGCGCGAAGTGCATTGGCCGTTGATGGTGAGGGCAGGGCGACTCGAGCGCTGACCAGCCCGCGTCCCGCTCGCACGGTCGTTGGCGCTGGTGTTCGTGTTGGCGCTCAAAGAGGTCGACGAGATCGTGTTTGCCGACCTGGGCGCGCTCGTCGCCTCCGCAGGCAGCGGCGACGAACGCGCAGCGCAAGCGGAGGAGGGCGACCGAGCCTCTGCACCCGAAAGAAGGTGAGCGCCCGTCCCCGCTGCAGACGAATCAGTGAAGCGCGCCGCGGACGACCCGCTGTTGGGTGCCCGTCGGTGAAAAAGACCCGCTGTGAAGCCTCACTTCATCTCCTGTTGACCAGCGGGCAACCAGCCCTCGCTCGTGAAGGTGAAGGGGTAGGAGACGTTGGCCGCGCTGGTGTTTGCCCGCCTGGGAAAGACCAACTGCTTGACCAGCTGAGTCAGGCACCGCGCGAGCGCCTCGTCGCCCAGGGTGTCCTCCTTGACGGTCGCGGTCTTCACGTCGCCCTGGGGCGAGATGATGAACGTCACCAGCACGCTGCCTGCGGTGCCACTCTTCTTCGTGAGCGTCGTCTCGCGGCAGTGGCGCACCATGTCGCGATTCGCGTGCGCGCCTTGTCTGGAATGACGCAACGCTTGACCAACTCGTCTTCAACTTCGGCACCTACCGCCTGGCTCGTCGAATTGTCCTCGGTGCTGACGGCCAGAGAGGGGCAGTGGGGCGCTCCCCCAAACGAGGCAGACGGAGCTCGCGGGGTCACGTCTCCCACGCGCCCGTGGCGATGGAGTGACGCGATGGAGTTCGTCCATCAACACTTCCCAGCGCGGGCGCGCTCCGAACCGAAACCCGGACGTCTGGTCGAGCGCAGGAGCACGACGGAGGTCAGCAGGAAGACCGCGGTGATGATGGCGCCCGGGAGGGAGACCTCGAGATGGGCGCCGAACAACACACCGACCTCGCTCTCGTCGACCTCATGCCGTTGGTACTCGAGCCAGCGGGGCCAACACAACGCGCCCAGGGCCAGCCCGGCCAGCATGGAGCCGAGGGCTGCAGCGCGTGAGCCGGCTCGAGCGAGCGAGAGCCCGACGCCAGTGAGAGCAATCGCCAGACTTGCGGACGGGAACGTGACGAACCCGAGCCAGATCCCCATCGCCTGGCCACTCGGAGGCCCGCTGGCCAAGGCCACCATGAGCACCGTCACCACCCAACCTGCCACCGCTGTCATCCAACCAACCACCCGGGCCGCCATCACGAAGCGCGGCAGGAGCAGCAAGGCGAACGCCACGACGAACAAGGCGGACAGCGCGATGAAGAGCATGAACCAGGGTCCGCCGCTGCTGTCCCTGTCGGTCACGCCGCGAGCCTCGAGCAGACTCACCAGGATGTACGTGCTGCTCAGGAGGGCGCCCAAGAACGCAACCGCTCGTGGCACGAACGACGGAACCGTCCACCACGCGCGAGCCACCATCCACGCTGCGCAGAGGACCGTCAGCACGGGCGGCAAGAGGAAGGCGACCCACCCCACGGTGTTCTCTCCTGACGTCGGCGCAGCGGGACCTCACCACTTGCGTGCGCCTTGCGCGGTCGTACCCGAAGCACCCTGGAGCGGCCACCGGGCCTGGGTGAACTGCGGCGCGTGCTGCTGCACCTGAAGAATGGCCAGGACGCCGCGCGGAGTTCGGCAGCGTTCGGTCGCTCGCGGCGAAGGTCGTCGACGTTTCCGCGACTGGCGTTGAAGAGGCGGCTCGCGAAGCCTCCGAAACGCCGGCGGTCGCATCGTCGCGAAGGAGCCGCTCCCGCGCGCGCCGAGTGACGTCGCGCGAACCTCAGCCCTGCGGCACGCTCAACACTTTGCCGCTGGCGTTGACGTCTGCGTAGAAGAGGTGCGCCACTGGCTTGCCCTTCTTCTGCAGCACCTCGAACTGCACCTCGACGCTGAACGAGCCGTCACCGTTGGGCTTGACCGACTTGATGTTCGCGGCCTCCCAGTTCAGCTCGCTCGCCATCACACTCTTCCTGGAGATGGTGTCGATGATCTTCCCAGCCTGCCTGGCGCCGGCAGGGCTGTTGAGGTGCGCGCTGAGCGCCTTCGCGGTGGCGGCAGGCGGCGGGCGCGGGTTGGGGCCCCAGGCCTGCGCGGGGTCTTGCTGCTGAGCGGTGGGCGCCTTGCCCGGCTGTTGCGCGGCCAGCTCAGCCTTCACCTGCTTCACCTGCGTCTGCAGCGTGGCGACGTTCTTCTCGAGCGTCTTGAGGGTGGCGGTCGCCTGCTTGAAGCCCTCCGGGGTGTAGCGCGAGCGCGCCATCACGTCGCGGTGGTCGGCCAGCGCCTTCGTGGCGGTGGTGAGCTTCTTCTCGAGCGCCGCGAGGCGGGTCTTCGACGTGTCGACTCGAGGCTGCTTGACGGGGACGGTTGCGGCGGCGGCGATGCGGCTCATGTGACTCCTGAAGAGGAAGAATACACATTCAGTATCGCAGCCCCCGGGGCATGACTCAATCTCGCCGCGCGTTCCTGGGTGTGGAGAGCGGCCCGGCGCTGATTCTTCACACGCTCGACCGACACCTCACCTGCTGGAGCACGCCCGTGCAGCTGCGGTCCGACTTGCGACGGAGCTGACTCACGGTCGCAACCAAAGAACAAGTCGGACAAAGCTGAAAACGGGGAGGAGGTCGAGGGGGCGTTGGGGCCCGCCGGGCTGCGGGGAAGGGTTTTCGTGGCTGCGCACGGGGAGACCGAAGGCGGAACTCCCGGTCCTGGGGGCCCCTGGACAGACGAGTGCCTCACGGACGAGCGCGGTGGACCTGCTTGACGCTCTCCGTCAACCAGCCAGAGGCAGCGAGGGTTGGGCGGTGGTGGGTGGGAGGATGATTCGCGAGGGGAGTTGATGGCCGAGCTGAAGCAGACGCGCCTCAGCCGTCTTGCGGGTGGAGTGGATTGCGTGAATGCGGCGGCGGCCACCACAGGGGCAGCGCAAGACGTCGACGCCGAAGGTGTGCTGATGAAGGGCGGCCCAGTCCAGTCTTCGGGTCGTGCGGGCCTTCTTCTTCTTCGTCTTCTTCGACGGTGACGGCGGCGCAGGCGGAGCAGGTGGCGGAGGCATCGTCACCCTCGGGCGCAAGGCGGCATGCGGGGCGTAGACTCCATGGAAGCTCGTCA
>VYLD01000101.1_pt1 | contig 35875 bp, 26 predicted proteins | sample 5114401 | NCBI WGS metagenome assembly VYLD01 (sample SAMN12291783, study PRJNA351875) | freshwater metagenome | isolation source: freshwater lake | place: USA: Michigan, Gull Lake | collected 2013-08-08 | reverse complement strand
CTCCCGAAACAGCGGGTCGAGCGTCCCCGCGGGGTGTGGGGGGCGACGGGTGGCACTGACTCGCGCGGCCTCCTGCTCCGCGTAGCGACGAACCCCGTCGACGGTCAGCGGCCACTGCTTCACCAGCCCGCGGTTGATGGCGCCGGTATCGGGGCTCCACTCGTCGCCGGGTTCGAGGTGCAGCAGGTGGGTGCCCCGCTCATGCGCGAACGCCATCGCGTGGCTCAAGGCCTCAGGAGCGGTCGCGCGATCGACGAAGTTCTTCCACAGCTCATCGGGCTCGAGCAGCGCCCAGCTCGACGCGAACGGCGCGGCCTCTTTTGGACGCAGACCTTCGATGCCGTCGGTGAAGCGCGCCAGCCCTTCGGCCTTCTTCTCGGCGCACCGCTTCGTGAGGGTGGCCTGGTCGCCGTCGAAGTTGGTGGGGTACGACGACGCGCCCGCGTACGGCAGGAACGCGAGATCGATGGGGCCCAGGCGCCGCACCACCTCGCGATACGCGTCGACGGACAGGGTGTTGTCATTGCCGTGGTACAGCCGAGTCGTGCCATCGCTCACCACGATGGCCGTCACTTCCCACCCTGCATCGTGCGGCACGAAGGTGACCGTCAGGCCGTCAGCGAGCGTGTGGGTCTGCCACGGCGTCAGCCACTCCACCTGGCTCAGGCCAGCACCGTCGAGTCGTCGTCGCATGCCGCCCGATGGAAAATCGACCGCCAGCACCCGTTGGTCCTTGCGCAGCTGCTGCAGCGTACCGACCCCGGAGTGATCCGCGTGGGTGTGGCTGAGCACCACCACGTCGGGCTTCGGCAGCGTCGAGGCGTTCGGGAACGGCGAAGGAGGGTAGCGGAACCACGCCTCGGCGAAGACCGGCTCGTGGAACCACGGGTCGAGCAGCAGCGAGCGTTGCGCCGCATTCAGGAACAGCGCCGCGTGACCCAGCCAGGTGAGGTGCACAGCTCGACAGACTACTGCGTCGTTGCCACGCCCTCTGCTGCTTTCTCGTCGACCACGGCCTTCCAGTACTCGCGCCCGTGGTACTGCCGCATCATTCCCAGCTTCTTGCTGCCCTTGAAGAGCACGAACGACGGAATGCCGAAGATGGCGAAGCGCCGGGCCAGCTCGGGGTGCTGGTAGGCGTTGGTCTTCACCAGGGTCACGTTGGCGGGCAGCGCCTCGAGCAGCTCGGGCAGATCGCGGGCGAAGACCTCACAGTTTGGACATTGGGGTCCCCAGAAGTACGCGACGACCAGCTGGCTGGCGGGCGCTGCGACCTGAGCGTCGAAGGTCTCGGGGGTACCAATCACCACACGGTTCGATGCGACCAGGGCCATGGCGAAGCCGTGTAACCGGCGCGTGGCAGTTCGGCTGCGAGTCTTCCCTGCCGGTTCGTTGCCGAACGCCTCGTGGGTGGCATAGTCCTCGCTGAGGTGCCGGGCATGAGCTCAAGAAGTGTAGGAACCAATGCCATCATTCTGGCCGCGGTGGCGATCGCTGCGGTCTTTTTCGTCGAGTCGCGACAGAGCCGTGCAGCCGCCCGGCCCGAGCAGGAAGCTCTCTCGACCGACACCCTCGATCGCATGGTCATCGATTACGCCTTTCAGACCATGCAGAACCAGCTCGCGCGAGAGGCGGTCGCCTCGTGTGGGGTCGACCTCAGCCGGCAGGAAGCCGACGTCTCTGCGAGGGTGACCGTCGAGAAACAGAGCATTCGAATCTCGAAGGTTCGCTTCACCAAGAACGAGTGGACGGCCGAGCGCCTGGCGTGCGTGACAGGCGCTTTCGAAGGGCGGGAACGGGCGCCCTCGAGCGACGGTATTCGCACCCGCTTCCCCGAGGGTGGAGAGTACGAATTCGATGCGCACATCGACTTCGCTGCTCCCACCCTTCAGTACACTCAATAGCCTGAAACGTTTGCGGTGTTCAGACCGCAAAGTTTCTCAGGCCCACCCAACCACCTGACAAGACGAAGAGCAGGTCGCGGTATGAGACTTGCGCAAGCCGACCGCCGAGAGGGCTCAAACCATGAAGACTTCCCGCTACTTTCTCGCCATCAGCACCGTTCTCGCTGCGGCGGCCTTTGGTGCCGAACCGGCCAAGCCTCGCGTGATGGTCATCGTCGACACCTCGAGGTCGATGCTCGAGCCGACCAACGCCTCGAGCCCGTTGACCCCGATGGCCGCAGCGCACCCCGACGGAGGCCTGGCGGGAGGTGATTGGGACCCGGCGCGGCCCGACCAGCCGTGCAACAACAAGTTCTGTACGGCCAAGAAGGTCATCAGCAACGTCATTCCCCAGTTCACGCCAGACGCGCGTATCGGGTTGACGACCTATTACCAGTTCCTGCTCAAAGCAGACACGGTCGACAACCGCCAGACGAAGTGTGTGTACGATATTCTGGCACCAGCGGGCCAGCTGCGCACCTTCACGAGCCCTATTGACTTGACGGGAAGCGGCTCGGTGACCTGTCCCGGTGGGCCAGGTGACACGGGCTGCGATGCCACGACGAGACGATCGAACTTCCCCGATGGCGTCGGCTCTGCGCAGGGACTGGATGGAATCTGCGCTGACCCTGTTGGCTATTCCAGGCCGACGTTGCCGAACGCGACTCCGCCAAACTGCACTGGTCCAGCTGGCTGCTACACCCTCACCAAGACCGTTGCCAATACCCTCACGTCGACCCAGTGCATCGTCTTCTCGCGGCCAGATCTATCGCCAATCTCGACGCTGCCGCAGAACCTGACGAGCGCCTGTACGCCAGGTCGGTACACGAATGTTTCTGCAACCAAAGTGTATACCAACTCAACGAACTATGCTCGAAGGACAGTGACCCCCGCCGGCACGCCGACTTGTGGAGGCACCGCCTGGACCGAGGGCACGAGCCCGACCGGTGGTTTGACCTCAACCCCGAGCTTGTTCACCTTTACCTCATCGACCCAGTCCGGCTGGTCCGGCCTTCCGACGTGCTCGACCGAGGCGCCATGCACGCTCTACCTGCAGTCGAACACCCCGGACACCACCTCGACCAGTCGGTCGTGGTACGGGTTTTTCGACGACGCCAATGTGCCACCCACGCCGGCCAACAGCCTTCCTGCGACGTCGCCCCCTTCATACCCGTTCAGCCAGGGGTCGCAGGGAGCGGGGTACGTTTCCACGGTGCTGACCGGGAGCCGCACGTTGACAGCAGCGAACCCGACGCTCGCAGCGCCGCCCTGTGAACTGGGTGGCCTGAAGAATTCCAACGAGACGCTGTCAGGCTTCTACGGTATCTCCTCGGCGCAGACGACCCTCAACAATCACCTCACGGTCAAAAAAGCTGCAGCACAGACCGACGAGACCCCAACCTTGACGGGCTCAGGCAGCACGTCGAACTACACCTGCACCGCTGGCTGGCCGTGCTCGGTGACGCTCGTGTCTGACGTCCTCCAGCCGACGACCTGGTCGACGGCGAGCGGGCCCCTGTTCAATCCCTCAGGCATCCCGACGTCGGGAAGTGAAACTGCTACAGACACGCAGAGGCTCAATGGCGTGAACTCCACGCCCACCTACACACTGCGCATCGTCAACCCTGCGCTCACGAGCTGCCCACCCATCGGCACCACGACATCTGCGAACCCGAATCCGGAACCTCTGAGGGCATCGTGGACGGCGACCGCGCCCAGCTGCGGTACGGGCATCAACCAGTGCACCTTCAGCGATCCCATACAGGGAAGTGCGTCGACGTTAACGTGTGCCGCGTCGGTCTCGAAGTTCACGGTCGGTGCACCTGCAAACTGCGCGTTCAACGGCAAGGCCTACACAGGCCCGACGATCTCGGCGACTGACAATGGTGGCAACGCCTACTTCGCGAGGCAGACCGTTCCCTCGACCACGAGTTGTACAACCGGGACCTTTACTGCCGCTGCGGCCACTCCCTACTCGTCGCACAACCTCACGTTCCCTGCGGCCTTGACGTACGTCGATCGAACGCCGACAACCGATGAGACTTCTGGCTTCGGCTTCAACAAAGCGAGCCCTGTGACGGGTTACGGACCTTCGTCTGGCGGCTCTCTGTTGCCCCTCACCGAAGAAGACGTGCCATCAGGGCTCGTTCAGACAGCCACCCCGGCGGCCGGCTCGGCCGTGAACAACGACGCCTGTCTGGGGAAGGTCGATGGCGACGAGATCCAATCGAGTACCTTGCCGTCTGCCGTCGCAACCGCGCTGTGCGGCGCCGGGGGCACTCCATGCACCCTGATCGTCAAGGGCGTCGTCGCGGCCGCCAATAACTGCGGCGAGTCTGAGGGCGACAAGCCGTGTAACGTCTGCAGGTATCAGAGGCGGCGCTTCAGGTGGAGCCGTCCGAACTTCAACTGCAACTACTCGGCTTCTCGCTATGACTACGCTGTCGACCAGTCGGCGATAACCTGCTCATACACTCGTACTGAGTATGGGTACCAGAATCGAAACCCTGCGCAGCGAGTCTGCAACTATTCCGTCGGTGCGCGGCGCTACGATTTCACTCAGCCCTTCGTCAGTACATGCAAGTACTTTGCCGTGCAATCGACGTTGGAGTCACCACAATTTGTGTTCACGTACCAGTACCTGACGAAGGGCACCGAGCCGATTGGTCGCGGCATCATGTCCTCGCTCGGGAACCAGTGTACGAACACCTGGGTCGGCGACCCCAGCCCGAATGCCTTCGGCACCGCGTGCCCCGAGACCGCAAACTGTGCGAGCGTTACTTCGGTCACCTCGGTCCTTCCGACGATTCCGTCCGGCAGCACCTGCCGCCTGAGGTGGGGCGGCCCCGATAGTTTGATCTCGAGCGGTGGTGGCACACCGGCGGCAGTGCTCGGTGCCAACGCCGTGGTCCCTTTGAGAAATGATGGCCGGTTCTCGCGGTACAAGAGCCTGGCCGTACCGTTTACAGCCGTCGACGCGAACCACAGGGCGTGCGAGCCAGGCGCTGCAACTCCCGTGAATGCGGAAACCTATAAGAGTGAGATCGCCACCCCTCGTGGGTTCTGCGCGAACACAGGGGTGGGGGCGCTGACCGTCCGAAAGCTCATCTCGGACTACTACGACCCAGCCACGACCAACAATCTCGGCTTCTACAACACCGCGTACCCGACAGCCAGTGGCTGGACGAGGAGTTGGACAAACAGTACCAATAAGACGCAGGGCTTTGGTGGAGCGGCTGGGACACCGACCAGCGGGAGCGGAGCCCTCTCGCCCCGGTCTCTGTTCGTGCCGATTCCGAACGACTCGACCTACGACGCGGCCCAGCAGCGGCTGGCGATCGAGAAGGCGATGGGCAAGTGCGTTCGTGGGTCTGCAGGTGAGGTCGCTACCAACTCCGACGACTCGCTCGTGGGTGGTGCGTGTGTGGCTGACGAGCGGATTCTTCTGGCTGCAGCCGGGACGACGACGGGCGACTTCACGCCGCTGTATGGGTCGCTCAAGTCAACCTACGACTACATGAAGGACAGGTGGGACCTGGACGAAAATGATCAGCAGTGTCGTGACTATTTCATCGTCCTCGCGACCGACGGCCTCGAGAACACACCCAAGGGCTATACCGTGGCCGGCTCGAGTGCCGCGACGAGCGTGCAGGGTCTGGTGTCCAGCTTCAGAAACACCACCGAGACGGTCAAGACCAGACCTGACGTCAAGACCTTCATCATCGGGGTCGGCAGCGGCGCTGCGGGTGAGCCTGCGCTCGACGCCGTCGCCGCCGCGGGCGGTACGGGCGCCGCCTTTACGGCACTCAACCTGACTGAGCTCGAGACTGCGCTGTCGTCGGTGTTCACGACCATCACCCAGGGGGTGTTCTCGCGGTCAAGGCCAGCGCTTGGATCCGATGGACGGCGTCTGTACGCTGCACAGTTCATTCGCCCGAGTGTGGGGCCCGACTGGACTGGCTTGCTCAGCGCATATGCCGTGAACGCCAATGACGGTACGTACAGCATCAAGTGGGAACACGGGGCGAAGCTGAACGATTCGGCTCACCCGGCGCGGAGCATCAAGGTCGGTCTCAAGGAGAAGGCCTTTCCGTACACGAAGGTGGTGGTCGACTTCTCGAGCGGCGGCGAGCTGAACGATCAGCTGAATGACTGGTTCGAATTTCCGAGCACGCTCACCACGGCCGAAGTGATCTCGTTCCTGCGAAACAAGGGCGACGATTACCTGGCGGCAGCACCGGCGCCAGTACGCTCGAGCAAGCTCGGCCCCATCGTGCAGTCAGCGCCGGTGGTGGTGAGCAAGACGCCGTATGATCGTGACTACGGCGGTACCACCAACCCTGAGAAGGACGCCTTCGAGGGCTACAAGACCAATACCGCGAGCCGTGGGACCAACGTGTTGTTCACAGCCAACGACGGCATGTTGCACGCGGTCAAAGAGAACGACACCTCGAGTGATTGCACGTCGTCAGGCGAGTCTTCGAGTAGCTGCCCCAACGGCACCGAGAACTGGGCCTTTATTCCGGGTGACTTCCTGGGCGGGTACGTGTCAGGTCCTGGCAGCCCGACCCTGGTGGAGTCGCTGTACAAGTTGAAGCAGGGCCTCTGGAACACGGCACTGCTCGACAACACCTTGTCAGTCGCAGATGTGTGCGGCAGCGGGGCGAACGGGCTGGTGCCCGGTACGGGTTGTCTGACCGCTGATTGGAAGACCATTGCCATCATGAGCCAGCGCGCGGGCGGCAGGAGCGTCGGCGCGGTCGACGTCACCAACCTGACTGTCCCCGACGCCGCCCACTACCTGTGGAAGTACACCGACGACGACCTGGGGTTCACGTATAGCGTTCCAGCGGTTGGCCGCGCCAGGAGTGGAACCCAGGAGCAGTTCGTCACCATCTTCGGAGGCGGGGTGGATGATGACGGTACGACAGGTGCTACCGATATCGAAGGGAACGGCGTGTATGTTTTGAATGCCCTCACCGGAAACGAACTCTCGCACTTCACGAAGTACACGGAGGGCGGCACTGAATACGACATTCTCGATCAGGTGGTCGCGCGGCCAGCGGTTCACCGGCGGCCTGGCGCGAACTTCGCCTTCATCAACAGCGCCTATGTCGGGGCCGGGCAGGGGCTGTTTGCCATGCGCCTTGCGAAGGCCGATGGTTCCCTTCAGGACGACAAGTCCAAATGGAAGCCAGACCTGCTCTTCAACCCGAACCCTTCGTCGACGGACAACGCCCGCGCGGCGACCTGCTCGACCTCGCCCTGCGATGTGGTGAAGATTCGCAAGGTGGTCGAGACTGCCGCCGGAAACCCGACCGCGACGCCACCGGTTCCACCAACCTACGCTCTGCAGGACGACGTCGATCTCTTCCCCGGGACGACCAAGCCGCCAATCTGGAACCGACCCCGCCTTGCGCCGATTCTGACCGAGAGCAACGTCGAGACCGACCTGTTCGTCGGCACCGGTGACGTGCGCGACCCGGGGAGCCCTGGGCTCGCCTTCAAAGACGGCAACTACTTCTACGCTCTGCACGACTTCAACAAGCAGCTGGGTGGGGCCACGCTCGATGGGAAGGCGCTGTGGGTCGTCAAGTTCCCCAAGAAGACGTCGCCCGACCGCTATGAGCAGGTGGTCAGCGAGCCGGCGCTGATCACCGGGTGTATCGTGGTGGCGACGTATACGACCCCGATCGTCGGCAACAGCTGCAACCAGGAAGGCGACACCATCTTGTATGGTTTCAACCCCCGCACGGGAGCGCTTCAGAACTGTCTGACGTATCTCGCGCCGAGCCCGTACGCAGGCCAGTCGACCTCGGTGATCAAGATGGCTGGAGTGGGCATTCCGTCGGACCTGGTGGTGATCAACGACAACGTCTATCTGGCCACCAGCAAGAAGGGCCTCGAGCGAGCGCCCGTTCGAGTGCCGCCCCGGCCCGGTGCCGTGCGCAGCTATCGGAGAATCAAGTGAGACGCAGGGGCTTTACCTTGATCGAGATGATGATCGTGGTCGCCATCGCCGGCGTGCTGGCTGCGATGTCTGCGGTGACGTACTCGGCGGTCCAGGTGCAGGGCCGCCTGAATGGCACCGCCGACGTGCTGGTGAATGTTCTGCGGACTGCCAGGTTCCGCGCCATCACCGAGCGGTGCACCTACGTCGTGCAGATGACGGGGTACACCTTCAGCAGCACCTCGGCCGATGTGCGAAGGCCTGCGTCGCTGATCTTGTTCCGAAAGAACAACTGCAACTCGACGGTCGGTGCGTTCACCCAGAGCGAGAGCAACGTCGCCCTTCGTGACCGTCAGGTCAACGACTTCGCCATCGAGGAGTTTCTCACCGAGCTGAGGGTTCCGGCGGGCGTGGTCACTGGGGACGCGTTGTTGAACAACTCGGTCTCGATCAGCTGGAGCGGTGATGGGACGCGCAGGATCTACTCGGACGACGACGGCGATGGTGCCTCGACGGACACTTCGATCGCGTCGGGTGATTTCCCGATCACCATCGTGACGAGGGGCGGTGCGGGGACTCCCAACAGGATCGTCACGGTTCCTGCTGCAGGGCCGCCGGTGGCGCCATGATCGCGCGTCGAGGGCGAGGGGGCTCGACCTTGATCGAGATCATGATCGCCGGCGCGGTGCTGCTGCTCGGTCTGGTGGGCGTGGCGCAGTTGCTGATTTCTGGAATGAGTTACTTCACCTCTTCGAACGCTCGTGCGAATGGACAGACCTTCTCAGCTGCAGCGGTGGCCCAGATCGAGGCCTTACCCTTTCAGGCGTTGACGGCGGGCGTCAGTGACGGCGGGATCGTTTTTGACAGTAATGGCAAACGGTATGGTCGGGTGGTGACGGTGACTGACATCGGTGACGGCGGCGTTCAGGCGAGGCGAGTGGTGGTCAGAACCGATTGGCGTGACGCGTTGGCCCCAGGCGGTCAGCGGTTTGCGACGGCGACGGTGGTGGTGTCCGAGGTGCCAGATGCCAACTTCTAGAGCCAGGCGCGGTATGACGCTCATCGAGCTGATGATCTCGATGGCGATCCTGTCGATCATCATGACGGCGGTGGTGTCAGTCGTCGCGGCCGTGCTTCGGCAGCGTCGCAGCAGCGGCACGCGCGTCGACAGCATGACCAACGCGCGGGTTGCGCTGTCGTTGATGCAGTTCGATGCCGTCAACGCAGGGTTCCGCTTTGGCAGTCCGCCGCTGGCGGTGAGGGTTCTTCAAAACGTGACTGGCTCGGAGGGCGAGCTCACCGATACCGTAAACTGTGGCAGCTCGTTGGGGACCGGCTGGGCTGTCCTTCCAGGGACCGACGTCATCGAGTTTCGTGAAGGGGCCGACGGTCTGACGCCCGGGCAGGTTCCGGGCGGGGTCACCGGCTGCGCAGGGACCTGTACCATCGCGTTCAACGGCGGGGCGTACGCGAACCCCTTCAGCTCGCCGACGTTGGGGAGTGGCACCATCGTGATGTTCAGCAACGCGACGACGGGTTGCGCGGCGAAGCTGACCAGTGACGTCCAGACCGGGAATCTTCAGATGCTGAGGTTGAGTCTGCGGGCCAACGCCGCTTCTGCCAACTACGCCCAGACGGGTGCAGGGGCATGCCCCGCAGGAGGGATGTCGGTCACCGCGCTCGGGCGCGTCACCCGGTACATGGTCTGTGGACCGCCGACCACGCTCGTCGGGGCTCGGCCGGGGTTGTTTCGGCAGACCTACGACGGCACCATGACCCAGACCAGCTTCGTGCGAGTTCAGGAAGACGTCGAAGACTTGCAGGTGAGCACCATGTTGTTCAATAACCCTGCGCTGGTGACTGGCAGTTCTTGTATCGGCAGCGGGCTGACGGCATTTTGCTGGTGTGACCAGACCGCGTCAGATTGCCCGGAGTACGTCAGGGACCCTGCGCTGCTCGATGGCAGCTCTGGGACTGCGGCTGAGCGAACGGCGATGTTCGCCAGGGCCTTCCGGGTGGCTGTGACTGCCATCTCGAGCAAGGGAAAAGGCTTCAATGAGCAGCAGACCTTCTTTCGCCCTGCGTTGTTCAACCGTGCGGCAGGTTCCGTGGTGGCTCAGACGGCAAGTCTCGAACGCTTTGTCCTCGAAGCGACCTTCATTCCGCAGAACATCGTGATGGTGGCCCCATGAAGATCGCTGCTCGTCATCGGCGGGGCATGGCCCTGTTGGCTGTGTTGGGCGCGTTGTTGGTCGTCTCTGTTCTGGCGTCGAGCTTCTTCCTGCGCGCCAGAGACGCGTCCAGTTTGAACGCAGTGGTGATGGCCCAGGCGGTCGCCTCAGCCAACGCAGAGCTGGGAATGCAAGACGCGATTCGGCGGGTGCGCGCCATGCAGGTCGACCCGGCGACGGTCGGCACGTGCACGACTGCCGAGGTCAACGCGAACACCTGCACCGCGGCCTTCTCATCGGGCATGGTCTCGAGAACCTCGGCCAACCCCGATCTGCTCAACGGTGATGGGTTGATCTATCAGTTCATCGTCTACCAACGGCCGGGGTTCGCTGACCCGGCCCAGCCTGGCAATCGGTACGTCGTGCGCGCGACCGGGTACTATGGGTTCAGTCTCAATTCTCCCAATCTGGTCACCAGCATTCTCGAGTCCGAGGTTGACATCGGTCGTGGTGGTGGCACCTCGACGCGCTGCGTCGGTGGCTACGATTGTGTTGGTGGTTGAGCTGGTGTTCCGCTGATGGCGCCGGTGAATGACCAATGATTCGCCGGGCTTTCCGGGCTGTGCTGTCTCTGGTTGTGTTTGCCAGCAGCGGGTGGGTTGGCTGCCGCCAGCCCGCGTCAGGAGACGGCGCATGGTCTTCCTCGGCTGCCAACAAGGCGGTCAATGGGCCGCAGGTGCTCACCGAGAAAGACACCGAGGCCCTGGACGGCGGCTTGAAGGGAAGGTCCTGGACGCTTGCGCTGAATGATCCATGGGTCGTCGTGAAGCCTGAGTCCCAGAAGCGGCTGAAGCCTTCGGTCGAGGCGTGGGCGGTCGACCCGGCAGGACCCGTGCAACTGACGGTCGAGTGCAGCGACTCTCGAGAGCCGGTTGAGACGAGCCTTCGAGCTGCCGCGCAGGCCACGGCGGGCGCTCGCCAGCTTCGCGAGGTCGAGGTCGCCCCCCTGCTGGGCGGGCCCTGGCTCGAAGCGGCGAGGGCGCGGTGGGTGGCTCCCGAAGGGTTGCATGTGCTCGCGCGTTTCCGTTTGCTGGCAGGGCACTGTGACGTGCACGGGTGGGGACCCAGGGAGGGTGGCGACGCGCTGAGGGCCCGGCTGGACGCGGCGGTGGGCCGTTTTCAAGGCCAACGGCCGCTCTTGATCGCCGAGCTCGTCGGCCTGACCGCTTTTCTCAAAGCCAACGAGGCGGCTCAGCAGCGCCTCTCGTCAGCTGAGGACGCTGGCTACGGGTCTCTGCTGGGCCTGGTGTTGATGGAGGACGCGCTGGCGAGGCTGCCGCCAGCCCTCCTGGTCGAGCGTTTTCAGCTGCGCCTCGCCCTGCTCGAGGTGCTGCCGCCGGGGGAATGTGGGGAGCTGGTTCGCCATCAGGCTGACCCTTCCGCGGCGCTGCTCGAGCGAATGCCCGAGCCGATGGCGGTGAGGTGGATCGAGCTGACGAGAGAGGCGATCGGTCGCGGCTTGACGGCCGATGCAGGGTTCTCGTACCCGAAGAAGCGCGAAGTTCAAGCAGCCATCGAGCGGCTCGTGAAGGGCGATGGCGAGGTGGTCTCGGCGATCGAGCTGCTTCGGGGAGGCGATCGCGCGCCCAATGAGGCGGTCTGTGCTGCCGAGAAGATCAGGCTCGCCCGGATCTTGAGGTCGCCGCCGGCCGACCGAAGGCTGTTGCTCTTGAGCTTGCTGGGTCAGGGCGATTGACGGGGCGCATTGGGAGTCGCTCAAGGCTTCGTCACGACCTTCACCGGCCCCGTGAAGTCAACCGACAGGGTCGGCGGGGTGGTGGTGAAATCAGACGGGGGGCCGGGGAAGAAGAAGAAGTCGGTGACGCCACTGTCGCTGACGCCGCTGTCGCTGACGCCTGCGTCGGGCCCTGCGTCGACCCTGCCTGCGTCAAGGCCGCCTCGTTCGATGGGAAAGCTGCGGACGCCGATCTGCGGGTCGGTGACCGAGTACACGAACTGCTGCCCGAGGAACTGGCCCTCGAGGCACCGATCGGTCCGGTCGAGTTGGGGTTGGGGCGTCTCGGTCAGGCCGCCGTCGTTACCAATCTGCACGAGGCGACAGCCTCCGAACACGGGGTCGAAGACCAACACCTCGAACCCCGCCAGCGTCGGCCTCACCGCGTGTTTCGAGTAGCGGCGGTTGAGAGGCGAGATCGCTCGGGTCTCAGTGAGGCTGATCAAGAACGGCAGGCCAGCGTCAGCCGTCAACCCGAAGACATAGCGGTCATTGCCTGCGATGGGCTCGAGGGCGATGGTTGGCGTGACCGCGAGGTACGTCGAGCCGTTGATGTACAAGGTGATGTCGCCAGACAACGCGGCCGAGCACCCCACCCACAAGGCGCCGCTGGGCGTGGGCAAGAGGGCCCGCACGAAGCCTCCATCGGGGCTTCCGAAGGACCCGAGGCACGTGGCGTACAGAGGGTCGTTGTTTTCGGGCGCGACGAGCGCCGTCAGACCCGCGTCGACTCGGCCGCCGTCGGGCAAGACGCCTGCGTCGGTCTGAATCGGCAAGAACTCGCCACCATCGAGGAAGTCCTGCGCCCACGCGAAGGCGAACCCGTTCTTGAGGTACAGCAGGCGGTCGCCGTAGATCACGAGCTGCTGCGGCAGGCGGTCGAAGCCCAGCAGCACCGTGGTGTTCGAGGTCAGCGGCGACAGGCCGATGGTCCGCGGCGCGCCCAGGCGACCGATCACGAAGCCGTCGCCCAGCGTCGCGCTCACGAGCGTGGCGTCGGGTGGAAGCCCCGCGTCGAAGAGCCCCGCGTCGATGACCTGCGTGCCCGCATCGACCAACGGCTGGCCTGCGTCGTCAATGCCGCCGTCAATACCGCCGTCGATGCTCCCGCCGTCCGTGACGGTCGCAGCCACGGCGAGGCGGCCGGTCACGGTCTGGGTGATGGCAGGCCCTGACACCGGTGACCAGCGCGCCACCACTTCCCAGGTGGCGCCGGCGACGCAGCCAGGGCTCGCGCGTCGGCACGAGAAGGTGGTGCGGGCGCTGCCGTCGGCCAGGGTGAGCGACGTCGTCCCCAGGTCACCGAGTGAGGTCGACAGCGTCACCGTGCCAAGCCCGGCGGTCAGGTCAGCGTTGGTGGCGCTGATCACCACGTTGGCCTCGGCGTCGACGCGCGGCGTGCGAGGGCTCAGGCCGACCTCGAGCGACGGGGTGCCCGTCGTACAGGAGCCGCACAGGATCCCGAACACCAACGCCAGGCACCGTTTCGAGGGTCGTCGCATGCTCAAGGCCTCCCGGGGACAGAGTGACAATCTCACCCCAAGGGGGTCGGCTCGTCGAGTTTCGGGTGGCCCTCACGACCGCTCAGTCCGCGCCCGACGCCCGCACGGTGTCGACCCGCCCGCTGGCCCAGGTCGCGACCTCGCCCTCGTCGGCCGCGCCCACCCGCAGGCTGCGCGCGAGGCCGAGCAGATCGGCCGGTCGCTGCGATGGGTCGCGCTTCAGCATCGCGAGGATCGTCGAGCGCAGCGGCTCGGTGAGGCCCTCGAGGGCAGGGGGCGCCGCTTCACGCAGGCGTTCCATGGTCTCGACCGGGGTGGCCGCGTCGAAGGGCCGTGTCCCCGTCAGCAGCTCGACGAAGAGCACGCCCGCCGAGAAGACGTCGCTGGCGCCGGTGAGCGGCTGGCCGCGGATCTGCTCGGGAGACATCGACGCGTACGTTCCCTTGCGAAGCCCCCCCTGGGTCTGGTCCTTCAGCCGGGTGGCCTTGGCGATGCCGAAGTCGCCCAGCTTCACCTCGGCCGTGCGCGAGAGCAGCACGTTGGTGGCGCTCACGTCGCGGTGCACCAGGCCCAACAGCCGGCCCTGCTCGTCGGTGGCGCGGTGCACGGCGTTCAGCGCGGTCAGCACCTCGGCCAGCAGGAAGCGGGCGATGGGCTCTGAGGTCGGCGCGCCAGCGAGCACCCGCGACAGGTCGGCTCCGTCGACGAAGTCCAGACGAACCCACGGCCGCCCATCGGCAGAGCCGCAGTCGTGCGCCTGCACCAGGCCCCGGTGTGAGAGCCTGGCCTGCAGGCGCGCCTCTTCGAGGAACATGCGTTCCCACATCGAATCACCGACGTACTCGACCTTCAGCAGCTTGAGCGCCACCGTCTTCTCGAAGCCGCTGGCCCCGAAGGCCGTGCCCTTGAAGACCTCGGCCATGCCCCCCACGCCGAGGCGCTCGGTGAGCTCGAAGGGTCCAAACCCGCAGGGCAGGCGCATTCACGTAGGATAGCGGCTCGTGGCGCAGACGCGGCTGTCGACGCAGCTTGATGAGAGTGGCGCACCCCTCCGCTGTCAGCTCGTCGTGCTCGAAGGCAAAGAGGCGGGCCGCGCGGTGGCGCTCGATGTGCCGCGCGTGGTGGGCACCGCGGGCGACGTCGATCTGCGCCTGTCGGACGAGCGGGTCTCGAGCCGGCACCTGCAGCTCACGCCGCTGCCGAGCGGCCGGTTCCTCGCGACCGACCTGGGCAGCAGCAACGGGACGTTCTTCGAAGGAAGCCGGGTGCAGGCCCTCGAGGTGTCTGCGGGCGCGTCGTTCAAGCTGGGGCGCACCGTGTTGCGCGTCGAGCCGCAACCCAGGCGCCTCGAGCTGCGGCCCAGCCAATCGCGGCGCTTCGGTGAGCTGGTCGCCGAGAGCCTCGCCATGCGCGAGATCTTCGCGGTGCTCGAGCTCGCCGCGCAGGGCGACGCCACCGTGTTGGTGACAGGCGAGACCGGCACCGGCAAGGAGCTGGTCGCCCGCGCCCTGCATGACGCCAGCCCCCGTCGCAAGGCGCCCTTCGTGGCGGTCGACTGCGGCGCGCTGCCCGAGAGCCTGCTCGACAGCGAGCTCTTCGGGCACGTGAAGGGCGCGTTCACGGGCGCCCACGGCGATCGCAAGGGCGCCTTCCTGCGCGCCGACGGCGGCACCCTGTTCCTCGACGAGCTGGGGCGGGTGAGCCCGGCCGTGCAGGCGAAGCTGCTGCGGGTGCTGGAAGAGCGCCGCGTCAAGCCGGTCGGCGCAGACCTCGAGAAGCCGGTCGACGTGCGCGTGGTGGCCGCGACGCCGACCGACCTCACCGCCAGCATCGCGGCGGGCACCTTCAGGCCTGACCTCTACTACCGGCTGTCGGTGCTGGCCTTGGAGCTGCCTCCCTTGCGAAGCCGCCGTGAAGACCTCGCGTTGATCGTCGCTGAGCTGCTGCGTCGCCGGGGCCTCGAGCCGGACGCCATCGACGGCGAGAGCCTCGATCGGCTCAAGAGTCACCGCTGGCCCGGTAACGTTCGCGAGCTGCGCAACGTGATCGATCGGGCGCTGGTGCTGTCTCCGGGCGCGCGCCGGTTCTCAGAGCTGCGGCTCAGCCTCGAGGCGCAGGTGAGCACCAGCGAGGCGCCGGGCATTCGCACCGAGCTGCCGTACAAAGAGGCCAAGGAGGTGCTGCTGGAGAACTTCGAGCGCACCTACCTGCGCGAGCTGATGGCGCGGCACCGTGACAACCTGTCAGCGGCCGCGAGGGACGCCGGCGTCGATCGAAAACACTGGCGCACGCTGCTCAAGAAGCACGGTCTGTTCGACGGCCCCGAGGAAGACTGAGTGATCCACCCGCTGCTGCTCATCCTGGCTGCGCTCGACGGCGGGGTGTCGATCGAGGTCTTCAAGACGCCCACCGCCGCGCTGCGTGAGGTGATGCGCGCGCACCCCGTCATGCTCGGCGTGGGCGAGTACCACGAGCTGAAGGGGGCTCCCACCGTGCGCAGCGCCATCAAGCGCTTCACCACCGAGCTGTTGCCGTCGCTCGATGGTGGCGCCACCTCGCTCATCGTCGAGACGTGGATGCTCTCGGGGAAGTGTGGCCAGGTCGAGAAGCAGGCCACGAAGGCGGTCGAGAAGGTGACCCAGCGCCCGAAGGAGACCGAAGACGAGGTCACCACCCTGCTGACCCGCTCGTACGACCTGGGGCTCAAGAACCACATCCTGGTGATCAACTGTGACGACTACCGCTCGATGCTGGACGCGGACGGCGAGCTCGATGCCGAGAGGTCGCTGATCCTGGTGAGGCGGAAGATCGAAGGGAAGGCGATCGAGGTTCGCGAGAAGGGCGAAGGCGGCGTGCCCGGGAAGACGCTGCTGCTGTACGGCGGCGCGCTGCACAACGATCTGCAGCCAAAGGCGATCGACGCCGAGTTCTCGTTCGGCCCAGCGCTGCAGGCCGCCACCGACGGCGGGTATGTCGAGCTCGATCTGCTGGTGCCCGAGTACGTCGAGAAGGACCCGGATCTGCTCGAGCTGCCGTGGTTCGCGACGGCCCTGAAGCGTTCCCGGCAGGGGCACACCGTGCTGGTGCGGCCGTCGCCGGGGGTGAACGTGGTGTTGTTCGCGTTCACTCCACGTCGACGATCACCGCGGTGATGTTGTCGGCGCTGCCGAGCGTGAAGGCGGTGTCCACCAGGGTGGCGCAGCAGCTCTGAGCGTCACCCGTCGACAGCAGCTGCGCCAGCGCCTCGTCGCTGAAGGGATCGTACAGGCCGTCGGTGCAGAGCAGGTAGCGATCGCCTGGCCTCAGGTCCGTCACGCGGGTGTCGGCGCCGTGCGCGCCGTCGAGCCCCAGCGCGCGGGTGATCTGGTTCTTCCATTGAAACGCGTGCCGAGGCGGCAGCGTCACGCCCGCGGCCAACATGTCTGCGTAGACCGAGTGGTCCCGGGTCAGCGCTTCGAGGTGTCCTTCGCGCAGGCGGTAGACGCGGCTGTCTCCGACGTGGGCGATGACCGCGCGGTCTTTTTCACAGAGCAGCGTGGCGACGGTCGAACCCATCTGGCGAAGCGAGCCCTGACGGCGACGCAGAATGGTGCCGTGCGCCTCGAGCACCGCGGCGCGCAACAGGTTCTCGGCGAAGGACACCCGTCGCTCTTCCCGGCACGGCCAGGTGCCGTGGGGATCGCGCCGATTCCGCTCGACGAAGCCGCGCAGCGTCTCGACGGTGAGCGCGCTGGCGATCTCTCCGCCGTCGTAGCCGCCGAGACCGTCAGCGACCGCGAACAGCGACAGCGCCTTGTCGTCGCACAGGTTGTCTTCGTTGTTTCCGCGTCGGCCGGTGAAGGTCACTGCGTGGCTGGTGAGGTTCATGGCCCGAACGCGAGGCAGCCGCCGTGCCCGTGCAAGCGCTCGTCGCGTGGAAGTGGGTGGGGTCTGCAGCCCCCGACCTCGAGGCGAGGGCTGGGGCGCGCAGACCGCGCGGAGCAGGGGCGGCGACCAACGTTCGGTAAGCGCCGCGGCCATGCGAAAGCTGCATCGGCATTCCAGCGTGAGTTAAGTCGGTCGGCGTGAAGCTCATCGACTTGAAGGTCGGACAAACGCTGTCGGGAGTCGTTGCATCGGCGAACGTGACGGTCGCTGCCCTCACGCCGATGGGCGAATCGGTCAACGTCATCTACACGACGGCAGACGGTCAGTTGGGCCAGCGCCTGTTGACCTCTTCTGAGGCGGATACCATCTCAGTGGCTGTTGCGGGCACTCCCTGGCGATTCGACGGCGACGCTGCCACCTTCAAGCTCGCCATCGAGGCGAAGCGCATCTCGTTGGCACACCTCTTTGACCCGATGATGGCCGTGCACGCCTCGAACGTTCAGGCGCTCCCGCACCAGATCACCGCCGTCTACGAGTCGCTCCTTCCGAGGCAACCGCTGCGCTTCGTGTTGGCGGATGACCCGGGAGCCGGCAAGACGGTCATGGCCGGCCTCTACATTCGCGAACTGTTGATGCGAGCCGACGCGAGGCGCGTGCTGGTCGTCGCGCCCGGCAGCCTCGTCGTTCAATGGCAGGAAGAGCTGAGCACCAAGTTCGGGCTGCGCTTCACCATCTACTCGCGCGAGCTGCCGGGAAACCCGTTCGAGGACTACGAGCTGATGATCGCGCGGTTGGACCAGCTCTCACGTGATGAATCGCTGGCCGATCGCGTGAAGTCCGTGAACTGGGACCTGATCATCTTTGATGAAGCGCACAAGCTCGCAGCGCACGCGGGAACCGATGGCGCCATCGAAGGCACAGGTCGCTTCCGGCTCGCGCAAGCTCTCGGCGCCGTGACGCGCCACCTGTTGCTGATGACGGCGACACCGCACAACGGCGTCGAGGAGGATTTCCAGGCGTTCCTCTCCCTGCTCGACCACGATCGTTTCCGCGGCCGGTATCGCGCGGATGCGCACGGCAAGACCGATGTGAGCGATCTGATGCGTCGGATGGTGAAGGAAGAGCTGATCAAGTTCGACGGAACTCCGCTCTTCCCTGAGCGCCGCGCCTACACCGCGAACTACGCCCTCTCGGCGCAGGAGAACGATCTCTACGAAGCGGTCACGACGTACGTTCGGGACCAGATGGGCCAGGCGGACCGGCTCGACGGGCAACGGCGCGGCGCGGTCGGCTTCGCCCTGACGCTGCTCCAACGTCGACTCGCCTCGAGCCCTGAAGCCATCTACCAGTCGCTCAGACGGCGCCGAGAACGACTGCGCGCGCGCCTCGCTGAGCTCAAGAACGGCAAACCACCCGATGATTCGGTGTTCGCGCTGGTGCCGACAGACGACGAGGAACTCGATTCCGAAGAGCAGGAGCGAGTGGAGGAAGAGCTGCTCGATGAGGCCTCAGCGGCACGCACGGAGACCGAGCTCGAGGCTGAGACGCTGCAGCTGCAGGCGCTCGAAGTGCGGGCGCAGCACCTGGTGGCCTCCCACCAGGACCGGAAGTGGGACGAGCTGTCGAAGATTCTGCAGCACCACGAAGAGCTGCGGGCCCCCGACGGCAAGCTGCGCAAGTTGATTGTCTTCACCGAGCACCGTGACACCCTCAACTACCTCGTCAAGCGCATCGGCGGACTGCTCGGGAGCCAGGGGAGCATCGTCACCATTCACGGTGGTACCCCGCGGCTCGAACGGCTCGAGGTTCAAGCCCAGTTCCGCAACGACAAGGACGTGCGGTTGCTGATTGCCACCGACGCAGCGGGCGAGGGCGTGAACCTTCAGGTCGCCAACCTGATGGTCAACTACGACCTTCCGTGGAACCCGAACCGCCTGGAGCAGCGCTTCGGCCGCATTCATCGCATCGGGCAGAGCGAGGTGTGCCACCTCTGGAATCTCGTCGCAGCGCAGACGCGTGAGGGTGCCGTCTACCATCGGCTGCTCGAGAAGCTGCGGGTCGAGAGCCAGGCGCTCAAGGGTCGGGTGTTCGATGTTCTGGGTCAGGCGTTCGACGAGGTGCCGCTTCGGGACATGTTGATCGACGCGATTCGGTACGGCGAGCGGCCAGAGGTGAAGGCTCGGCTGACCCAGCAGCTCGACCACGCGTTCGATCGGCAACACCTCAAGAGCATTCTCGATCGGAACGCGCTCGCGAAGGAGACGCTGACGCCTGACCGGCTCTACGCGGTGAAGGAGGAGATGGAGAAGGCCGAGGCGCGACGGCTGCAACCGTACTTCGTCGAGGCGTTCTTCAAGGAGGCCTTCAGCTCGCTCGGCGGCGCCATGCATTCCCGCGAGGGCGGCCGGTACGAGATTACCCACGTGCCGGGCCTGCTTCGCGATCGCGGTCGCATCCTCGCGGCGCGAACGTCGAACCTGCCGTCTCCGGTGCTCAACCGGTACGAGCGCGTCTGTTTCGAGCCGACGGCGGTGAAGCCGCTCGACCGGCCGAACTGGGTCCAGGCGGAGTTGCTCCACCCCGGGCACCCGCTCGTGTTGGCCGTCACGGGCCTCTTGCTCGAGCGAAACGCGAACCTGCTCAAGCAGGGCGCGGTGTTCGTCGACGAGCGAGACGACGGGCTCGAGCCGCACCTGCTGTTCCTGCTGACGCACGAGATCAAGGACGGCCAGGGCACGAACGTCTCGCAGCGCCTTCAGTTCGTTCGCGTCGCAGCCGATGGGACCTCCGCCTCGGGTGGGTGGGCGCCACACCTCGTGCTGAAGCCGCTCGGCGGGGCTGACCTGAAGCTGTTGTCTGCGACGCTCGAGGAGCCGTGGCTCAAGGCCGGCCTCGAGCAGAAGGCCGTGGACCTGGCCGCATCGACCCTCGCGCCCGAGCACTTCGCCGAGGTCTCGGTGCGGCGCAAGGAGCACGTCAAGAAGACCCGGAGAGCCGTGCACGAGCGGCTGACCGCCGAGATCGACTTCCTTGCAGAGCGCCTGCAGAAACACCGGAAGGATCGCGACGCGGGGAAGAACGTTCTGGCGGCGACCATCGAGCGGGCCCGTCGTGAGCACGACGAGATGGTGCAACGGCTCGACGCCCGCGGCGCAGAGCTCAAGGCGCAAGAATCGATGCACCAGTCGCCTCCAGTGGTGGTGGGTGGGGCGCTCGTCGTTCCCATCGGCCGGCTCAGGCAGCTTCGCGGTGAGAAGGCCGACGTGCTCTCGCAGGACCCTGCGGCTCGGGCGCGCATCGAGAAGTTGGCGATGGACACGGTGCGCGTCGCAGAAGAGGCGCGAGGGTGCATCGTCACCGATGTTTCGGCGGCCAAGTGCGGCTGGGACCTGACCTCGCGGCCCGGCGTAAAAGCCGGCGTGGAGTCGGTGGAGCGCCACCTCGAGGTCAAAGGCCGCATCAAGGGCGCGACGAGCGTCTCGGTGACCTACAACGAGCTGATGTACGCGTTGAACCAGCCCGACAAGTTCGCGCTCGCGGTGGTACTGGTGAATGAAGACGATTCCACCGAGGGGCCGTTCTACGTGCGCGGTTGGGTCAAGGACGCGCCCGAGTGGGATGTGGTCTCGGTCGAGTACAAGCTCACCGAGCTGTTGAAGCGCGCCCAGAAAGAGTGACCGCGGGCTAAGACCCGGCGGGTGAGCCCGCCCGCTGTGAAGGCCCCGAAGAAGCTGATCGAAGTCGCCCTGCCGCTCGATGACATCAACATCGCGGCGGCTCGAGAAAAGTCGATTCGCCACGGGCACCCCAGCACCCTGCATCTGTGGTGGGCCAGGCGCCCGCTCGCTGCCGCGCGCGCGGTGATCTTCGGCCAGCTCGTGAATGACCCTTCGTGGAAGTGGGAACTCGAGCACCCCGGAGAGCCGGCGCCGGGTCACCTCAAGGGTGGGTGGGCGAACGCCCGCCGACACCTGTTCGATATTCTGCGGGAGCTCGTGAAGTGGGAGAGCACCAACGACGAGGTGGTGCTCGAGAAGGCGCGCGCTGAGATTCGCAAGTCGTGGAGAGAGACGTGCGAGGTCAACAAGGACCATCCGCGCGCGGCTGAGCTGTTCAACCCGGAGAAGATGCCCGGCTTGCACGACCCGTTCGCCGGTGGCGGCGCGATTCCGCTCGAGGCCCAGCGACTTGGGTTGGAGGCGTACGCGTCAGACCTGAACCCGGTCGCCGTGCTGATCAACAAGGCGATGATCGAGATTCCTCCGAAGTTTGCGGGGCGCCCGCCGGTCGGGCCGATCGTCGGTGACAGGAAATTGCTGGAAGTGGAGTGGACGGGCGCGAAGGGTCTGGCGGAAGACGTTCGGCGCTACGGCGCCTGGATGAGGGCGGAAGCCGAGAAGCGCATCGGTCATTTGTACCCACAGGTGGAGATCACGAAGGCGATGGTGAAGGAGCGCCCTGATCTCAAAGCATACGAAGGTCAGAAGCTGACTGTGATTGCTTGGCTGTGGGCGCGTACTGTGAAGAGCCCAGCGCCTGCGTTCAATCATGTCGATGTACCGCTGGCGTCGAGCTTCGTGCTCTCAAACAAGGAAGGAAAGCAGTCGTACATCGAGGTCGTGACCAAGAAGGACTCGTACAAGTTCGTGGCAAGAACCGGCAAGCCGCCGAAAAGTGCCGAAGAAGGAACGAAGGCTCCGGGACGCGGCTCGAACTTCAGGTGCGTACTGTCTGACGCTGCGATTGATGGTGATTACATTAAGATGGAGGGCCAGGAGGGGCGCCTGGGACAGCAGCTTTTGGCAGTTGTGGCGGAGGGCTCCCGTGCGCGCGTCTATATCTGCCCCACCGATGAACTGGCGCGTGCTGCCGCTGCGGCAGTGCCGAACTGGAAACCGGCCGGTGAAGTGCCGGCTCGCCTTACCGGCGGCACGTGTGTCCCCTATGGCTTGACGCAGTGGGGCGATCTCTTCACTTCACGTCAACTCGTCGCGCTGACAACGTTCAGTGATTTGGTGAAGGAGGCGAGGGAGCGCGCGCTGAGGGATGCTCTCGCCGCGGGCGTGTCCGACGACGGTCGCGCCCTTGAAGCCGGGGGCTCTGGCGCTCAAGCTTACGCCGACGCAGTCGCGACACTTTTGAGTTTCGCTGTCGACAAGGAAGCTGAGTGCATGTCGTCGCTCTGCACCTGGAGCAACGCACCCAAGAACGAACTCGTGGTGAGCACCTTTCGTCGACAGGCCCTGCCAATGACCTGGGACTTCGCCGAATCGAACCCCTTCGCGGATTCCAGTGGCTCGCTTGAGAAGGCCGTTGCCGCCGTGTCTCGAGTCGTCGACACGAGTCTTTCGGCGTTGACGCAAGGTTCGGCAGTGCAGGCAGACGCCCAAACACAATCAATCTCGCGAGACCGCTTCGTCTCGACGGATCCGCCCTATTACGACAACATCGGGTACGCCGATCTCTCGGATTTCTTCTACGTCTGGTCTCGACGTTCGTTGCGACAGATTCTGCCAAATACGTTCTCGACTCTTGCGGTTCCCAAAGCGGAGGAGTTGGTCGCGACGCCTTACCGTCACGGCTCAAAGGAGAATGCGGAAGCCTTTTTTCTCGATGGCATGGGTCGAGCGCTTCACAACGTCGCCGAGCTCGCGCACCCATCGGCTCCGGTGGCCATCTACTACGCGTTCAAACAGTCTGAGACAGGCGAGACCAACGGCACGTCGTCGACTGGTTGGGAGACATTCCTGGCTGCAGTCCTTGCTGCGGGGTTTCAGATCTCAGGCACGTGGCCGATGCGCACCGAGCGCGAGTCACGCTCCATTGGCATCGGCACCAACTCACTGGCTTCGAGCATCATCCTCGTCTGTCGGCCGCGCTCCGAAGCCGCTCCAACCATCTCGCGACGTGAGTTCAGCCGCGAACTCAATCGAGTCCTCCCAATCGCACTCGACGAGATGACCAAGGGCGTCGGTGAAGACCAATCACCTGTTGCTCCAGTGGACCTCTCGCAGGCCATCATCGGCCCCGGCATGGCGGTCTTCTCGAAATACTCGGCCGTGCTCGAAGCCGACGGCAAACCCATGTCGGTGAAATCAGCGCTCCAGTTGATCAACCGTTTCCTCGCCGAGTCAGACTTCGACGAAGACACGCAGTTCTGTCTCGCCTGGTTCGAACAGAACCACTGGGACGCCGGCCCTTACGGAGGCGCTGATGTTCTCGCGCGCGCGAAGGCCACCTCGGTGAGTGGCGTCGTCGAGGCGGGCGTCGTCGTGAGCAAGGGGGGCAAAGTGCGGCTGCTCAAGCCTGCCGAGTACCCCGCCGACTGGGACCCGAAAGCCGACAAGCGCTTGCCCGTGTGGGAAGCGCTTCACCAACTCATCTTCAACTTCAGAACCCACGGAGAGACCGGCGCGGCCAAAGTGCTCGCCGCCGTTGCCGACCGGGCCGAGGCGATTCGCCAGCTCGCTTACCGCCTCTACACGCTCTGCGAACGACAGCGCCTCTCGGAAGACGCGCGCGCCTACAACGAGCTCATCACCTCGTGGACGGCCATCGAAACCGCCTCCGCCGCCGTCCCTCGCGAGAAGCCGGCGGCACAGCTCGAACTCATCTAGTTGAACTCACTGAGTTTCTCGCTTCTGGACGTTCAAGCTCGCCACTCGTAATCTAGTTGCCACCTTGATACTCAGTGGCGAGCTTCAGTCACGACTCCACGCGGCGCACCCCAACCTGACGGTGGTGGAAGTCGAGGCGCGCGGCATTCGCGAACTGAGAGCGGCACTGGTCGAGCAGGTCCTGACCGCCGCAAAGGCCACTCATCACCGAGTGCTCCTCGTCGTTCGAGCACCTCAGATGACGCACGCTCGATTGAGGCAAGAGTGGGACGCGTTCACCGCCGTCCTTCAACCCGCGCTGGCTCAGCGGCTCGCGTTCGCAGCCCTCGGGGTGAACGGCACGACGACGGCGCCTCCCGGGGTGTTGACTGACGACGCAGCCAGGCTCCTCGCTCAACCCACCACGCAACCCCTTGTGGTCGCGCGCACCTATCGGTGGGACCGAAAGCGCTTCGAAGTCTTCGCCGAACTCTTCGATGCGTGGCTCACGAAGGCAGGCCCACTCAGCATCACGAGCCTCTCCGAGCGTGCCGGCGTCAGCTACCCAACCGTGAGCGTGACGCTCAAGGCCCTCGAGTCCCGCGGCGAAGTCGGCCGAACTCGGTCGAGAAGCGTCGAGCTGGTTGGACTGCCGAGAACCTCCCTCGCGGAGCTCGTCCCTCGCCTCACCGAGCTTCGAGAGACCCACGTCTACGTCGATGGCTCGGGCCGGGGGGCCTCACCCGAGTCGATCCTGCTTCGGCTTCAACACAAGAAGCCGCCCGGCGTGCAAGTCGGGGGCGTCGCCGCCGCCCGCCAGTCCTGGCCCGGCTTCAATCTCAACGGCTTGCCGCGGATCGACGCGACCTGCGGCTGGGGGCTCGCGCCTGGTTGGGTGCAGAGCATCGACGCTGCGCTCCAACGCGCGACCACCTCGTCACCTCAGGTGGTGCTCGCGGTCCATCACACCCATGCCCCCTCGAGGCCCGACGACACCCTCTGGGCTCGTCCAGGAAGGGTGGTGTTCGATCTCTTCTGTTTGGGCTTGAGTGAGCAGGCTGAAGACTTCATTCGGCATCTGCGCCCATGAATCGGCTCGACCCCGAACGCTTGTTCGACCTGCTCGAAGCGCACCTTCCGACTGAGGTGCGCGAACACGTCCTCGTCGTCGGCAGCCTCGCGGCGGCCATGAGTCATCGAGAGCAGCTCCGCGGGCGCGGCGTCAACACGAAGGACTGCGACGTCATCATTCACCCGGCGGGAGCGCTCCCCGAAGCGACGCGTCTGGCGACCACCTTGCTCGAGGCGGGCTGGCGGCCACTGCCGAAGTGCAAGCCCGGCCTGAAGGGCGACCCGGTGTCGCAGTTGTCAGTCGTTCGGCTGAACCCGCCCCACAGCGACGCCTATTTCATCGAGTTGCTCGGGTTGCCCCTGCGCTCGCAGACCGAGGCCAAGCTGATGATTCCCTTTGAAGCGAAGGGCGACTGGTACGCGCTGCCGTCGTTTCGCTTCATGTCGGTGCTCACCTGCGAGCGCCTCACGCGAAACACCATCGCGTACGCGTCAGCGTCGATGAGGGCGTTGGCAAATCTGCTGGCTCATCGCGAGCTCGGCACGGCCCGCGTGTCCGAAGCCATCGCCGGAAGAAACCCGCTTCGGGCAGCCAAGGACCTTGGTCGCGTTCTCGCGCTCGCTCGGCTCGAAGCCCGTGAGGCAACGGAAGCCTGGCCCGAGCGCTGGCGCGTCGCCCTCCAGACCTGCTTCCCTGCTGAGTGGCGGCGGCTCGCGATGCAGGCCGGTGACGGCCTTCGGGCCCTCCTCAGCGACGCCGGGGCCCTCGACGACGCGTTGCATACCGTGACCGTTGGCTTGCTCGATGGAAAGAACGTGAACGTCGAACAACTGCGCTCGCTCGGCGAGCAGGTCCTCGCCGACGTGATTGAGCCACTTCAGCGGCTCGCCAATGATTCGCCGCAACCGAAGGAGCAACCGTGAAGCAGTGGCGTGAAGTTGCGAAGCCGCACAAAGACGTCCTCACCGGCACCTTTCAGTCAGCCGAGTTCGCGGCAGACCTCTCGGCAGTCCGCGCGGGCAAATCGACCCCCGAGTACGCCGATCCCGAGCTGTTCTTCGACCGCACTTTCATCACCGAGGGCATGCGGGTGCTCCTCACCCAGGTCGCCCAGCGCCTGAACGGAAAGGGTGGCGAGCCGGTCATCCAGCTCCAGACTGCGTTTGGCGGCGGCAAGACGCACACCATGCTCGCCGTGCTCCACCTCGCCAGTCGCGACGTGCCGCTGAAGAAGCTGCATGGGCTCGACACCGTGCTGGCCGCCGCCGGGGTGAAGGACGTGCCGAAGGCCAACGTGGCCGTCCTCGACGGCAATGAGCACTCACCGGGGCAGAGCTGGAAACGCGGCACGCTCGTCGTTCGCACGCTCTGGGGCGAGTTGGCTTGGCAGCTCGGTGGTGCCGAGGCTTTCGAGTTGGTTCGTGAATCCGATGAGCGGGGGACGTCGCCCGGCAAAGAGGTGCTGCGCGACCTTCTGCAGCGCTACGCGCCGTGCGTGGTCTTGATGGACGAGCTCGTGGCGTGGGTTCGACAGTTCAAAGAGGTGCCGCTGTCGGGAGGAAACTACGACTCGAACCTGTCGTTCCTTCAGGCGCTGACCGAAGCCGTCAAGCTGGTGCCCAACGCGGTACTCCTGGCGTCACTTCCCGAGTCGGACGCCGAGGCAGGCAGCGACGATGGCCTTCGTGTTCTCAAGAACCTCGAGAAGGTCTTCGGGCGTCTGCAGGCGATCTGGAAACCTGTCGCCTCGACGGAAGCTTTCGAGATCGTTCGCCGAAGGCTGTTCGAGCCCATCACCGACACCGCCGCCCGCGACGAGACCTGCAAGGCCTTCGCGGCGCTCTACGAAGGCGCAGGAGCAGCCGTTCCCTCGTTCACGCACGAGAGCCGGTACGCCGATGAGCTGCGGGCGGCGTACCCCATTCACCCAGAGGTCTTCCGGCGGTTGTACGAGGGCTGGTCACCCCTGCCTGGCTTTCAGCGAACTCGCGGGGTGCTCAAGCTCATGGCGCACGTCATTCATCGGCTGTGGGCCGACAAAGATGCTGACGCGATGATTCTTCCTGGCAGCTTGCCGCTCTTCGACCCTCGCGTTCGTTCCGAGCTCATCAACCACCTGCCTCCGGGCTGGGACCCGGTCGTCGAGCGCGACATCGATGGCAGTCGAAGCGAAACCGTGCAGCTCGACCTGCAGGACACCCGCTTCGGTGAAGTCCAGGCGGCCCGTCGCGTGGCCCGTGCGCTCTTCCTCGCGACGGCGCCGTCGTCTGCGGGCGTTGGCAAGCGCAGCGACGTCAACCGCGCCGAGGTGACCCTCGGTGTCCTGCTGCCGGGCCAGAGCCACGCGACGTACCGCGACGCATTGCTGCGGCTGACCGAGCGGCTCCATCACCTCAACCTGTCGGGCGACAAGGAACACGAGAGCACGACGTTCTGGTTCGACACCCGCGCGACCTTGCGCCGCGAGATGGAGGACCGACGAAACCAACTCGAGGGGAAGCCTGAAGTCATCGTGAAGATGAAGGAGACCCTGGAAGGCATCGTGCGCACGGGGAAGCTCTTCGACGGGGTGCACGTCTTCACGCCCCACGCGGACGTGCCCGACGATGGGTTTCTGCGGCTGGTGGTGCTCGACCCGGCAGCGCCATACTCGAAGGACGAGCCGCGACTTGCCTTCGACGCCGTGCAGGAGTTCCTCAAGCAGAACGGCTCACGACCGCGGCATCGCGCAAACCGTCTGCTCTTTCTCGCGCCAGAGCTTGCAACGCTCGACCGGCTTCGAGTCAACCTGCGCACCGCCATGGCGTGGCAGCAGATCCTCGATGCCATCGAAGACGACCGGCTGGTCATCGACAAACCGCAGGCGCGTCAGGCCGAAAAGGAACGTGATGCGGCCGAGGCCAGCCTTGGGCGAGTCGCCCGGGAGTGCTTCAAGTGGCTGTTGGTTCCGCGGGGAGAGTCACCTTCCGAGAAGCGCGTTGACGTCGAGGTCTATCCACTTGCCGCCTCCATGGCGCTCGACAAGGAACTGGACCGTACGACCTCCGAGAACGAGTTGGTCATCTCGAAGTGGTCCCCACTGCACTTGCGTGGGTTGCTCGAGAGTCTGTACTGGAAGGCCGAACGGCCTCACGTCGGCGCCCTGGCTGTGTGGAGTGACTCCGAGAAATACCTGTACCTGCCCCGCTTGCGCGATCGAACCGTGTTCGAAGAGACCATTCGCGAAGGGCTTCGGAGCTCGGAGTTCTTTGGTGCTGCGTTCGGCGAGAAGAACGGCGTCTATGAAGGCCTGCGCCTGGGCGACGGGCCTGCGCAGCTTGACGATACGCTGCTCCTGATTGAGCCAGAGGTCGCTGCCGCGAAGCGCGCTGATTCGGTGTCGACCCACGCGCTCGAGCGCCGAAAGACGGCGCGAACGCCATTCGCGGGCAGTTCATCAGTCAACCGGGCGCCACAGAGCGGGTCACCAGCTGCGGTGCCTGAGGTACCGTCGACGCGCTTTTTTGCGCAGTTCGAGGTGAAGCCAAGCGCTGCCAAGCTCGCCCTCGCTGAGCTACACGATGAGCTGATTCGCCACTTGATCGCCGAGCCCGATGCGAAGGTGACGCTTCGAGTCGAGCTGACCGCTGAGGTCCCAGAGGGAGCATCGGCGCACTTACGCCGGGTGACTTCGGAGAACGCTGACAAAGTCCCGAACGTGACGTTGAAGAGCGGGGGCGTCTGGGAAGAGTGAGGTTCCGGATGGGTCACTCCGCTCACCGGCGCGGCGGTCTGGGCGGCTTCGGCGGGGGCGGCGTGGCGGTCTTCGGGTCGTCAGGCCACGAGTGCCTCGGGTAGTGCCGCATCAGCTCCTTGCGCACGGCGGGGTAGTGCCTTTCCCAGAAGCCGGAGAGGTCGGTCGTCACCTGCACGGCGCGCATGTTGGGCGCGAGCAGGTGCAGCACCAGCGGCGCGCGACCGATCGACGGGCCCTTGAGCAGCCCGAAGAAGTCCTGCAGGCGCGACTCGATCCACGGAGGGCGGGCGGGCTCGTAGTGCACCTGCACGCTGCGGCCGCCGGGCAGGGTGATGCGCTCGGGGGCTTCGGTGTGGAGCAACCGCGCCTGCTGCGGGGTCAACGCCGCCTGCAGCGCCTGCAGCAGCCCCGCCTCGCGCACCTCGGTGAACGATCGCAGACCCTCGCATAGCGCACGCAACCGTTCCTTCACGAACGCCGCGTCGGGCACGGGAAAGCCGGCCTCGGGGAACGCCGCCGTCAGGGCTTCGATGCGACACTGCCACGCAGCGATCGCGTCCGCGTCGGCGAACGCTGCTGGCCCCGCCGCCACCGCTGCGTCGGCGAGCACGCGCGAGACATCCTCCGAGGCGGGAGCGGGAGCCCGGGTCTCCTCGAGCACCACGTTGCCGAAGGTGAGCCGGGTCACCCGATCGACCCGCTGCGCGCCGGCGTTCCATTCCAGCGCGTCGACGTCACCCAGGGCGTCGCTGGGCAGCTCGAGCAGCCACTCGGCCTCGATGGCGCTGGCCACCCGCACCACCACGCCGCCGCGACGCTCTTCGGCGTCCACCGCCACCAGCAGCTCGGCCTCATGCACGACCGAGGTGGGGTCGAGGGTGGCGGAACCTCCGCCTGCGAAGACGATCTCGGGGGCCTTCGGCTTTCGACGCCTGGCGACTCGATCAGGCGAACCCGCCAGGATCGCCTGCAGCAGCGCCTGCTCGCGCGCGAGCTCAGTGGTGGGAGACGGGACCCTGCGATCGATCGAGCGGCTCAACTGCTTGCGAACCCGCTCGACGGACGACATCGCCGACGCGTCGAGGCCCGCGCTCCGCGCGCTGGTGGCCTGGCCTTCCTTGAACCGCTCGAGCAGCTCGAGCACGTCGGACGGGCCCGACAGCACGTCAGCGCCGCGCCGCGAGTCACCGAACTTCACCCGCGTCTCGAGGCGAATATCGCGCTCACTGAGCAGCGCCGCGACCGTGAGCGCCTCGTCAGCCACCCCACGCTGCTCTCCAGCGACCACCAGCCGCGCCAACCGGGGATGCAGCGGAAACGTCAGCAACCGCTTGCCGACCGTGGTGAGCGCGCCGTCCGGCTGCAGCGCGCCGAGCAGCGTGAGCAACGACTCCGCGGCGTCGATGGCCGAAGGCGGCGGCGCCTCGAAGAACGGGAACGTGCGCACGTCGCGCACCCCCAGGGCCCGCAGCGACAGCGACGACTCCACGAAGTCGAGGCGACGAATCTCAGGCGCGTCTGCCCCCGGCCGCCCCTCGAAGTCACCCCGCGTGTACAGCCGCAGGCAGGTGCCCGCGCGCGTTCGACCGGCCCGACCCGCGCGCTGAATCGCCGAGGACTTCGAGATCTTCTGCAGCTTGAGCGTGGGCAGGCCGCTCCATGGAGAGTGCGAGGCCACCCGCGCCAGCCCCGAGTCGATCACCGCCGCTACGCCGTCGATGGTGACGCTGGTCTCGGCCACGTTGGTCGAGAGGATCAGCTTTCGCTTCGGCCCCGGCTTCAAGGCGCGGTCCTGCTCGGCGGCGCTCAGGTCGCCATGCAACGTCACCACCTCGAGCTCGTGCCGTTGCGCGAAGTCGGCGCAGGCCTCTTGCGCGCGACGAATCTCGGCGGCCCCGGGAAGAAACGTCAGCACGTGCCCATCGAGCTGGCCCTGCACCAGCCGCTTGAGCGCCGCCAGCACCTGCTGCTCGAGGTGTCGATCGTCTTCACGCTCGAGGTACTCGAGGGCCACGTCGAACCTTCGGCCCTCGCTGCGCAGCGATGGCGCGTCGCCCAGCCAGGCCGCGATGGGCGCGGCGTCGAGGGTGGCCGACATCACCACCAGCTTCAGGTCGGGCCGGCTCGTCACCTGCAATCGGCGCAGCATGGCGAGCGCCAGATCACCCGCCAGGTGCCGCTCGTGGAACTCGTCGAGCACCACGATGCCCACGTCGTCGAGGCGCGGCTGCGAGACCAGCCGCCGGGTCAGCAACCCCTCGGTGACGAACCTCAGGCGCGTCTTCGCCGACGAGACGTCGTCGAAACGAATCTGGTAGCCGACGGTGTCTCCCAGGCGCTCGTGGCGTTCTTCGGCCACCCGAGCAGCGGCCAACCGGGTCGCCAGCCGCCTCGGCTGCAAGACGACGATCTCTTTCGAGCCGGCGAGGCCCGCCTCGAGCAACGCCGACGGCACGCGGGTGGTCTTGCCGGCGCCCGGTGGTGCTTCGAGCACCAGCGCCTCGCGTGAACGCAGCGCGCTCACCAGGTCAGGCAACAACGCGTCGATGGGCAGCTGCATGGAAGGAACGCTCTATCGCTCCTCGAGGGAGCGATGCTGGTTCGGCTCGAGCTTTCCGCGCGCGGGTGACGCTCAGGCCTCGGCGCGGGTGACCCGTCGGCGCTTTCTGGGGGCGACCGCGGTGACCGCCTCTGCTTCGACCGGCGCCTCGACTGGCGCTGACTCCACCTCGAGGTGCTCGATGGCTTCAGCGTGTTCGGGATCCTCGACCTGCTCGTGCACCACGGGTTCATCGCTCTCGGTCACCACCGACCGCAGCAGCCCGCGGCGCTTCGGCTTCTGCCCGATGCCAGACTCCTCGAAGGCGTTCTTGAGGGGCGCCAGCGCGGCCTCGGCGAGGAGTCTGGCCTGACGCATCGGCAGCTCGAGCCGGCGCGCGTGGCCGATGATCTCCTCGCGCAGCACCGCTTCCTGGGCCGGTGACAACGGCTCGGGCACGAACGACGCCTTCCACGCAGCGAACGACGTGCGCACCTGCTCGATCACCGGCAGCACCGGCGCGTAGGTGGACTCGGCCAGCATGCGCTTGCAGTACGAGCTGGAGAGCCGCTTGTCGAAGTCGAGGAAGAAGCGCTCGAAGTCTTCGCGCTCGAAGCGCCGCGCCTGGGGCAGCTTCACCTTGCCGAAGAGCGGCTCGAGCAGCGGCGAACGTGCGCCCGCGGTGAAGGTGATGCCCGCCTGCAGCCGCTCGACGGCGTCGACCACCGCGTTCAACAGGGCCCGTGACTGCTCTTCGCGCGCGCTCTCGAGCTCGGGCAGGCGCATGGCGCGCACGGGAAGATCGCCCAGCTCGACGGCCGCCGCAGTGAGCCGGTCGGTCGCCAGCATCAGCCAGCCCTTCTCGTCCTTCAGCCCCTGCTTTCGCGACAGCTCGGCCTGCGCCTGCTCGAGCCGCTCAACCAGGGTCTGCGACCAGGCCACCACGTCGAACGCCTCAGCGAGGGTCATCGTCATATGGGTGTGACGATGTAGCACGTTCTACAGCGCCCTCCTCGGTTCACGTGGGGTCCCTCGACCTGCCAGGGCTTCAGCGCAAGGCCGCCAGCAGCTGCTCGAAGTCTGCGGGCAGCGGTGCCTGCACCACGATCGGCGGGTCGACCACGCTCAAGGTCAGGCTGACCGCATGCAGCGCCAACCTCGGCACCGGCACCCGCGGGAACGGGCGCCCGTACAGCGGGTCTCCCAGCACGGGCCACCCCGACTCCGAGCCCTGCACGCGGATCTGATGGGTGCGCCCGGTGTCGAGGGTGATGTCGAGCAGGGTGGCGTCGACGAAGGTCTCCACGGTGGTCCACGACAGCCGCGCGCGACGCGCCGACGCGACCTTCGTGGTGTAGCGCCGCGAGTCGCCGGGCAGTCGCGCGTACGCCGTCTCGAGCTGTCCCTTCACCTCGGGTCGCCCATGCACCACCGCCAGGTAGTGCTTCTCGATGCGCTTGTCCTCGAAGCCGCGCTCGAGCAGGGCCACGCCGTCATCGGTCTTCGCGAAGGCCAGGCACCCGCTGGTGTCTTTGTCGAGGCGGTGCACCACCCCGGGCAGGCCGGCGCCGCTCACGTTGAANNNTGAAGCCCCCGCGCTGTGAGGCGAGCAGCTCGACGACGCTCACCTGGTTCGGCTCGGGCTCGACCACCAGGCCCGGGGGCTTGTTCACCACCACCAGGTCTTCCGTCTCGGCGAGGACCTGAATGGTGACGCCCGCCACCGCCTTCACCGTGCTCGGCGCCGGCAGCTCGACCTCGACGGCTTCTCCGCCCCATAGCCTTCGCCCCGGTTTGGCCACCTTGCCGTTGACCCGCACCTTGCCGGCGGCCAGCAGCTGCCGGGCGCGCGCCGCGTCGACGTTGGGCAGCGCCTTCACCAGGAACTTCTCGAGCTGGGGCGGCACGTCCTTCGGCACCTCGAGGCGTCGGCTGGCCATGATGGCTGCGCTATGGCACACGCGCCCGCATGCCGGCAGTGACGATTCGGGAAGCCACTGTTGCCGACGACGAGGCCATCGGCGAGCTGCTGGTGACCGCCTTCGTCGAGCGGTACGCCGTCAAGCTGCCCGAGGTGCGGGTCACCGAGCGTCGCAAGCGCGAGCTGCGGGCGGTGCAGGCCAAGCGCGCCGTCGCCCGGGTCTTCGTCGCCGAGCTCGACGGTGAGCTGGTGGGCACCGTCGCGGTGTGGCCGCCAGGCGCCGAGGGCTCAGAGGCGTGGCTGCCAGACGCTGCGGACCTCAGACACCTGGCGGTGGCGACGAGCGGGCGGGGGAAGGGCGTCTCGGCGGCGCTGCTCGACGCTGCAGAGGCCGAGGCGCGGTCCGTCGGCGCGAAGCGGGTGACCCTGCATGTCCGACGCGGGGCAACGGGCGTGCGCACCCTGTACGAGCGTCGCGGTTATGGGCGCGACCCCGAGGGTGATCTCGACGCGCTGCCCGAGGTCTTCCTCGAGGCGCTGGTGCTCGAGCTGCGCTGAGCGGAAGGTGGCGCCGACGCTGCCTGCCGTCCGTTCCGAAGAGCATGGGTCTTCGCGCTGCGGGTGGGTGGCCGGCGCCATCTCCCTCGCGCGCCGACTCAGCGCAGCTGCCCGGCCATCGGGACGAGCAAGCCTCGCCACCATCATCGCGATCGATCAGCTCCGGGAGCGCTGGCCCAGCCATCGGCTGCTTCCTATCGGCCATTGACCGCCCCGAGCGTCGGTCCACTCGTGCGGCGGCGCGTCGATTGCTGTGGAGTCCGCCAGAGTCCTCGTCAGCTGGTCATCGCGCGTCATCGCCGACGAGCAGCGCATGGAGCGCCCCAGGCGCGGTCAGATCCTCGAAGACGAACGTCGCGACCTCGCCTACGGAGCGGCCGTCCGTCGCGGTCAGTCCACTCGTGCGGCGGGCGCATCGGCGCTGCGTCGACTGCTCGAGAGTCGCCAGCTGGTCATCGCGCGTGATCGCCGACGAGCAGCGCGTCGAGCGCCCCAGGCACGGTCAGATCCTCGAAGACGAACGTCGCGCCGCTCTCGCGCAGCTGGTCGGCCTGGAAGTCACCCGTCGCCACGGCGAGGCACTCGGCCCCGATGGCCTGCGCGGCGGCGACGTCTTTCGGCGTGTCACCGATCACCACCACCCGCACCTCTTCCAGCGGGAGCTGAAGCTTCGTCGCCCCCCGCACAGCGCCCACGCGGATCAGCTCGGCCCGCAGCTCGTGATCATCGCCGAAGCCACCGAAGTCGAAGCGCTCGTGCAGGCCCACGCGCTTGAGCTTGGTGATCGCTCCGGCGCGCACGTTGCCGGTGCCCAGGCCGACCGCATGGCCAGCCCGGTGTCCGGCGGTGATCGCCTGCTCGATGCCGGCGTGCACCCGGAAGCGATCGTCGCTCACGGCCTGCACCTCGTCTTCGAGGCAGCGCAGGTACTCGTCGATCACCGCCGAGATGGCGGGTTCCGTGGCGGGCGCGCCGATGGCCTGAAGGCCGCCACGAACGATCGCCCGGTCGGTCATGCCGCTGAACGAGAAGTGATCGCACGCGTCAGCGCGACCGTGCGCCGACAGGAAAGCGCGCGAGATGGCGCGACGACCCGTTCCAGCGCCGGTGATCACGGTGCCGTCGATGTCGAAGAGCAGCACGGTGGGTCGCATGGCCGCTTGCCTTACCGTCGGCGCGCTGCGCTGGCCACCTGCGACTGGCCAGGACCTCGCGACGCCCGGCTGAGGGCTTGCCCGTCGCGGTCAGGCCCCCGAGGCGATCGACAGGCGCTCGTTCACCCGCGCCGCCCACTCGGGCTCGAGCTCGAGCGCGGTGACGTGCCTGCCCAGCTTCGCCGCCGCCGCCGGGATCGACCCGCTGCCCGCGAAGCAGTCGATCACGTGGTGGCCCGCCTTCGACCAGGTGCGCAGCAGCGGCTCGACCACCCCGAAGGGCTTGTGGTTCGGGTGGTTGCCCCAGCGCGTCGCCTCGCCGTCGTCGTCGTACCCGGCCACCACCGCCCACGGAATCGCCAGGTCACCGTCGAGCGCGGCCGGCGCAGGGGTCCGGGTGAACACCAGGGCCGTCTCGACCACCCGCAGCAGCTCTTCACCGCTGTTTCCCTCGCGGGTGCGTTTGCCCCAGGTGTACTCGCCGCGCACGACGCGAAAGCCCAGGGACCTCGCGACCTGGGTGATGGGCTCCCGGCCGAGCAGGTTGGTCCAGATCACCAGCGGCGCCTGCTCGGTGAGGTGCGCCACCGCCAGGGTCAGCCAGCCGGTGGTGAAGTCCCGGTACGCGCGTACATCGTCGAACCGTCGCACGGGGCCCGAGTCGATCTTTCGCCCCTTCTTCTCGCGCTCGTCGCCATGTTTTCGGCGCCGGGTCAGCAGGCAATACGGAGGATCGGTGATCAGCGCATCACCCCGCGTCGCGCCGAGCGCCTGCGCCCAGGCAGCGGGGCTGGTCGAATCTGCTTGAAAACACCTGGCGGTCATCAGGTCGCGCTCGCGAAGGGGCGCTGGGTGAGCAGCGCGGTGGTCGACTCTTTGGCGATGGGCGAATAGCACGGCGCCCATGGCTGACGTGCGCGTGCGCGAGATGACCAAGGACGATCTGGGCCCGGTGGGGGTGCTCGCCGGACAGCTGGTGCGGCTGCATCACCACTTCGACCCGCGGCGCTTCTTCCTCGAAGACGGCGTCGAGGATGGGTACCGCTGGTACTTCACACGCGAGCTCGGCAA
>VYLD01000082.1_pt1 | contig 35933 bp, 14 predicted proteins | sample 5114401 | NCBI WGS metagenome assembly VYLD01 (sample SAMN12291783, study PRJNA351875) | freshwater metagenome | isolation source: freshwater lake | place: USA: Michigan, Gull Lake | collected 2013-08-08 | reverse complement strand
GCCTCGGCGCGGCGGCTGCTCGCGCGCTCGGTGCCCGTCGACGTGCGGGCGCTGGTGCGTGACGACGCCTCGCTCGACGTGGCGGTGATGGGGCTCGCGGTGCCGCCCTCGGTCACCCAGCAGGAACCCTTCCTGCTCACGGCCACGGTGAAGACCAACCGTCAAACCGACGCCACCCTCACCCTGACCCGCAACGGCAAGCCCCTCGCCCGGCAGACGCGGTCCCTCTCTGAGGGCCCCACGGTGGTGACGTTTCGCGATCTCGTCGAGGCGCCGGGGCTCGTCGCCTACCAGCTGACGGTGCGCGCCGAAGGCGACGGCGTTCCCGAGAACGACGTGGGTCGGGCCGTGGTGCGCGTCGAGGGCCCGCCGTCGGTGCTGGTGCTCACCGACAAGCCGGCCGGGCAGCTGGTGAAGACCCTGCGCCTCGCAGGCATGAAGGTCGACGCGCGGGCGCCCTTCGCGCTCGACATGCAAGACCTCGAGACGGTGGCGGCGGTGGTGCTCGAAGACGTCGAGGCGTCCCGCCTGTCCGAGCGTGGGCTGCTGGTGCTCGCGCAGTACGTCAGCGAAGCGGGCGGCGGGTTGGTGATGACCGGGGGGCGGCACGCCTTCGGTGAGGGTGGGTATCGGCGCTCGCCCCTCGAGGCGGTGTTGCCGGTGTCGCTCGAGCTTCGGGAAGAGCAGCGCAAGGCTGCGGTGGCCATCAGCATCATCATGGACTGCAGCTGCTCGATGGGCGCCACGGTGCCTGACGGGCGAACCAAGATGGAGCTGGCCGCCGAAGGCGTGGTGGGCGCGCTGCAGCTGCTCAACGTGCGCGACGAGGCGTCGGTGCACATGGTCGACACCGGCGACCACGAGCTCTTCCCCTTGACGCCGGTGAGCGCGGGCCTGCCGCTCGACAAGGTGGCAAGAGGCTTCAGCGGCGGCGGCGGCATCTACGTCGACGTGGGCCTCGAGACTGCCCGGGCCGAGATCCTCAAGAGCAGCAAACCCACCCGGCACGTGCTGCTCTTCTCTGACGCGGCAGACTCCGAGCAGCCTGGCAACTACCGACAGACCCTCGAGAAGCTGGTCGACGAGAAGGTCTCGGTGTCGGTGATCGGCATGGGGTCGCGCACGGACTCAGACGGCGCGCTGCTCGAGGAGATCGCTGCCCGGGGCAACGGGCGCATCTACTTCGCGGAAGACGTCACCAGCCTGCCGCGCATCTTCTCGCAAGAGACCATCGCGGTGGCTCGCGCCAGCTACATCGACGGCGAGGTGCCGCTGACGCCGGGGCCCGATCTCGCGATGCTGGGCCGCGTGCCCACCGCGGGGCTCACCAGCTGTGGCGGCTACAACCTCACCTACCTCAAGCCCAACGCCAGCGTGGCGGTGCGCACGGCTGACGAGAACACCGCGCCGCTGCTGGCCTTCTGGCCCCACCGCCTCGGCCGCGTGGTGGCGCTGACGGCCGAGGCCGATGGCCAGTACACGGGAGCCCTCTCGTCCTGGAGCGGCTGGCGCGCGGCCCTCGAGCAGTCGGTGCGGTGGGTGATGCCGCCCCTGGCCAACGCTGGTGACGCCGTGGCACGCGCGCAGCTGTCGGGTGACGACCTGCACGTCACCCTCGACCTCGACCCGTCCGCGGTCATGCCCGCGGGGACGGGCACCCTGGTGCTGCTGAGCCAGGACGCCAGGGTGAAGCCCGTCGAGGTGCCGCTGCGCTGGGAAGATGATGACCGCCAGGGCGCCCACTTCGTGCTGCCGGGTACGGGCACCTGGCACCCGGTGGTGAAGCTGGGCGACCGGCTCTTCCGCGTGGCTCCGGTGACCTTGCCCTGGGTGCCCGAGTTCGAGCCCGCGCCACCCAGCGAAGGGAAGCGGTTCCTGGCGGCGGTGGCCAAAGCCGGCGGAGGCGTCGAGCGGCTGGCGATGGCCGGACTGTTCCTCGAGGCCCAGCAATCGTTCGCGGCCCTCGAGCTGGCGCCGTTCCTGGTGGCCCTCGCGGTGCTGTTGGTGGTGGCCGAGGTGTTGGTGCGCCGCTTCTTCTCGAGCCCCAGAGTGGCGCGAGCGCGGCCGAGCCCGACGGCGGCGGTCGCAACGCCCATGGCTGTCACGACACCGCTGGAGGACCTGAAGACGACACCCGAGCCCGAGGCCGAAAAGCCTGCCGAAGAGCCCCCACCGCCGCGACCTTCGGCGCCGAAGGACGCGATCGCCGAAGCCATGGAGCGCGCCAGGAAGCGCACCAACCGGCCCTGAGGTTCATCTGAGGCGTGAGTGAGCGCGAAGCACCGCCGCGCCGTTCAACCTGAGCTTCGACTGACGCAGGAACTGGGCTGGGCCGCCGCCGATTGATGGGTCTTTGCCCGCGTGAAAGCCCACCCAACGGCCTGGCCGAGCGTCATGCCCAGCAGGCCAGCGACGGGAGCGACGAGCAGCGAAAAGACGAAGCCGAGCCCGCACAACCCGCCGTCGCAGCTGCCGCCGCGCGCGCTCGTGAACCCGAAGTACACGGTGTAGAGCGCAAAGAGCCAGCCGGCGCTGAGCCCGATGACCATCCGAAGCCCATCGCGGGGCGTTGCCGCGGCACTTGGTGGTCGCGCAGCAGTCGTACTCCAGACCGCCAGTGCAGACAGGCCGCCGATGGCCAGACCTGCGAGCTGTGAGGTGGTGCCGAAGGTCGCGCACCACCCATCAGTGCCCTCGGCGCACCTCGCGTCCCAGAGAGGCCACCAGGTCGCCAGCCCGAGACCGGTGCCGCTCGAGAGAGCGAAGAGCCCGCGCGTAACCCCCCGGTGCCGTGGTCCTGGTTGGCTCATGGAAAGGTTTTGTCTGGCTGTGCGCGCTGGGTCAACCAGCGCGGGCCGCGATCAGGACCTGCCCCGCCGACCCCCAGATCACGGTCGTCAACGTGCGGCCTGGGCCTCGCGTGGTACGGTCGAAGGTCTGGATGGGTTCTCAAGGCGACACGGTGCGCGCACGGCCCAGGGTGACCCAGGTCGAGGACAGCGCGGTGCTCTGCCCGGCTTGCGCCAAGGTGCTCGAGGGTGAGCCCAACTTCTGCAACGCCTGCGGCAGCGACCTGCGCGGCCTCGGCGGCAGCTCGGACACGCTCTCGGGCACCCAGAAGGAACAGATCCTCGACGGACGGTACCGCCTCATCGAGAAGCTGGGTGAAGGCGGCATGGGCTCGGTGTTCAAGGTCGAGCACGTGCGCATGGGGAAGATCGCCGCCCTCAAGGTGATGCGCCCCGACGCGGCCGTCGACAAGGGCCTCAAGGCCCGCTTCCTTCAGGAATCGCGGGTGGTCGCAAAACTCTCGCACCCCAACACCGTGCAGGTCTTCGACGCCGGTGAGCTCGAAGACGGCAGCCTCTTCATGGCGATGGAATACGTGCCGGGAAAAGACCTGTCGTGGCACCTGCGCGCGCACGGGCCGATGAGCGAAGAGAAGGCCCTGAGCATCGGGGTGCAGGTGCTCGCGTCCCTGGCCGAGGCCCACGAGGCCGGCATCATTCACCGCGACATCAAGCCCGCCAACGTGATGCTGGTGCGCCAGCGCAAGGGCGGCGACGACCAGGTGAAGCTGCTCGACTTCGGTATCGCCAAGCTGGCTGAAGGGGACAACCGCAACTCGACCACCGGTGAGTTCGTCGGCACACCGGCGTACATGTCTCCCGAGCAGGTGCGCGGAGAAGAGGTCGACGCGCGCAGCGACCTGTACTCGTTCGGCGCGCTGCTCTTCGAGCTGCTCTCGGGCCGGCAGCTGTACACCGGGCCCACCGCGGTCAGCATCATCAAGCAGCACCTCGAGAAGCCCATCCCCACGCTCGCCGAGGCGGCGCCTGAGGTGATGGTCAGCCCGGCCTTCGAGAAGGTGCTCACCACCGCGCTGGCGAAGGACCGTAACGACCGCTACCCCGACGCCGAGACGATGAAGAAAGCCCTCGAGGCCCTGCGCACCACCACCACCCGCGCCACCGGTGACTACACGCCGATGCCCGAGGTGCTCGCCGCGCGCATGTTGTCTCGAGAAGACTTCGAGCGCTTCGAGCGCAAGCTGCGGCTGCAACGAACGTTCGCGCCCATCGCCGCGGGGCTGGTGGTGGTGGCCCTCTCGGTGGGTGGGTGGGCCGGCGTCAGGCACCGCGCGGCCACCGCCGGGCCCCCCAGGGTCGAGGTCGAACCGAATGATCAGCCGCTCGCCGCCAGCCCCATGAGCCTGGGGACGCCCATCAGCGGCACCATGGGGGCGTCAGCCGAAGGGGAAGGCGATCGCGACCTCTTCGTGGCCCAGGTGCCGCAGAGCGGCCCCTACCGGGTCACCCTGTCAGCCGTGCCCGACCTGAACCTCACCCTCGAGGTGCTGCAGCTCGAGCGGGTGGGCGAGGCCGAGAAGCTGAAGCGAAGGCTCTTCCTCGACGACGTGGGCCCTTCAGAAGGCGAGCGCGTCGACGGGCTGCAGCTGGCCGCGGGGCCGGTGTACCTGCGCGTCGAAGAGCAGCCGTTCTGCACCGAGCCCAATCGGCCCTCGCGAGAGAAGACCCTGGTGCCGTACGTGCTCTCGGTGGACTCGGCCCCGCCCGGGGACGAGCTGCTCGAGCAGGAGCCCAACGACACGGCGCTGACCGCGCAGCCGCTGCCCTTGACGCGCGCGCTCAGGGCCACCGCGGGTGGTCGGTTGAACGACGTCGACCAGCTGCTGGCGCGCAGGCCCGAGGCGTCGTTCTCGGCGGTCGACTACTTCCGCGTCGACGCGGTGCCGGCTGCCGATTCGGTGGCGGTGGCCGTGGTGCCTCCCGAGCGCGGAGCCCTGCACGTCATCGACGAAGCGGCCCTCGAGGCGTACCGGCTCAAGAAGAGCCAGGCCTCACCCGGGCGGCCTGCTCCCGCGCCGCCGGCCCCCACGTTGGTGAAGGGCCGCCCGGCGGTGCTCAAGCTCGAGCCGGGCCCCGATGGCGTGCGGCGGTTTCGGGTGGTGCCGACTGAGAACACCATTCCCGGGTCCTCCTTTTCCATCGCGGTCGGCACCTCGGGGTCCAATGGCCTCTCGGGGCTGGTCGACCTGGCGCGCGTGCTCGAGGCGAACCCCACCGCGAGGAGTGACCTGGTCGAGGCGGTGTCGTCGGCGCTGCCCTCGTCGAAGGAATTGAGCCGGCTCACCAGCCGCTGAGTCGTTGGCCTCCGCATCGTCCGAGGCTTTGCCTCGGTCTGCCCTTGCGCTCCAAAGCGCGCCGCTCGCGCGTGCCGCCCGGGTGATGCATGGTCACCCCTTGACGTGACATGACGGTGCAAAGGCCCTCGAGGTCTGCAACACCGGGGGGACGTGATGAAGCGCTCGACGCAGCAGCTCCTGTTGGTTGGAGGCTCAGACGACGACGTGTCCTGGGTGCATCGCGCGCTCGCGACCGCCAGCCTCACCGCCCGCGTCGAGCGCCTGGGCCCCGACGAAGACCCAGGGCCCCTGCTCGCCGCCGGCCCCCTCGACGCGGTGCTGGTCGACCTGCTGTCCTCTCGTCTCGACGCCGCGGCCTGGGTGGCCCTGCTGGAAGAGTGCGGCTGCCGGGCGCCGCTGGTCGTCATCGCCGACCCCCGCCAGGAAGCCGAGGTCGCCGCCTGGTTGGCTACCGGCGCCGCTGATTGGGTGTTTCGTCCCGGCTTTCTCGGGCTGGGCGCAGTGCTCGCGCGCCTCGAGCGCGAAGAACGGGAACGCGCGGCCGCCCAGTCAAGAGAACGCCAGCTGCGCGAAGCCACCGCGGCCCTGGTCGAGCTCGCCCGCAGCCCCACCTTCATGGGCGACGACCTCACCGCCATGATGCGCGAGGTCACCCGCTCGGCTGCCAGGGGCATGCAGGTCGACCGCGTCGGGGTGTGGCTGTACTCCGAAGACCGCGCCACGCTGCAGCTGGTGGACCTGTTCGACGCCGCCACCAGGGCCCATTCCCACGGCACCCGCCTGGCGCGCGGTGAACACCCAGCCTCCTTCGCGGCGCTTCGTGAGAGCCGGGGGATGCCCGCCACGCACGCGCAGACCGACCCCCGTACGCGCGAGTTCGCCTGGTTCGTGCCCGAAGGCATCACCTCGACCCTCGACGTGGCCGTGCGCCTGCGGGGCGAGCCGGTGGGCGCCATCTGCGTCGAACACCGGGGCGCGCCCCGTCGCTTCACCGCCGCCGAAGAGGTGCTGGCCAGCGCGCTGTCTGACGTGGTGTCGCTGGCCCTCGAGAGCTGCGAGCGCCGCCGCGTCGAGCGCGCGTTGTCCGAGTCCGAGCGCCGCTTCCGCGACATCTTTCACTTCTCGTCGGACAGCATCGTGCTGTACCGCGTCTCGCTCGATGGGCGGGTGTTCTGTGAAGACCTGAACCCCGCGTGCGAGCGCTCGGCTGGCCTGGTGCGTGACGCCGTCATCGGTCACGAGGCCCCCGAGGTGCTCGACCCCATCGCCGCTGCCCGCCTGCGGGAACGCTACGCGCAGGCCATCAGCGCCAGGGCGCCCATCGTGTACGAGCACGTGTTGCCCATGCCCTCGGGGCCGCGGGTCTACAACACGGCCCTCGTCCCCCTCTTCGACGAGGCCGGCCGGGTGCACCGCCTGGCCTCGGTGGCGCGCGACGTCACGGCCCGCCATGACACCGAGCAGTTGAGCCGCCGCCTCGAGGCCCAGCTGGCCGAGGCCCAGAAGGGTGAGGCGCTGGCCCGCCTGGCCACCCACGTCGCCAACGACGTCACCTTCCTGCTCGACGTGGTCGAGGCCCACGCCCACCAGCTGCAGCAAGGCGCCTCGAGCGCCGCCCAGACCTCGGCCATTCTCGAGGCGACGGCCCGGGGCCGCGCGTTGACGCAGCAGCTGACGACGGTCGGCCGACGACGGCCCGAGCAGCGGCGGCCCGTCGAGCTCGAGCCGATGCTCGACGAGGTGCTGCGCGAGGCATCGGCGAGGTCGCCTGCCATCGAGCTGGTGCGCGCGGTGACGGCGGGGCTGGTGGTGTCCGGCGACGCGGGGCAGCTGCGGCAGGTGGTGGTGAGCCTGGTCGCCAACGCGCTCGAGGCGATGCCCGACGGAGGCCGCTGCACGGTGACCTTGACCAGCACCGTGGTCGACGACGGCTTCGCGGCCCAGCACCACCCCCTGCGCACCGGCCGCCACGCGCGCCTCGAGGTCGAGGACACCGGCCGGGGGCTCGACCCGCCCACCCGGCGGCGCCTCTTCGAGCCCTACTTCTCGGCGACCGGGCGCGACGCTGGAAAGGCTGACGGCCTTGGGTTGTCGCTGGTGCAGGCGGTGGTGACCGGTCACGACGGCGCGGTGCTGGTGCACAGCGAACAGGGGCACGGGACGCGCTTCGAGGTGTATCTGCCCGTCGTCGAGAACGCGGTGGACCAGCCGGGCGGTGGCCGACACCTGATGCTGGTCGACGACCACCCCGGCATGGCGCGGGTCAGCGCGAAGCTGCTCGAGACCCTGGGGTACCGCACCAGCGTCTTCGATGACCCGCGGGAAGCGCTGGAGGCCTTCCGCCTCGCGCCGCTGACGTTCGACGCGGTGATGACTGATCTGTCGATGCCCCAGATGAGCGGAGAGGACTTCACCCGGTCCCTGCATGAGCTGCGGCCGACCCTGCCGGTCATCGTGTCGAGCGGCATGGCCACCGCGCTCGATCGCGCTCAGCTCGAGCGCCTGGGCGTGTCAGCGGTGCTGCTCAAGCCGTGGCGCCTCGAAGAAGCCGTCTCGACGCTGCAGCGCGTGCTGGCTCTGCCGACTTGAAGGCCTGCCGACTTGAAGGCCTGCCGACTTGAAGGCCTGCCGACTTGAAGGCCTGCCGACTTGAAGGCCTGCCGGTTGGGGGCCTGCCGATCCCGGTCTCTGACCCGGGAGTTTCCGGTTCCTTCAGCCGCCGTTGACGAGCTGGCGGAACAGCCCCAGGGCCGTGCCACCCAGGACGTCGCCGAGCCCAACCTTGCCCGGCACCAGCGGCGGTTGCCAGCCCGAAGGAATCTGCCCATCGACGAAGAGCTGCTTCGCGTCCTGGCGGGTGAAGTAGCGAGAGCCGTCAGGTGCGTGGCGGCCGAACACCTCCATCACGATGCTGTACTCAGCCAGCTGGGTGAGCCGGCCCCGCAGGCCCGGGTCTTCCTTCGCGAAGTGCTCGCCTGCGTCGGCGAGGTCCTTCGCAGTGAGCCGCTCGCCGTCCTTGCTGAACGACATCAACACGTCGAAGCGCTCGGGGTGTACGCCGTTCTGCCGAATGCCGCTGCTGCCGGTGTGGTCCAGGTTCGAGCCGTTGAGCGTGAAGAGGTTGAACGAGCCCTTCACCGAGTCGGTGTGGTCTGCGCCGTTGGTGAGCACCTTGCGGGCAACCGCGTCGGGCCCCAGCTGGCTGAGCGCCCGCTCGAGGTCGGGGATCTTCACCGTGCCGTCCTTCTCGGTCTTCAGCATGCCGGCGTTGAACATGCCGGCCAGCGCCGGGCAGGGGATCTTCTTCGACAGCGTCACCTTCTCTTCGGCGGTGAAGGGGCACTGCACCTGGGTCGGTGAGGTGTAGCCGTGCGACGCGCCGTCGATGCTGACGGGGGCGTCTGCGGGAGGCGGGCTGAAGGTGCCGCTCGGCTTCGCAGCAGCAGCAGGGGCGGCCGGACTCACCGGGGCCTTCGCTTGAGTCTTCGTGTCGGCAGGCAGCGGGGTGGCGAGCGCAGGACTTCCCGAAGGGCGGTTCGTTTTCATGGGGCGACAGTCCATAGCACGCGTCGAGGGCCAGGCCACGGGGGCGAGCCTCCCGGCAGGTGACGGGCCCGTCTCCAGCCTCTCGCCTCGTGGGTGAACCCGGGTAAAGAGGCGTGCCGCTGCCATTTCCTCAGGAGCCCCCATGCTTCGCGCCTCGCTGCTCGCCTTGACGCTGTTGGTCTCGTCGACCGCTCTCGCCGCTCAAGACGAAGAGATCTTTGCCCGCTTCGCGACCTGGGCCTCGGGGTATCGCAGCGCGACGCGCGACGTCGACCGGCTGAAGCTCGAGCGCGAAGGCGTCCCGCTGGCGCAGGCCCGCCGCGTGGCGCTGAAGCACCTCATCGTGACCGAGCCGCAGCGGGCGCTCAGCCTGTTCCAGTCACGGCTGGGGTTGCCCCCGTCGGTGGCCGTCGAGCTCGAGCTGCCGGTCGACGCCGTCGGTAGCTACGAGGTGCGCTGCGAGCTGGGCCGGCCCATCTTCGTGCAGACCGTCATCGGTGAGCGACGGTACGACGTCACCCGCTACGGGGCGCTGTGGCGCCTGAAGACTCGAGAGAAGATGCGGCTCGTCGGCCTCGCGATGGACGGCGCCATGGCGCTCGACGACGCCACGGTGCCCGCCGCCGAGCTGCAGCCGGACCAGGCCGCCTCGGCCTACACCGTTGGCCCCAAGCGCCTGCTCTACATTCGCGTCGACTTCAGCGACGACCCGGGCGAGCCGGTCTCGGTGGCCGACGCGCAGGACGCCATCAGCCAGCTCGACCGCTACTACCGCGCCGCCAGCTTCAACCAGACCAGCTTCACCGGCACCGTGACGCCGACGGTGCTGCGCATGCCGCGCACCAAGGCCTCGTACGGCTCCACCAACGCCACCTCGCAGCTGCTCACCGACGCCAGGACCGCCGCCACCAGCGCAGGCCTGTCACCGGCCGGCTTCGACTTCGAGGTGGTGGCCTTTCGAAGCGTCGCCGCCTGGAGCTGGGCGGGCCTGGGCTTCGTCGGCGCCCGAGGCTCGTGGCTCAACAACAGCTTCGGGCTGGGCACCTTCGCGCACGAGCTCGGCCACAACTTCGGGTTGAGCCACTCCAACTTCTGGCAGGCGTCCAACGAGACCATCATCGGCTCGGGCTCGAGCCAGGAATACGGCAACCCCTTCGACCGCATGGGCAGCGGCTCCATCGACTCGAGCACCGGCCTGCGGGGGCACTTCAACGCCTGGTACAAGTTCGACCTCGACTGGTTCAGCCCGGCGCAGGTGCAGGTGGTGGCCACCCCCGCGCAGTCGGGCGCGTTTCAGGTGTACGACCTCGAGCAGCCCAGCCTCGGCGGTGTGCATGGCCTCAGGGTGCCCATCAGCGGCGCGCGCGATTACTGGGTCGAGTTTCGTCCCGTCAGCGGAGGCCTGCTCGGGCGCTCGGTGGTCATCTTCTGGGGCTTCCCCAACTCCCAGGCGTCGAACCTGCTCGACATGGCGCCGCAGACCTCCAGCGCGCAAGACGCTCCGCTCGAGGTGGGCCGCACCTTCGCGGACCCCGCGGCCGGCATCTTCATCACCCCCACCGGCACCGCCGGCACCACCCCGCAGTCGATGAACGTGGTCGTCAACCGGGGCGCCTTCACCACCAACCGGCCTCCGAGCGTCACCCTGGCCGGTTCTCTCTCCCAGGCGACCGTCAACCAGCAGGTGACCTTCACCGCGACCGCGACGGACCCCGACGGTGACACGCTGGCGTACTTCTGGGAATCGCTGCAGGCGCCCGCCGGTGAGCCCTTCACCACCAGCAACGCGGCGTCGGTGACCAACCGCTTCACCACCACGCGCGAAGCGGTGATGCGCGTCACCGTCAGCGACATGAAGGGCGGTGTGGCCTCGGCCAACGTCATCGTGCGCGTGGGCAACCCCAGCACCACCCGCATCTCGGGCCGGGTGACCGACGCCAACACCAACGCCGGCGTCGACGCGGTGCGCGTCACGGCAGGCACCCGAACCACCTTGACGGACTCCAACGGTGACTACGTGCTGGTGGGCGTCACGCCGACCAGCGTGGCCGTGACGGCCTCGAAGCCGGGGTGGACGTTGTCGCCGGCGTTCACCAACCCGGTGACGGTGCCAGCCGCGGGGGCCACGGCCATCAACTTCAACGCCATTCGCGCCGGCTTCGGCATCTTCGGCAACGTCACCTCGGTGGGCCAGCCGGTGGCCGGCATCACCATCTCGGCGGGGCCGTACACGACGGTCTCGAGCGCGACGGGCCTCTACCAGCTCAGCAACGTGCCCAACGGCCAGTACGTGCTGACGGCGCGCGGCGCGGCCACGCAGACCTTTCGCCTCACCAACTGCACCAACCCGGTGGTGGTGAGCGGCGGCGCGGTGAGCGGCTGCAACTTCCTCGAAGAGGTGGTGCCGGTGTCGGGCCGGGTCAACGGCACCATGGGGCCCCACACCGTCAGCGACGGCGTGCGCACCGTGCAGACCTCGCTCACCGGCTCGAGCTGGACCTTCACGTTCCCCCGGGTGCCCTCGGGCTCGTACAACTTCGTCGCCACCGCGCCGAACCAGCGCATCACCCCCAACTTCGTCAGCCCCCTCACCGTGGGGGCCATGCCCGTGATGAACCTGGTCTTCACCGCCACGGCCTCGCCCGAGCCGCTCTTCCTGGTGCGGGGCACCGTCGACGAGGTGGGGGCTCCGCTGCTGGCCACGCAGGTGCGCGCCACCCTCGCTGACGGCGGCGTGCTCTCGTCGGGCATCACCGACGGCGCCGGCCGCTACGTGCTCGCCAACGTGCCGCAGGGCACCTGGCCGGTCGCGCCCAACAAGCCGGGCTTCACCTTCGCTCCCGCGTTGCGCAACGTCGAGGTCGACGGCGGCGACGTCACCGGGCAGGACTTCTCGGTGCTGGGTGGCAACGCGCGGCCCTTCATCGTGGTGCCGCCCTCGGCCACGCCCATTCCCATCGTCGGCACCACCGCAGACCTGTTCGTGCTGGCCGATGACCCGGCGCCCGGCAGCGAGGCAGACCTGACCTACACCTGGACGCGGCCGTTCGGCCCGCAGACCGTGACGTTCAACCGCAACGGCACCAACGGCGCCAAGAACGTCACCGTCACCTTCACCGCCGCGGGCGCCTATGGCTTTCGCGTCACCGCCACGGACCAGGGGGGCTTGAGCGTCTCGGCGGACCTGACGGTGGTGGTGGTGCCGGTGGCCACCAACGTGAGCATCACCAGCACCGCCACCACGCCGGTCAACGTGGGCGATTCCCGCCAGTACCTCGCCTCGGGCCTCGACCAGTTCGGCCAGCCGCTCGACACCGGCGAAGAGGTGACCTGGGCCGTCGATGGCTGCGGCACCATCAGCCCCACCGGCCGCTTCGTGGCCACCGCTGCGGGCCTGTGCACCGTCACCGCGACCCTGGGAGGCCGCACCATCACCACGCCCGTCGTGACGCAGGTCGGCCCTGTGCCGCGCATCACCATGGGCCCGACGGTCGCTCCCAGCCCGGTCGACGGCTCGGCGGCGGTCGGCACCGTGGTGGCCACCGATGACGAGGCCGAGAGCAAGCTCACCTACACCTGGGGCGCGTCGAACCCTCCGGCGGTGGTCAGCTTCGAGCCCAACGGCACCAACGCGGCGAAGCGCACCGTCATCTCCTTCCGCGGCGCGGGCACGTACAGCTTGCGCGTCGACGTGAAGGACGAGCGCGAGTTGACGGTGACCGGCTTCGTGACCGTCACCGTGCGTGACGGGCTCGCGGGCCTCGAGGTGACGCCTGCGATGGTGACCCTGGCCCCCGGGGGGACGCAGGCGTTCTCGGTGGCGGGCGTGAACTTCGCGGGCACCTCGCAGGTCACCCCGGCCTGCACCTGGACGGCCTCGGCGGGCACCATCGACTCGAGCGGCGCCTTCACCGCGCCGGCTGAAGAGGGTCCGGTCAGCGTGACGGTCACTTGCGGGCTGCTCACGAAGACGGCGGCGGTGGCGGTGCAGGCGGCTGCCAACCTCGGTGGGGGTGGCGGGTCGATGGGCACCGGTGGTGGTGGGGCTGGCGGTGGTGGTGGCGCGGTGCAGCCGAAGGGGTGCGGGTGCAACGGTGGTGGAGCGCCCATGCTGCTGTTGCCGCTGCTGGGCCTGTGGGCGACGCGTCGCCGGAGGACGCTTCGACGAGTCACCGCGCACCTGACCGCCTCGAGCCTGGCGGCGCTGGTGGTCAGCGGGTGCAGCACCGAGCCGGCGCCCGAGCCCGTCACCGCGCCGGTCGCCAGCACCAGCCAGGCCCTGGGAGAGCCCGTGGCCGGCCTGCCGTCGGACCAGGAGCGCATGTTGCTGGTGCTGATGAACCAGGCGCGGGTGTCGGCGCGCACGCCCAACAACAACGAATGTGGTGACTACACGATGGAATATGGGGCCAACGTCAGCAAGGCGCCCTTCGTGTATTCCCGCGAAGCCAATACAGGCGCGCGATTTTCTGCGCGGCACATGTCTGAGTTGGGGTGTTTTCAGAACGAGAACTGTTGTGAGCTGGGAACTGCGGGCGCGGGGGTGGGCTGCCTGAGTCCTGGCGCGTGCACCGGCGCCGCCTGCGGTCAGACCTGTGACGCTGGCGTGGGGCAGAACGCGACGCAGCGCTACGGCTTGTTCGGGTTCAACACGCTGTCGGCCAGCACCATCGCCCGCAACGTGCCGGGCGCGTACAACCTGTGGTGCGACCTGATGCGCTCGGCGGGCAACCGGGCCTTCATCTACGCCGACGCGGGCACGCAGTTCGGCGCGGGCTTGTTTCAGGGCGTGGGCACCACCTGCACCAACCCCTACTGGGCGGTGGCCTACGGCAACGCAGCCACCCCCATTCCACGCATCCCCGCGGCCAGCGCGATGCACCCGCCGCCCAACCCCGGCAACACCGCGCAGCTGTCCTTCGCGGCCAACTACTTCGACCGCTCGAAAAAGGCTCCGCAGCGTTCGTCGGTGGTGGTGGCCGGGCACTGCTTCGACCTGGACCTCGCCTGGGGCACCGCGGCCAACGGAACGTACGAGGTGCGCTTCCCCGACCCCGACGTGCTGCCGAACGGCTGCCACCCCTACTACTTCCTCTTCAGCGACGGGGACGGCGCCCGGCACACCTACCCCACCATCGGCAGCCTGCAGCTCGCGCTCGGCCTCGACGTGACCTGCCCCACGCCGTACGACCCGTCGCCCGCGCTGCCCGCCGACTGTGAGACCAACGAGCCCCAGTGCCCCGAGGGTGAACGTCGCGCCTGCTACACCGCCGACACCAACACCCTGCGCGCGGGGGAATGTCGGCAGGGCACGCAGATCTGCCGCAACGGCTTCTGGGGAGCGTGCCGCGATCAGATCAGCCCCTTCGCCGAGTCGTGCGATGGCCTCGACAATGACTGTGATGGGCTGGTCGACGAAGACAACCCCGGCGGCGGCGCCAGCTGCGCGGTGCCGGGCGAGTTCGGGGAGTGTGAGGCGGGAGAGCGGAAGTGTCAGTCGGGCCGGCTGCAGTGTCTGTCGTTGCGCCGCCCGGTCGTCGAGACCTGCAACGGCAAGGACGATGACTGTGATGGCACGCCCGACGACGGCCTCGGCCAGACGGCCTGTGGGCAGGGGGAGTGTTATCGCCTGGTGAACAACTGCGTGAACGGCGCTGCGCAGGCCTGCGACGCGGGGGTGGGGTCACCAGAGCTGGAAGACCTGAAAGACAATGACTGTGATGGCCTGTACGACGAAGACTTCGACTGCCGGTTCCCCGACGGAGGCCCCCGCAACACCCGTCAGTTCTACGCGGTGCCCCTCTTCACGCCGACCCGCATGTTGCCCTGCGACACCGGCATCTTGCAGTGCAACGCGGCCGATGGCGGGTGGCGGGTGGCCTTCATGGGCAAGATCCCCACGCCCGAGGTGTGCAACGGGGTCGACGATGATTGTGATGGCAAAGACGAGAACAACCGCGACAGCCAGACGCTGCTGGGCATGGAGCGCTGCGGCGTGGGCGCCTGCACGGTGAGGTCGGTCGCCACCTGTGTCGGCTCGCAGGTGCGCACCTGTACACCGCGGCCCATCGGCACCGAGACCTGCAACGGGGTTGACGATGACTGTAATGGCACCATCGATGACAACTGTACCTGCCGGGTCGATGAGCCCCGGCCCTGTTACACGGGCCCTTCCGAGACTCGTGACGCGGGGGTCTGCCGGGGTGGCGTGCGCACCTGTACCAACGGTCGCTACACGCGCTGCACCGGTGAGGTGAAGCCTTCGCTCGAGGTGTGCAATTCCCAGGACGATGACTGTGATGGCAAGGTCGATGACTTCTGCGTCGCAACGACCGGTGGCGGCGCTGCGGGCGGGGGCTCGGCTGGTGGCGGGTCGGCAGGAGGGGCCGTCGCGGGAGGCGCAGCAGGCGGTGGCGAGGCCGGTGGAGGCGCGAGCGGGGTGGACGGGGGCGATGGCCAGGTGACGCCGAAGGGCTGCGGCTGCAGCGCGGTGGACCTCTCGTCTGGATTGGCGGCGCTGGCGTGGCTGCTGAGTCGTCGGCGTCGCTGACCGCCTCGGCAACGAGAGGCGGTCGGCAAGGAGCAGCGACGGTCCACCTCGAGGTGCCCACCGATCGCGACTCCGGTGAGCGCGGTCCGCCCGTGGACGGCTTTCGGGGCGGGCACGCACTTCTCCCCACGTTCCTTCAGCAGTTCAAGCGCTTGTGACGTCGACGACAACCTTGCACCTCACCGTGCGCTCTGGGGTTCTGCGAGTGGAGGAGTGTTCCCGTGTCCCGATTGCTGCCCCTGGTTCTCGTCTTTCTCGCAGGCCCGGCGCTGGCCGCTGCGCCCACTGCCGCCACCAACTCGGCGACCAGCGTCACCGCCACCACGGCGGTCTTCAATGGCACCGCCAACGCTGGCAGTGAGGCCACCGTCGGCTGGTTCCGCAACAGCACCACCAACCCGGGCACGTGCAACGACACCTTCGGCACCCGGGTGCCTGCGACCAGCGGCACCGCCATCGGCTCAGGCACCACCAACGTCGCGTACTCGGTCAGCACCACCGGCCTGCTGCCGGGCACCACGTACTTCTTCTGCGCCATCGTTCAGAACGCCTCAGGCACCGCCTTCGGCAACGTGGTGTCGTTCACCACGCCCGCGCTGGTCCCCACCGTCTTCACTGCGGCGGCGACGGTCGTCACCAGCAGCTCAGCCAGCTTGAATGGCTCGGCGACTCCCAACGGCGCGGCGTCGACCGGGTACTTCCGGTACAGCACCTTCAACCCCGGCTCGTGCTTCGACAGCTTCGGCACCCGGGTGCCATTCAGCGCAGGGAACTCGCTGGGCAACGGCAACGCGTCGGTCAACTATTCCCAGCCCATCACCGGGCTGCTGGCGGGCACCACCTACTTCGTCTGCGCGTTCGCCAACAACTCGCAGGGCACGGGCGCAGGCGTGGTGCTCTCGTTCACCACGCTGGTCGCGGCGCCGGTCGTCACCACCTCGGGCGTCTCGAGCATCGGCAGCACCAGCGCCAGCTTGAGCGGCACCGTCAACCCCAACGGCGCCTCGGCCACGGGCAGCTTTCGCATCTCGAGCAGCGACCCGGGCACCTGCAACGACGCCTTCGGCACGCGCGTGCCGGTCAGCGGAGGCGCCTCGATGGGCTCAGGCACCTTCGCCAGCTCGTACTTGCTCACGGCCAGCGGGTTGACGCCCGGAACCAGGTATTTTTTCTGCGCCATCGGCACCAACTCCGAAGGCACCGCCTTCGGCGCCGTGCAGTCGTTCACCACGCTGGCCGTGCCCACGGTCACCTCTGACGCCGAGACGTCGTTGGCGCCGAGCAGCGTGACGCTCAACGGCACCGGCGTCGCGAACGGCAGCTCGACGACGGGCTACTTCCGCTACAGCATCGCCAACCCCGGGGCCTGCGATGACGTCTTCGGCGCGCGGGCCCCGACCGTGGGCGGCACCTCGCTGGGGTCCGGCACCACCGCGGTGGGGTTCTCGGCGAGCGTCTTTGGCTTGCTGCCGGGCACCACGTATTACTTCTGCGCCATCGCGAACAACCCGGTGGGCACCTCGTTCGGGGTGGTGCGCAGCCTCACCACGCCCGCGGCGAGTCCCTTCGTGTCCACGTTCTCGCCGACGCTGGTCACCGGCACCACGGCGACCTTCAACGGCCAGGGCACCCCGCGCGGAGCCGCGAGCACCGCCTTCTTCCGGTACTCCACGACGAACCCCGGCATCTGTAATGACACCTTCGGCACCCGCGTGCCCGCGACCGGCGGCACCAGCCTCGGCTCGAGCAACACCGCCCAGAACTTCAGCGAAGCGGTCACCGGACTGGCCCGTGGCACCACCTATTACGTGTGCGCGCTCGCCCAGAACCCGGTGGGCACGGGGTTCGGCTCGCCCGTCGCCATCACCACGCCCAACGTTCCGACGGTGACCACCTTCTCGGCGACCAGCGTGGGAGGCAGCTCGGCGTCGTTGAACTCGCAGGTCAACCCCAACGGCGCCATCGCCACCGCGTATTTTCGATACAGCACCAGCAACCCCACGGTGTGCAATGACACGTTTGGCACCCGCGCGCCGGCCACCTCAGGCACCCAGGTCAGCTTCACCCAGAACGTTTCCCAGTTCGTCACCGCGCTCTCGCCAGGCACGACGTATTTCTACTGTGGCATCGCCACCAACGCCGAAGGCACGGGGTTCGGGGCGGTGACCTCGTTCGTCACGCCAGCCGTGCCCACCATGGTCACCAACCCGGTGTCTGCGTTGTCGGCGACCAGCACGACGTTGAATGGCAGCGGTACGCCGAACAATTCCCCGACGACCGCGTACTTCCGCTACGACAGCAGCAACCCGGGCACCTGCAGTGACACCTTCGGGTTCCGGGTGCCGTTCTCGGGCGCAGCCTCGCTCGGCGGGGGCACCGTCGCGCAGGCCTACAGCTTTCCCGCCAGCCTGACGCCGGGTCAGCAGTACTGGTACTGCGCGATCGGCGCCAACAGCGTGGGCCAGGGGTTCGGCAGCGTCGAGACCTTCACCGCGCCGGCGACAGCGCCCATCGTCACCACCGTCAGCGTGGGGGTGCTCACCGCGACCACCGCGGCGTTGAACGGGCAGGCGGTTCCCCGCGGCGCCGCGAGCAGCGGGTACTTCCGCTATTCCACCGTCAACCCCGGCACCTGCAATGACAGCTTTGGGACCCGCGCACCCATCGCCGCCGGCACCAGCCTGGGCTCTGGAAACACAACCCAGCCGTTCACCGAGAACCTGACCGGCCTGGTCTCTGGAGCGACCTATTTTTATTGCGCCATCGCCAGCAATTCGGTCGGCACCGGGTTCGGGTCGATCTTCACCTTCACCACCCCGGCCATTCCCACCGTGACCACCAGCGCCGCCTCGAGCGTCTCGGGCACCTTCGCGCAGCTGAACGCCACCGCGGTGCCCAACGGGTCCACCACCCTGGGCTACTTCCGCTACAGCGTCAGCGACCCGGGGGCCTGCAACGACACCTTCGGCACCCGCGCGCCGACCGTCGGTGGCACGAACCTGGGCTCAGGCACCACCAGCATCTTCTTCAACGCCTCGGCGACGCCGCTCACGCCGGGCACCACGTATTACTTCTGCGCCATCGCCAGCAACGCGGTCGGCACCGGCTTCGGAGCGGTGTTGACCTTCGCGACGCCGGCCTCTCCTTCGGTCACCACGTTACCGGCGACGTCGGTGACTCCGACCTCGGGCACCCTCAACGCCACCGGCATCCCCAACGGGCTGACGTCGCAGGGGTGGTTCCGCTACGACACCGTCAACCCGGGCAGCTGCAACGACGTCTTCGGCACGCGGGCCCCGGCGTCCTTGGGCACCTCGCTGGGCTCGGGCTCGAGCAGCGCGCCGTTCTCCATCACGCCCGCGACCCTCTTGCCGGGCACCACCTATTACTTCTGCGCCCTGGCCTCGAACACGGTTGGCACGTCCTTCGGCGCGGTGTTGTCGTTCACCACGCCGGCGCAGGCTCCGCTGGTGACCTCGGCCTCGAGCCTCGGCGTCACCGACACCACGGCCACGCTCAACGGCTCTTCGACGCCGCGCGGTGACGTGACCACCGCCTGGTTCCGCTACTCGGCGACCAGCCCGGGCGCCTGCAACGACACCTTCGGCACCCGGGCGCCGGCCACCGGTGGCGCCACCATCGGCTCGGGGAACACCGCGCAGTCGTATTCGCAATCACTGACTGGCCTGTCGCCCAGCACCACCTACTTCTGGTGCGCCATCGCGCAGAACGCGGTGGGCACCACCTTCGGCACCCTGGTCTCGTTCACCACCGTCGCGCTGCCCGGCGTCACCACGCAGGCGGCCTCGCCGGTCACCCAGACCACCGCCACCTTGAACGGCAGCACGGTGCCCAACGGCACCTCGACCTCTGCCTGGTTCCGCTACAGCGCGACCGACCCGGGGGCCTGCAACGACACCTTCGGCACCCGCGTGCCGTCGTCCGGCGGTACGCCGCTGGGCTCGGGCAGCCTCGCCGTCTCGCACCCGCAGAACGTCTCGGGCCTGCTGCCGGGCAACCAGTACTTCTTCTGCGCCATCGCCCAGAACGCCATCGGCGTCAGGCTGGGCGCCGTGTTGACCTTCACCACGCCCCCCAACGTGCCCACGGTGACCACCAGCCAGCCCACCCTCACCGCCACCACCGGCACGCTCAACGCGACCGCCAACCCCAATGGCTCGCCCACCACCGGCTGGTTTCGCTACGACACCTCGAACCCCGGGGTCTGCAACGACGCCTTCGGGGTGCGCGCACCGGCCACCGGCGGCTCCTCGATTCCCTTCGGCAACTCGCCGGTCAGCTATTCGCAAGGCATCACCGGGCTGACCTCGGGCACCACGTATTACGTGTGTGCCATTGCGCAGAACTCGGTGGGCCTGGCGTTCGGCTCGGTGCTGACGGTCATCACCCCCGGGCTGCCCACCGCCACCACCGTCGTCGCCACCGGCATCACCAGCAGCGGCGCCACGCTCAACGGCACCGGCAACCCCAACCGCGCCGACGCCACCGGGTACTTCCGCTACTCGACGACCAGCCCTGGCACCTGCAACGACACCTTCGGCACCCGCACGCCTGCGACGGGAGGCTCAGCCCTGGGCAACGCCACCAGCGCCGTGTCGTACAGCCAGGCGGTGACCGGGCTCACCAACGGCACCACCTACTTCTTCTGTGCCATCGCCGAGAACGTGGTGGGCAGGGGCTTCGGGCCGGTGCTCTCGTTCACCACCCTCAACGCGCCCACCGTGGTGACCCAGGCCGCGACGCTCGTCACCGCTTCCTCGGCCACCTTCAACGCCACCGCGAACCCCAACGGCGCCACCAGCACCGGGTGGTTTCGCTACAGCACGCTCAACCCGGGCACCTGCAACGACGTCTTCGGCACCCGGGTGCCCTTCACGGCGGTCGGCCTGGGGTCGGGCTCGACGCCGCAGCCCTACAGCGCGGCCGTGACCGGGCTCACTGCCGGCACCACCTACTTCGTGTGCGCCATCGCCTCGAACAACGCCGGCGTCTCGGTCGGCACGCCCCAGACCGTCGTCACGCCTGGGCCTCCGACGGTGACGCTCGACCCGGTCACCACGGTGGGCGCCACCTCGGCGACCTTCACGGCCACGGCCAACCCCAACACCAGCGCCACCACCGGGTCCTTCCGCTACGGCACCAGCTTCACCTCGTTCTGCAGCGACACCTACGGCACCCGGTTGCCGGCCAGCGGCGGGACCAGCCTCGGCAGCGGCACCACCGCACAGCCCTTCACGGAGTCGGTGACAGGCCTGGTTCCCCTCACGACGTATTACGTGTGCGCAGTCGCGGTGAACGCGGTGGGGACCCGCTTCGGAGTGGTGCAGACGTTCACCACGCTGGCGGCTCCCGCCGTCACGACGCTCGCGGCGACCAACGTGACCGGGACGACCGCGACGATGAACGCGTCCATCAACCCGCGCAGCTCGCCGACCACTGCCTGGTTCCGCTACTCGTCGACCAGCCCTGGCACCTGCAACGACACCTTCGGCACTCGCGTCTCGCTGGCTGGAACCTCGCTGGGCTCGGGCAGCACCTCGCTGGCGCTCGCCGAGAGCCTCACCGGGCTCACCGCGGGCACCACGTATTACTTCTGTGCGCTGGCGCAGAACGGCCAGGGCCTGGGCCTGGGCAACCTATTGTCCTTCACCACGCCGACCTCGCCCACGGTCACCACCAACGCCGCTAGCGCGGTGCTCGGCTCGACGGCCACGTTGAACGGCGCCGCGGTGCCCAATGGAGCCGCCACCACCGGCTTCTTCCGCTTCTCGACCACCTCACCGGGCACCTGCAACGACACCTTCGGCACGCGGGCTCCGCTGGTGAGCGGCACCACCCTGGGCGCCGGGAGCAGCTCGGTGCCCTTCAGCGCCGCCCTCACCGGCCTCTCGTCGTCGACCACGTACTTCGTGTGCGCCATCGCGCAGAACGCCGAGGGGACGTCGTTCGGCGCCGTGCAGACCTTCACCACGCTCGCCGCGCCCACCGTCACCACCGCCGCGGCGACCTCCGTCACCGGAAACTCCGCGACGCTCAACGGCTCGGCGTCGCCCAGCGGCAGCGCGGGGCTGGGCTGGTTTCGCTACTCGACCGTCGACCCGGGCACCTGCAGCGACACCTTCGGCACTCGTGCGCCGCTCAGCACCAGCACCTCCCTGGGGTCGGGCAGCAGCGCCGTCCCGTACTTCGTCGCGCTCGCTGGGCTGACCCCCGGCACCACCTACTACTTCTGCGCGCTGGCCTCGAACGTGGTGGGCACCGGGGTCGGCGCGGTCCAGACCTTCTCCACGCCCGGAGCGCCCTCGGTGGCCACCCTCGCCGCCACCAGCGTGTCGAGCAGCGGGGCGACGCTGAATGGTTCGGCCGACCCGCGAGGCAGTGACACCACCGGGTACTTCCGCTTCAGCACCGTGAGCCCCGGAGCCTGCAACACCACCTTCGGAGCGCGAGCGCCTGTCAGCCTGGGCACCGTGGTGACCGCGGGCTCGGGCTTGACGCCGTTCTCTGCGAGCCTCTCGGGCCTGTCGCCCGCGACGACGTATTACTTCTGCGCCATCGGCCAGAACGCGGTCGGCACCGTCACCGGCAGTGTGCTCTCGTTCACCACGCCGACCGGTCCCTCGGTGGTGACGGCGGCCGCCAACGCGGTCACCAGCACCGGCGCGACGTTGAACGCTTCCGCCAACCCGCTCTCAGAGGCAACCACCGGGTGGTTCCGCTACGGCACCACCAACCCCGGCAGCTGCAACGACACCTTCGGCACGCGCGCGCCGGTGACGGCGACCAGCCTGGGCAGCGGCTCGGCGCCGGTGACGTACTCGACCTCGATCACCGGCCTCACGCCCGGCACCAGGTACTTCTTCTGCGCCGTCGCGCAGAGCCCGTCGGGCACGGGACTCGGCTCGGTGCAGAGCTTCTTCACGCCCACGCTGCCGGCGGTCACCACCTCGGCCGCTTCGGTGGTCACCGCCAGCTCAGCGACGCTCGCCGGCACCGCGAACCCCAACGGCGACGCCACGGTGGTCTGGCTGCGGTACGGCACCACCAACCCCGGCACCTGCAATGACACCTTCGGCACCCGGTTGCCCGCCACCGGCGGCACGTCGCTGGGAGCGGGCACCAGCGCGCAGTCGTTCACCCAGCCGGTGACGGGCCTCACCGGCGGAACCACCTACTTCTTCTGCGCCATCGGCCAGAACGGGCTGGGCACCGCGTTCGGCAGCGTGTTGTCGTTGACCACGCTCTCGGCGCCGACGGTCACCACCCTGGCGGCGACCTCGGTCACCGCGAGCACCGCGACGCTCAACGGCTCGGGGGTCGCGTTCGGCTCGGCCACGAGCGGTTGGTTCCGGTATGGCAGCACCGCCCCTGGCACCTGCACCGACACCTTCGGGACGCGCGCTCCGGCGACCGGCGGGGCTGCGCTCGGCAATGGCAACACACCGCAGAGCTTCTCGCAGAGCGTCACCGGACTTGCTCCCGGCGCGACGTACTTCTTCTGCGCCATCACCCAGAACGCCATCGGCACCACCGCGGGCACGGTGCTGACGTTCACCACTCCAGCGGCTTCGCCCTCGGTGACGACGCAGGCGGCGACGCTGGTCGGCGGCACCACGGCGACCCTCAACGGCACCGGCACCGCGAATGGCTCGGCCACCGTCGGCGCGTTTCGCTACGGCACCGTCAACCCCGGGACCTGCACGGACACCTATGGCACCCGCAGCCCCGCGACCGCCGGCCAGTCGCTGGGCGCTGGCACCACCGCCACGCCCTTCGCTGAAGCGCTCACGGGCCTGATGCCTGGAACGACCTATTTCTTCTGCGCCCTGGCCTCGAGCACCGCGGGCACCACCTTCGGCTCGGTGCTCTCCTTCCGCACGCCGGCAGCCCCGCTCGTCACCAGCACTGCGCCGACGGCGATCACCGCCACCACCGCGACCCTCAACGGCGCCGTCACCCCGAACGGCGCCGAGGCCGTGGTGTACTTCCGCTATAGCACCACCAACCCGGGCGCCGCCTGCAGCGACACCTTTGGGGCCCGCTTTCCGCCGACCGCGGGACCGACCGTGGCCCCCGCCGCGATCAACCAGCCGTTCTCGAACGCCGTGACCGGCCTGACCGGTGGCACCTCGTACTTCTTCTGCGCTGCGGCGACCAACGTGGTGGGCACCAGCTTCGGCAGCGTGCAGACCTTCACCACGCCTGCGCTGCCGGCGGTGGTGACGTCGTCGGCCTCTGACGTGGGCTCGGCGATGCCCAGGCTCAATGGCTCCGCGCGCCCCAACGGAGCCGCGACCACCGCCTGGTTCCGCTACAGCACCACCGACCCCGGCACCTGCAACGACACCTTCGGCGTTCGGGCGCCGCTCAGCGCGGGCACCGTGTTGGGCGCGGGACAGGTCGACGTGCCCTTCGACCAGGTGCTGGCCGGGCTGCTGCCTGGCACCACGTACTTCTTCTGTGCCATCGCGCAGAACTTCGTCGGCACGGCGTTCGGCGAGGTGAACGCCTTCAACTCGTTCGCGCCGGTGCCGCTCACCATCACCTCGGCGGCGACAGACGTCGACGGCAAGGGCGCGACGCTGAACGGCGGGGCGAACCCCAACGGCACCGAGGCCACGGGCTGGTTCCGCTATTCCGAGACGAAGCCCTCGGCGTGCGACGATCGATTCGGCACCCGGGTGCCGGCGATGGGCGGCGTGGCGCTTGGCAAGGGTTCGGCCGTCAGCCCCTTCTCGGTCGCGGTGACGGGCCTGAAGCCGCGGGCGAAGGTGTACTTCTGCGCGATCGCTTCCAACCTCGGCGGAGCGTCGTTCGGCGAGCTGCTGGACCTCACCACCCAGGCAGCGCCGCCCTCGGTGCGGACGACCGGCGCGACGGTGGAGGCTGACGGCTCGGTCACCTTCGCCGGCAGCGTCAACCCCAACGGCAGCGCGACGACCGCGTCCTTCCGCTACGGCACCATCAACCCCGGGGTGTGCAACTTCGGCTTCGGCACGCGGGTGCCCTTCGAAGGGCTGCAGGTGCCCGAGGGGTACGCCGACGTGCCGCAGACGCAGTCGGCGACGGGGCTCAAGCCGGGCGCCTACTACGCGTGCCTGTTCGCCTCGAACACCGCCGGCGAGGGCGTCGGCGAGGTGCTGTCCTTCACCATCGCCGAGGCCACCGGGTGTGGGTGTACCACCGGGCTCGATGGCGTCGGCGTGACGGGGCTGGTGGGCCTGCTGGTGCTGCTCTCATCCAGACGCCGGGCCCGGGGATGAGCGACGTTCAGCGATCAGGAAGACCGCGCGCTGCTGTGAGTGCAACTGCGGTCTCGAGGTCGAGCTCGGCGGCCCCGCTGGCCGGCAGCTGGTGACGCTGCGCGGCGACAGGCGACACCCGTCGTCACGGCGATTCGGGAAGTCGCTGCGCGGCTCTCGACGGTGCGCGACACCTTCGGCGGTGATTCGATCTTCCATGACGGCGGCGACGCGTGCCGTGGCTCCCCATGCCCCATCGGGAAGAGCTTTCAGGTGCCGCAGTTCGCGCCCGGCTCACACGGCGGCCGCGCGTACCCGCACTTGCGCTTGCCCTCGGGCGTATCGACGAGCCGACAGTCGCATTGATCGAGCAGCGCCTGGCAGGCCGCGTTGTCCGCTTCGGTCGGCTGGGCCAGGGTGTCGTTGCTCGCCGCGCGCTGAATGCACGAGTTCCTGTCGAAGGTGCTCTGCAGACAATCGCACTGCTTCTCGGACAGCTGCCGGCAGGCACTGCTGCACCCCATCAACGACAGCGACGCACCCAACATCACGAGGACGAGCTTCATGGAGGCGGTCACCCTGCCACACCTTGGGCACGAGTCGGCAGCGGAAGCGCGGCCAGCACCGTCTCCCTGAAGTACCGCGCGGCCAGGCCCACCGTGCGCGCAGCGCTGTCAGGGGTCCGGGTGAGCGAGGGCGCGACCTCCATCACGTCACCTCCCAGCAGGCCCACCTCGGCGCCGAGCCGCCGAATGAGCGCCACCACCCAGTCAGGCTCGAGCCCCAGCGGCTCGGGAGTGCCGGTCGCGTCAGCCCACTTCGAGTCCGTGCCGTCGATGTCATTCGAGAAGTACACCCCTGAGACCCCCGTCGACTTCACGTGCGCGATGACGGCGTCGAGCGCAGCCTCGGGGTTCGCCAGCACGTCCTTCGCCCAGAACTGCTTCACGCCGGTGGTCGACTCCCAGTGCTCCTGCGTGCGCAGGGTGGCGCGAATGCCCACCTCGGTGAGCCGACCCTGGCCGCCGAGCACGGCGTTGGCGTGGAAGCTCCACGTCGCGAAGCAGAGCTTCACGCCCAGCCGCTCGGGCAGCAGGTCGGTGTGCGCGTCGGCTTGCACGATGCCCCACGGCAGCAGGCCCCGCCGCTCGAGCGCGTGGTTGAGCGGGCGCACCACCGGCCACGCCGTCGAGTGGTCTCCCCCCAGCGCGAACACCCTCAGCGACGGGTTGAGCAGAAACAGCAGCTGCCACGCGCGCTCGGCGATCGACAGCGGCGAGACCGGCAGCTCATCGGCCTGCTCCACGCTCGGGTAGACGGCCCGCCGCGACGCCGCCAGCTGCGCGCTCGAGAGCATGTCGTCGTGCAGCAGCTGCGGCACCACGAACACGTCGCCCACGTCCACCAGGCCCCTCGCCTCACAGAAGGCCGGCCAGTCGGGGTCGTCCTCCAGCAGCCGGGTGCGAATGGCCTGCGGGCCCAGGTTCGCCCCGCGTTGAAACCCCGCGCCCACGTCAGACGGAATGCCCAGCAGTACCCCGCGGGCGTGGACCACGCGCTCCAGCGACGCGCGAAAGGCCTGCTGCACCTCGGCGTCCGTGGACACGCGGTAGAGCTGTCTTTGAAGGCGCTCCTGCTCGGCGCGGCCCGTCGACACGAGGTACAGCCCGGCGCCCGCGGGCCTCAGCAGGGTCGCCAGCTCGTCGAGCGGCGTCATGCGCCTTCGAGTCCCGGCAACAGCGCGTTGGCCTCGACCAGCAACTTCGCGACCTCATCGTGCGCGCGGAGCGTGAGCGACTCCCGGGCGTCGAGCCCCAGGCCCCGTGTCTCCAATGGCTGGCCAATCACCAACGCCGCCGGTTTTGCCCGAATCGCGACGGTGCCCTTGGGCAGAATCTGCCAGGTGCCCCCGATGGCGGCCGGCACCAGCGGCACCTGGGCCTCGAGCGCCATGATGGCAGCGCCCTTCTTGAACGGCTTCAGCACGCCATCGTCGCTGCGCGTGCCCTCGGCGAAGAACACCACGCTCACCCGGTTCTTCACCGCGTCGGCTGCCTCGCGGAGCTTCTGCTTGTCGCCGTCGCCGCCCGTGCGGTCGACGAAGACGTTGCCCGCGCGCTCGAGCGCGTAGCCGAACACCGGCACCCGCCGCAGCTGCTGCTTGGCCACGAAACGAACGTGCCGGCGAATGTGACGGAACAACACCAGCGCGTCGAAGTTCGACTGGTGGTTCACGCAGAGCACGAAGTTGCCCGTCGGCAGGTTCTCGAGCCCGCGGCAGGCCGTGCGCACGCCCGAGATGCGCAGCAGCGAATCAGCCCACAGGTGAATGGCCGGGTCCGGCGCCCGCTCGTCGATGAAGCTCAAGGCGGCGACCACCGCCGAGACGCCACCGGTCAACCCCACCACGCTCGCGCCCGATACGGCCGTTCGAAGAAGCTGTCTCACACGAAGTCCTTGGCTGGGAACAACAGCACGTCGGCAATCTTTTCCTCACCGAGCAGCAGCATCAACACCCGATCGAACCCCACCGCGATGCCCGCTGCCGGCGGCATCTTTCCCACGGCCTGAAGGAACGCCTCGTCGAGCGCGAACACCGGCCGCTTCAAGGCCGCGCGCAGGGCCTGCTCCTCCAAAAGCCGCCGGCGCTGCTCCACCGGGTCCGTCAGCTCTGAGAAGCCGTTGGCCAGCTCGACCCCGTGGGCGTACAGCTCGACGCGCTCGGCGACGTTGGGGTCGGTCGGCTTCAGGCGCGCCAGCGAGGCCATCGACGCCGGGTACTCGATGAGAAACGTCGGCCGCTCACGCCCCAGCTGCCGCTCGACCCGCTCGAGGAAGACGTGGAAGAAGACGTCATCGAAGGCCGTCGAGGTGCCGGTGTAGACGCCTCGCGCGTCGGCGGCCCGCTTCAGTGACGGCCCATCAGGGTGCTCGAGCAGATCGATCTCGGCATACGTCAGCACCGCGTCCCGCACCGTCAGCCGCTCGAAGGGCGTCTGGCTGAACAGGCCCCGGCCCGGCGCCACGGCGGCCTCGGCGGCGCTGAGCGCGCCTTCCAGGTCGGCCATGATGGCGTGGTAGTCGGCGTGCGGCCGGTAGAACTCGAGCATGGTGAACTCGGGGTTGTGCTGCCCCGACACCTCGCCGTTGCGAAACGTCTTGCAGAGCTGAAACAGCGGCGGGCACCCGGGGTCGGCCAGCAGCCGCTTCATCGCGTACTCGGGGCTGGTGTGCAGAAACAACGAGCGGCGCGTACCCACCTCGGTCTGCGGCACGAAGGGCACCTCGAAGGGGTCGATGTGCGGCTCGAGCCCGGGAATGGCGATGAGGCACGGCGTCTCGACCTCGAGGAAGCCCGCGTCGACGAAGAAGCGTCGCACCGACAGAGACATCGTCTGGCGCGCCCTGGCGGCGGCCCATTGGTTCGCGGTGGGCATGCGTGAGCGCTCGCTTACCGCGTCTTTCCAGGGCGCGCTTCGACGATTCCCCCCACACCGGTGAACGGTAGTGTGCGCCGTATGAAGTCCAGACTGGTCCTCGGCGCGCTGCTCGCGCTGTCTTGTATGAAGGGCGCCTCCAGCGTCGAGGCCAACCGCGCCGCCCCGGCCGTGCCAGACGCTGGCCCCCCCGCGGACCAGCAGCTGCGTCGCGAGGTGGCTCAGCTGTCGACCGACACCGCCGCCTGGGCGCGCAGCGTCGAGGAACGCCTGTGGACCCACTGGACGACGGGGCAGCCGCTCGACCTCTCGCCGACCTTCGCGGCCCGGAACGCCGTGCTGGCGCCCGCGCGCCGAGAGGTGCTCGCAAAGGCCATCGCGCAGGACGTCGACCACGCGCGCGCGGTGAACCACCTGGCGAACTTCTTGTCTGCCGAGGCGGTCTCCACCGCCCTCAGCGCAGACACCGAGGCCCTCGCCGCCCTCGAGGCGGGCCTGACCTTTCCCCTCGACGGCAAGCCCGTGCGCTTCAGAGACCTGAACCGGCTGCTGGCGACCGAGAAGAGCGCGCTGAAACGAAAGGCCCTGTGGACCGCCTCGCTCGCCGCCGCCGAGCGCCTCGACGCGGCCCTCGCCGAGCGGGACCAGAAGCTCGCGAGCCTCGTCGCTCCCCAGACGGCCTTCGAGTTCTTCGCCACCCAACGCGACGTCGACCCTGAGGCCATGCGCCGGCTCGCCGAGGCGGTGCTCACCGTCACCTCAGAGGCCTGGCGGCTCACGCTCGAGCAGCTCAACCGGGCCGACAAAGGGCTGCCGTTCAACGCGCTGACCCGCGCAGACCTGCCCCGGCTGATGCGCGTCCCTGCCGAGGTCGACCTGGCCTTCGGCAAGCAGGACCTCGAGCAGCGGGCGCTCGACACCGTGCGGCGCCTGGGCTTCGCGGGGCTGCCCGGGCTCACGCTGGCGCTGGGCGACGACGCGAAGAAGAACCCGCTGCCGCTCACGGTGACGCCCGGCGGCCCCGCTGACGTGCGCACCAGCTTTCGCCCCCTGGGAGGCCTGCGCGACCAGCAGCTGCTGCTCTCGGAGCTGGGCATCGCGCTGGCGCTGCGCCATGTCACCAGTGGTCACTTCGAGTACGAGCGCCTGGGCGACTCGGCCCTGGCGCAGGCCTCGGGAGCGCTGCTGACCTCGTTGCCCGGTGAGCCGCTGTGGCTGGCCGACCAGGGCGTGAGCGAGCCGTTGCGCGCGCAGGTCATCGAGGCGTGGAAGGCCCAGCGTCTGTTTCAGGTGCGCCGGGCAGCCGCCTCGTACCTGGTGCGCCTGGACTGCGTGGTGCCTCTCGACGCCGGCGCCAAAGCCCGCGCGGCCGCCATCTGGACGCGGGCCCTGCAGGTGGCCCACACCCCCGCCGACCTGGCGCGCCTGCGGGTGGACACCGACGACGCGCTGCGCTCGGCCACCACGTTGCGGGCGATGCTGCTGGCTGAAGCGCTGCGGGCGAGGTTGAGGTCGACCTTCGGTGAGGCGTGGTTTCGAGAGGCAGGCGCGGGCCGCGCGCTGGTCGAGCTGTGGTCGACGGGCAGTCAGGTCCCTGCCGAGGCTTCTGTCGCGCCGCTGTCAGAGGCGCTGCGTGCGTACAGCGAACACACCGCCGAGCTGACGCCGGTGGGACAGGCGAGCGACGCAGGCCTCACCGCTCAACCCTGGCCTTCTTCGGCGGCCATCGTCACCAGCCGGCTCACCGTGGACGGCGGCTGGCTTCCACGAGCCTGGAAGTCTCCGAAGGTCGGGGTCGAGCGCCCGTGGGTGCCCCGCGCGTGGCCCACCGTCACTGAACGGGTCTTCGAAGACGCTGGCGTCGACGCAGGGCCCTGACATGACGACGCCACGAGCTCAGGAAAGACCTGAGCCGTGGCGTGGCATCACCCGGGTTGGAGTACCGCGCGAGCGACTACAGCTGCTTCATCAGCTCTGACTTCTTGGCGGCGAACTCGTCTTCGCTGAGCAGGCCGGCGCCCTTGAGCTCATTGAGCTGCTTGAGCCGGTCCATGATCGACGGGCCGGCCGGCGCAGCGGCCTGCTGGGGCGCCTGCTGTTGCTGGTTCTGGTTCTGCTGCTGATTCATGAACATCTGGGCCATGCCGAATCCCATGCCCATGCCCATGCCACCCAGGGCGTTACCGGCACCCGAGCCCTCGCCGCCGCCCTTCGCCATGCCTTCTCCCGCGCCCAGCATCGCCTGCCCTTGTGCGTACTGCTGAAAGCCGCCCGCCAGTCGGGAGTAGGCCACGTCCTTCGAGAGCTTCTTCAGCGTCGCCTCGTCCTCGGGCTTGATGCTGATGGTGAAGTTGCCGAACGAGGTGATCTTCACGCCGTTCTTCAGCGTGTGCTTCTCCATGCCTGCGATGACCTCTTCTTCGATCTCTTCGGTGTACGCGCCCGAGGTCACGTCGAGCAGCGGCCACTTCTTCTTGACCAGCAGCTCGGCGATGCGGTCCTTGATGACCTTGAGCACCTGGCTCTTGAACCAGCCGACGAAGGCGTCGTTTTCGGTCTTCTGCAGGCCGACCATGCCCACCACCAGCTTCTCGGGGTCGACGACCTGCAGCGCAAAGTCGCCGTACACCATGGTGCCAATGGCCAGACCCGTCTCGGGGTCGCGGGCGTCGCCGATGGGCCCGCCGAACTTGGTCTGGGTGAGCTCGCGGGTGCTGACGAAGTAGATCTCTGCGATGAAGAGGTCGCCGCCGGTCACCTTCTCGAGCAGCGATGACAGGAAGGGAATGTTGTTCGACTCGAGGTTGTGTCGACCAGCGCCCAGCTTGCCGACGACCTGGCCATCTTTCACGAACAGCACCACCTCGTCGGCCTGCACGGTGAGCTGGGTGAAGGCCCGCACGTTCCGCTCGGGGAACTTGTAGATGATCTGGTCTTTGGCCTCATCGGCGCGGGCGATGAAGTTCCGTTTGGCCTCGGTCTTCAGCTTGTCGAAGATTCCCATTTCCCATCCTTTGTCGTGAGCGCCGCGAGAGCGGGCGCCTGGTGAGCGACACAGCGGCTGCAGCGGAACGCTCCAGCGCGGAGAACCATTGCATGGCCGTTTCCCGCCTCAAAGGATGAGGTGTGAAGTCCCGCCCCATGCTGAGTTCGCCGTCATGGACGAGCGGCTGCACAAACATGGCCGGTTCTTCGACCTCTGGTCCCGGTTCTACCGAAACACGCCGTTGGGCCTCGAGCTGCGGCGCATTCAGCGGCTGGCCATCGAGCGGCTGGCCGTGGTGCCGGGCGAGCGGGTGTTGGACCTGGGCTGTGGCCCCGGAGACGGCGCGGCGATCATCGCGGCGAAGGGCGGGGTGGCGGTCGGCCTCGACTACTCGAAGGGCATGATCGACTCGGCCAGCGGGGTGCCTGCGCTGAAGGGCAGGCTGCTGCGGGGCGACGCGGGGCGCCTGCCGTTCAAAGACGCCGCGTTCGACAAGGTGATCTGCACCAACTCGTTTCACCACTACCCCGACCACTTCCTCGCGCTGTGTGAGATGCGCCGGGTGCTGAAGCCCCGAGGTCTGCTGGTGCTGGTCGACCCGCGCCGCGATCACCTCTTCGGCTGGGCGGCCATCGACTTGATCGAGAACGCGGTGTTCGGCCTGGAAGAGGTGCGCATCTTCTCGGTGATTCAGTGGTACCAGCTGCTGAGCCAGGCGGGGTTTGTCGACGCGCGCGTCGAGGTGGGCAGCTTCTTTCAACCCGTGGCCCGCGCCGAGGTGTTCATCGAAGCGCGGGTCTGAAGAGAGGTTCGCAGCTCGCCACGCCAACGTCGGCTTTCCTGCGAATGCGCCTTGTTTCCCACACTGCGGTGGTGTTCCCTTTCACCCCGGTCCGGGAAGTGGGGGTCTTTCATGCGCTCGTCGGTCGTCGTGTCGGTGTTGCTTTTGAGCTGCAGCTCGGCGTCGCCGGTCGCTGGTACGCCAGTCCCGCCGCCCGATGACTCGGGGGTCGCGCTGCCGGTCGACGCCGGCGCGGTCGACGCCAGCGTCGCCGATTCAGGGGTCGCCGATTCAGGCGTGGTCGACTCGGGGCAGGTCGATTCAGGCGTGGCCGGGCCACCGGCACCGCAGGTTCAGGTCTTCCCCGGTCGGGCCTTCCTTCAGGTCAATCAATCGCAACAGCTCACCGCCCTGGTGACCGGCCTCGAGGACCAGCGCGTCGTCTGGTCCCTCGACGGGCCTGGGGGCACGGTGACCGCCGATGGGGTCTTCGCGGCAGGCAACGCACCCACCACGACCACCGTTCGCGCGACGTCCGTGGCGAGACCCGACCTGTCAGCGACCGCGACGATGACGGTGACCGAGCGGCCGTTGCCCAGACTGGTGCGTGTCACGCTCTCGCCCAGCACCGCGCGGGTGTCGGTGAGAGACCGGCTGCAGCTCAGCGTGTCGGTGACTGGCGCGACCGACCCGGCGGTGTCCTTCTCGGCCACCGGGGGCACCATCAGCGCGACCGGCCTGTTCACCGCGCCCGATGAGCCAGGCTTCGTCGCCGTGCGCGCGACCTCGGTCGAGGACCCTGCCCAGTCTGCAACGGCCACCCTCATCGTGACCAACCAGGTGAGTGTCGCGATCACCCCGTCGCGTGCCGTGCTCGAGCTCGGTGCGCAACAGCGTTTCACCGCGTCGGTCAGCGGGGCGCCCACCAACCGGGTCGCCTGGTCGGCCACCGGTGGCACCGTCACCGACGCGGGGGTCTTCACCGGAACCACCGAGGGCGACTTTCTGGTCACCGCCGAGAGCGTCGCCGACCCGATGCAGCGCGCCAGCGCCATGGTGAACGTGTCTCCGATTCGGGTGCAGGTCGTCCCCGCTGCGCCGACGCTCGACGCCACCGCCAGTCAACAGTTCTTCGCCCAGGTGACGGGCACCTCGAACACCTCGGTGACGTGGACGGCCACCGGCGGCACCATCGACTCCAACGGGCTCTTCCTGGCTGGCACCGTCGCCGGCGCGTACTCGGTGCGCGCCACCAGCGTCGCCAACCCCACCCGCTCGGCCCAGGCGGTGGGCACCATTCGCCCCATCACCGTCGACGTCACGCCGGCGATGAGCGCGTTGCGCATCGGCACCACCCGGCAGTTCCAGGCCCTGGTGCGTGGCAGCGCCAACCAGACGGTGACCTGGTCCGTCGAGACGCCCAACGGCGGCACCATCGCCGCGACCGGTCTGTACACGGCGCCTTCGATGCCCGGGGTGATCACCGTCAAGGCGACGAGCGTCGTCGACGCGAACGCCTTCGCCCTGGCCGTCGTCGCGGTGCAGACCGCGCCCATCATCTCGGTGAGCATCACCAGCCCGCTCACCACCCAGACGGTGCCTCAAGGAGGCACACAGCAATTCACCGCGGCGGTCACCGGCACGCCGAACACCACCCTCATCTGGAACTCGTCGGGCGGCACCATCTCGTCCTCAGGCCTCTTCAACGCCCCTGCAGGCACCGGGGCGCCCGGGAGCTACACGGTGACCGCGACCAGTCAGGCCGACCCACAACAAGCGGCGAGCGCGACGGTCATCGTGCCACCGGTCACGGTCACCGTGACTCCAGCGACGGCCACGGTCGTCGCGGCCAACAGCACCAACGCCACGCCCACCGCGTGGACCTTCAGCGCGGCAGTGACCGGGGCCTCGAATTCGCAGGTGAACTGGTTGGTTCGGGAAGCCGGCGGCGGCACCATCGGCAGCGGTGGCACGTATCAATCACCTTCCATCGCCGGGCGCTTCACGGTGGTTGCCCGCAGCGTGGTCGACTCGGCCGCAGAAGGCACCGCGACCGTGACGGTCACCCCGGTTCCGGTGGTCGTCTCCATCTCTCCACGCAACCCCACCGTCGGCCTCGGCTCGACGACAGCCTTCACCGCCGCGGTGGCCAACGCCGCCACCCCCGGGGTGAACTGGTCTGTCGCCGACGGAGGCGTCGGAGGACAGGTCGACCCGACCGGGCGCTACACCGCGCCACCGAGATCGGGCGTCGACGTGCTGGTCGCGACCAGTCGTGAAGATTCCAGCCGCGCCGACTCGACGACCATCACTGTCTGCAACGCCGGGGCGGTGTGCTCGCCACCCAATGCCTGCCGCATTGGGAACGTGAGCTGTACGACCGCCGGCGGGCCGAGCTGCGTCGAGACCGCGACCAACGCGCCGAACGGGACCAGCTGTGGCCCCGGCAGCGTGTGCAACGCCGGGGTCTGCACGGTGTGCGCGGTTGGCAGCGCGTGCACGCCTGGCGACCCCTGCGCGCTTGGCGTCACGTCGTGTCTGACGGGCTCAGCGCGCTGTGAAAACGGCGGGGCCAACCCCGCGAAGCCTGATGGGTCCACCTGCAGCCCCATCATCGACGGCGTCTGCCGGGCTGGCCGGTGTGTTTGTAATGGAAATGCAACGTTTGCCTTTGGCGACTGCCAGGTCTGTCCCGTCTTTACAAACACCACCGTTCAAGTCGACGCGAACTCGCTGCGAGGCCAGGACAACGCCTGCTGCGGGCGCACCACGACGCCAGGGCTTGGTGGTCCGTGTCTCACCATTGGCCAGGCGGTTCGCAACGCTCAGGGTGTGAGCTGGAGCGTCAGGGTGACCCCCGATGGCCTCGGAAACGTCAGCCAGGCCGAGGTGTACCCGATCGACCTCTCTCGGAATGTTCGGTTGAGCCTGGGGGCGAGCTTCGTCCCCGGCAGCGCAGGCGTGCCGGTCTTCCGAGCGAAGGACGACTCGACCAACATCGAACTCAATGGGGGCACCATCGGCGTCACGAGCGCCGGCGTCGCCCCCGGTGCTTCGGCTGCGTTTCAGGTCTTCTCGGGCGACGGAGGCACGCGCCCATCGATGACCGTCCTGTTCACAGACATCAACGGCACGGTGGACGGCCTGCAGGTCGAGTCTGGCGGAGCCATCTCCTACCTGGGCACCATTCAGCGCGTCACCAACGCGGGGATTTCATGTCGGAGCACCCTGATTCCGAACGTTGCTGCGTTCGTCTACCAAAACTACCAGCGGAATGCCGGGACCGTTCTTTTTGCGCGGTATGGCGCGTTCTTGAGTTCCGGGTGCATCGCAAGTCTGGGCGGCAGTTCCTTTGGGAACTTGACCCCCAACGACTTCGGCGACATCGCCTGCCCAACCCCTCGACCGCTCGAGTACGGCATTTGGATGGAAGGCGACGCTCGTCTCACCGCGTTCTCGGGACGGCTCTGGTGCGCCGCGGCAGACGGCCTCTCGCTGAGGTCCAACCCTCTCTTGCCAACCAACGGTCCCCAGGCCAACCTCGATTCCGCTCATTTGAGGCGAAATGGGTGTGCAGGGTTGTACGTCGAGGCCGGTCGCGCCCAACTCTCTGGCGCCGTCGTGCGCAACAACCACTTCGGGGTTTCCGTCTCCAGCGCGCAGGGCTCAGCCGACCCACTGCTCGCCCCGGTGAGCCTCAACGGGGGTGGGAATCGGAACGAGGTCTTGTGCAATCGGGCTCGGGCCGGGGGCGCCTGTTCGACCGGCGCCTTCGCCAGCCGGGGCTTCAACCTCTTCAACAACAGCGGCTTCGTCATCGACGCGAGCAACACCAACTGGGGTGAGCTGCCGGTGGGGCGATGCAGCTGCGACCCGACGCTGACCAGTTGCTCGTGCGCCGGTTCGGCGTTTGGCCTGGTGGCTCCGCCCGACGGCCTGTCGATTCTCAACGCCCCGTTGGTGGCTGGCAGCCCCGGGGTGCCCTCGGTGGTGACGACCAACGCCTCGTTGTCCGTGGAGCCTGTGTGCCGATGAAGCGGGCGCTGCTCGTCATCCTCGCGGCGTCTGCGTGTGGCCCGCTGAGCTCGTCGACCTTGTCCGTCGAAGGGGTGGCAGACGGCACCACCCTGGTGGACTCGGGCGCCGACGCCGGCACGCTCGTCCCGGACGCGGGCTCGCCCGTCGATGCCGGGGTCGATGCGG
>VYLD01000080.1_pt1 | contig 36822 bp, 31 predicted proteins | sample 5114401 | NCBI WGS metagenome assembly VYLD01 (sample SAMN12291783, study PRJNA351875) | freshwater metagenome | isolation source: freshwater lake | place: USA: Michigan, Gull Lake | collected 2013-08-08 | reverse complement strand
GGGCTCTGCGCCGGCGTGTTTGTTGGGGGTCACCACGTGAATGCCGCGGGCGAGCCACCCGGCGTACTGGTCGGCGATCGCGTCGTTGGCGCTGCAGTCGACGATCACCGCGTGGGGCAGATGATCGGCCTGAACGTGGGCGGTGAACTTCTCGAGGTTCGCCGGTTGATTCAAGTCGAGCGCGTCGAGCGACAGCTGTGGGTCGCCGAGCGCCATCGACGCGCTGGAGGCCACCGCGCGGACCCGAAGATCGAGGCCGTTGTTCGCCCGCAGCCGCTCGCGGGACGCTGCCAGCTGCTTGAGCAGCGCCTTGCCCACGTTGCCGGGCCCGATGACGCCCACCGAGATGGTCAGCGCCGACAGGTAGAACCCCGCGTGCACCGCCTGCAGGGCCCGGGTCGCGTCGGCCGACGACAGCGCCACCGAGATGTTCCGCTCCGAGCTGCCCTGCGCGATGGCCCGCACGTTGATGCCCGCGCGAGACAGCGCCGTGAACAGCCGCGCCGCCACCCCGGGAGTGCCCGCCATGCCGTCGCCCACCACCGCCAGCACCGCGATGCCCGGGGTGACCGTCACCTGCTCGAGCTGTTTGAGCGACAGCTCGCGCGCGAAGGCCTCGTCGATCGCCTTCTTCGCCAGCGCCGACGCCTGCTCCTGCACCACGCAGCAGATGGAATGCTCGCTCGACCCCTGGCTGATCATCACCACCGAGACCCCGGCAGCCTTGAGGGCTCCGAACGCGCGTTCGGCGGTGCCAGGCACGCCGATCATGCCGGCGCCTTCGACGTTCACGATCGCCAGCCCCGAGAAGGTGGTGATGCCCTTGACCGGCACGGTGGCGTCGGTGGTGCGCTCGATGCGGGTGCCCGGCTTGTGCGGCGCGAAGGTGTTGCGAATGATCAGCGGCAGGCCCTTCGCGAACGCCGGGGCCATGGTCTGCGGGTGAATCACCTTCGCCCCGAAGTACGCCAGCTCACACGCCTCGGAATACGACAGCCGATCGATCAGCACGGCCTCGGGCACCAGCCGAGGGTCTGCCGACAGCACGCCGTCGACGTCGGTCCAGATGTGGATCTCTTCGGCCTCGAAGAGCGCGCCGAAGATCGCCCCCGAGTAGTCGCTGCCGTTGCGGCCCAAGGTGGTGATGCGACCGGCCTGATCGCGGGCGATGAAGCCGGTGATGATCACCCGATCGAGTGACCGCTGCCCAAGCCACGCCTCGAGCCGCCTGGTGGTCGCCGGCCAGTCGACGAACGCGCCCAACGAGGTGTGCTCGACCACCAACACCTCGCGGGCGTCGAGCCACGCCGAGCTCTGACCGCGGGAACGGAGGTGTGCGTCGAGCAGCAGCGACGACCAGACCTCGCCCAGCCCCTGCACCACGTCGAGCAGATCGTCAGAGAGCGCCCCGACGAAGGCCTGGGCGTTGAGCAACTCGGTCAGCCCCGACAGCTCCGCGTCCAGGCGCTCGACCAGCGCCGTCGAATCGGCCCCGAGCAGCGCCTTCGCGGCGCTTCGGTGCTTTTCGGCCAGGGCGTCGGCGTCGGCCCTCCACGTGGTGTCGCGGGCCGCGGCCTTGGTGGTGAGCGCGATCAACGCGTCGGTCACCTTCGACATGGCAGAGACCACCACCACCTGCCGTTCCCCGGTGCGCGCGAGCAGAATGTCAGCCACCCCCTGCACCCGCTCTGGCGAGCCCATGCTGGTGCCACCGAACTTGTGTGTCACGACGCGCTTCACGGCCCCTCCCGGGACGAGACGACCCTCAGAGCGTAGCCGTCGGTCGGTCGGCGTCGCGGGCGAAAAAGCAGCGCCGCCCCGCCACACCCTCGTTCCAGCAGTCCAGCCTTTGGGGACTCGCGCTGCTGGCGGTCAGCACAGCACAGAGCGCGGCGCGCAGGGCGGCGACCTGGCGAGCGTTGCGCATCGACCAGTGCTGACCGGCGCGCTTCAGACGCACGGCCCATCTGCGACGCGCGGCGTCCTCCAGTTGACGCCCAGGGCGTCAACGACGAGCCGCGAGGTGTCCTCAGGTTGACGGGTCGACCCGCGGGAACGGCCCGCGAACCAGCCCGGTTGGCTTCAGGTCAGCGACGGGTGAGCACCACGCGGCCCTTCGCCTTGCCGCTCTGCAGGTGCCCGAACGCGGCGCCGAGCGCGTCGAAGGGCAGGGTCTTGTCGATGGTGACGCGAAGGCCGCCGGTCTCGACGGCGCGGCCGATTCGCTCGAGGCCGGCGGCGCTCGGCGCGCTGAGAATCGCGGCGAGGTGAGCGCCGGCCCGGGCCGCCGCAGCGCGTGGCCCGCGCGTGATGAGCGGCAACAGCACGCGCAGAAGCCATGGCGCACGCAGCCCTGCTTCCCTCAGCGCCTCTGCCGAGGGCGGCACGTGCAGGCTGGCGACGGTGCCCCCGCGCTTCACGCAGGCCCAGGAACGGGCGAGCGTCTCGCCGCCCACCGTGTCGAAGACGAAGTCGAGGTCTCGCGCGACGTCTTCGAAGCGGTGAGCGCGATAGTCGATGGGGTGCCTCACGCCGAGGGCACGTGCGCGGTCGAGGTCACCGGGCCCCACGGTGGCGAACACCTCGGCTCCGCGTTGACTGGCGAGCTGTACGGCGAGGCTGCCGACGCCGCCCACTCCACCATGAATGAGCACCCGGGTCCCCTGGCCGACCTGGCCCTGATCGAGGGCCTGAAGCGCGCAGAGGGCCGGCAGTGGCAGGCACGCGGCCAAAGGTGCGCTCAGCTGGCTCGGGCGACGGGCGACGCGAGCTGCGGGGAGCGCGACCGTCTCGGCGAACGCACCCATGCGGTCCATGCCGGCGTACGCGAAGACCCGGTCGCCGACCTTCAACGTCGTCACCTCGCCCCCGACCTCGACGACCGTTCCTGCCAGGTCGCTGCCGAGCACGAAGGGCGGTGCGAACGGCAGCAGCATCTTCGGCTCGCCTTCGCGGGTCTTGAGGTCGACCGGGTTGAGGGCCGCCGCCTCGACGTCGATGCGGACCTCGTCGGCCGAGAGCTGCCGTGGTGCACGTTCTTCGAAGGCGAGAACGGCGTTGGTCTTTCCATATCTGGTGAGGACGTGCGCCCGCATGGTGGCTCCTGATGGTTCGACGCGCGACACCATGGGAGCTGGGATGGAATGAAGAAAACGAATAGTATGCATACGTCATGCATGAGTTCGATATTGCGACCGCGGACCTCAACTTGCTGGTGGTGCTCGACGTGCTGCTGCAGGAGCGGAACGTGACGCGCGCGGCGAGACGACTGCATCGGACCCAGTCGGCGACCAGCCACGCGCTGGGCCGACTGCGCGAGCTGCTGCGAGACCCGATTCTGGTGCGAGTGGGCGGGGCGATGCGCCCGACGCCGAAGGCCGAGCGGCTCGCGGGAGAGGTGTCACGGCTGCTGCTGACGATTCGACGGGTGCTCGCGCAGGAGGGCGGGTTCGACCCTGCGACCACCGACCGCGTCTTCACCGTGGCGGGCCCAGACTTCGTCGCGGCGACGCTGCCGGTGTTGCTCGCGCACATGGCGACCCAGACGCCATCGGCCGGGGTCGAGCTGGTGCCAGCGGGACCCGGAATGCTGCGCGACGTGGCCGATGGCCGGGTCGATGTGGCGATCGCCCCGGGCTCGGCCCCGCGGAGCGACGGCGTACGGAGCGAGTCGTTGGTTTCGCTGGACTGGGCCGTCTACGCGCGCAGCGACCACCCGGCGCTCGGCGCGTGGGGCGCGCGGGCGTGGTCAGCCTACCCTCACGTGCGGGTGCGAACCTCGTCGGGTGGTGACAGCCCGGTCGACGTGGCGGCGCGTGCGCAGAAGCTGAAGCGCCGTGCCGGGCCCTACCTGCCTCACTTCATGTTGGCGCCACCGCTGCTCGCCCGCTCGGAGCTCTTGATGACCGTGCCGCGCGCTGTGTTGGCCGCCGTGGCGCCGAGGTTCGGCCTGGTGGCGCTCCCGTGCCCGCTGAAGCTGGCGCCCATCGAGCTGGCGATGTTCTGGAGCGCGCAGCTCGAACGCGACCCGGCCATCACCTGGTTTCGGAAGGCGGTGCGGGAGGCTGCCGCTGAGGCCTTCGGGAGACCGGCTGTTGCATCGAGGCGCGGTGGCCAGGTGGCACGTCGGCGCTTGCGCTGAGGCCGCTTCACACGACTCAGCGGGTGACCCACCGTGGCGCTCGGCCCGGTTCACGACGCCACGAGTGATGCCCACCTGCGATGCAGCTCTCGGACGCTCGAACAACAGCTCAAGGTTCGACCCACGCGGTGCGTTGATCCACCGCCACCTCGCGGGGCAGCACGCCGGGCCGCGGCAGCTGCAGCCGCTGCGTTCCAACCGGCAGCGTCACCTCGACCTCTGGCTGGTTGACGGAGAGCGTCAAGCAGGTCCATCGCGCTCGTCCGTGAGGCACTCGTCTGTTCAGGGTGGCGAAGGAGCTCGGGCCTCGCCCGGCGCTGCCGCTCGAGCTGCCGTACGTGCTGCACAACGTGGCGAAGAAGAGCCCCAGCCGGCGGGCCTTCATCGCGCGCAGCGGTATGATGCAGGTGCCTTGGCTGTGAGACCCCAACACCGGCGCGCAGCTGTTCGAGTCGGCGGTCATCGTCGACGACCTCGACGCGACCTCCGCTGCGTGAAGGCGCCCCGACGGGTCCTCAGGGCCGGCCCACCGGGGGCGAGTTGGGCAGCTCAGTTCCGAACTCAGAGGAGCGCTTCCCGTTCTCCAGGTCTCGACGATGGGCCTCGTCCGGTGATTGCCCCCGAGGCCAGCGCTCGGAGTGAAGCATGACTGAAGCGCTCGAGCAGGTGCAGCGTTGGCTGTTGCGTGAGAGCCGCCTGCGCGGCGACCACCTCGCCTTGGTCGAAGAGACGTGCCTGCGCCTGCGCGAGGCCGGAGTCCCGGTGGCCCGTGCCAGTGCGGTCATCTTCGCGCTCCATCCCCTGGTGCACGCGCGCACCTTCGCGTGGCGCCTCGGTCGTGGTTCGCGCAACATCGCGCACGCGCACGGGTTGCAGGACGAGCCGGGGTACGCCCAGAGCCCGGTGCGTGCGCTCCACCAGGGTCGCGAGGCAGAGCTTCGCCGCCGCCTCGATGGACGTGGGTCATTCGACGAGTTCCCACCCCTGCGCGAGCTGGCCGCCGATGGACTCACCGAGTACCTCGCGTTGGCGATGGCCTTCGGCGACGGCACGCGCCACGTCATGTCGTTCGCCACCGACGCGCCCGGCGCTTCACCGAGCCGCAGGTCGAGGCGCTGCGCCAGTTGCTGCCGGCGCTCGAGACCGTCCTCGAGCTGCATCTGTTGCGGGGCCGGGGCCGAGTGCTGCTCGAGACCTACCTCGGGCGCGATGCAGGCGCCGAGGTGCTGGGTGGGCGCATTCGACGTGGCGACGGCCGCATCATGCGCGCGGTGGTGTGCGTGACCGACCTGCGCGACTTCACGCGGTCGTCTGAGACGCTGCCGCAGGCAGAGTTGCTGCGGCTGCTCGACGACGCCTTCGAGCCGCTGGTGGGGGCCATTCACGCGCACGGCGGGGAGGTCTTGAAGTTCATCGGCGACGCCGTGCTCGCGGTGTTTCGAGTCGACGACGTGCAGGCGCCCCGCGAGGCGTGCGACCGCGCAGTCGCAGCGGCGCGTGAAGCGATGGCCCGGCTCGCAGCGGTCAACGTCGGACGCCGCGGCGCCGGCCTCGAAGAGATTCGCTGTGGGCTCGGGCTGCATCTCGGCGACGTGGTGTACGGCAACATCGGCGCCCCAGACCGGCTCGACTTCACGGTCATCGGCGCAGCTGTGAATCAGGTCAGCCGCATCGAAGGCTTATGCAAGGTCCTGGGGCGACCCGCGATCGCGTCAGAGGCCGTTGCGCTGAACTCCACCGCGGCGCTGGTCGATCTCGGGGAACACGCACTGCGGGGGGTCGACCGGCCGCTGCGGCTCTTCGCCATCGAGTGATGGGCGTGGCCCACGTGCCTTTCTCGACGGGTCGGTTCCGGTGTCGGCCTCGGGCGCGGGCCTTCGATGCGTTCTTCACGACCAAGGCGAGGGGCACCGGCCTCGGGCTGGCGACCGTGCAGGCCATCGCCAGGCGACATGGGGACGGGTGACGCTGGAGAGCTCGCCTGGCCAGGGCACGACCTTCGAGCTCCGCTTCGACCTGCGAGAGCCCACCCTGGATGAACCTCATTCCACCAGCAGCACGCCGCCGACCATCTTGTCCATCGCGCAGCCGAACTTCACCTCGCCTGCGCGGGTGGGGGTCCAGGCGATCTCGACGGGCGTGTTGAGGGGCAGGGCCGCCTTGATGTCCGTGCCGTCGATCAGCAGCTCGGTCGCGCAGGTCTCGTCGCTGACCCGGGTCACCTGCAATTTCACCGGCTGGTCCTTCTTCAGCGTGAGGTTGGCTGGCTGAAAGCCGCTCTGGTCGACCTTCATCTCGATCGCGCGCGGGCCGGCCGCGACTGGCGCCGGTGTGGGGGTGGGGACGTCGGCCTTCACCTCGTCCTTCTTGCAAGCGTTCAGCAGCATCAGCGCCAGAACGAAGAGTGTGCGCATGGGTCGTTGCTCCCGGGGGTTCGAGCCGCTGTGGTGTAGCGCGCCGCGCTGGCGCCTGCATCAGTCAGCGCTGGCTGACGCCGAGGCTGCTACACTGCGCGACGACGAAGCGTGAGGTGAACGGCATGGTGTGGACGGCCTGGGCAGTCGAGACGAAGAGCGCAGAGCAGCGAGAAGGCCACGTGCTGGTGGCCGTACGCGGCGCAGAAGATGAGCTGCGCGCGCCGGTGATGGTCAATCTGGTGCTCGACCGCAGCGGCTCGATGAAAGGCGCCCCGCTGGCCGCCGCCGTCGAGGCTGCGCAGTCGTTCATCGATCTGTCAGGCCCTGACGACTACATCGGCCTGGTCCTCTTCGACGGAGTGGCCGAGCAGCGCGTGCCCGTCACGGCGATGGACGTGCGTGGCAAACAGACCATGAGCGAGGCGTTCGCCCACGTGACCACCGGGCGCGGCACCGCGCTGCACCATGCCATCGAACTCGCCGCGCGTGGGTTGCAGCGGACGCTGGTGCCCGGCCGCCGCCCCCGGCTCTTGCTGCTCACCGACGGCGAGCCCTCGGTGGGCCCCGACACCCAGGACGCCTTCGACGAACTTGGTCAGGCCCTCTCGCGCCAGAACCTCTCGGTGCACGCGCTGGGGCTCGCCCGGCACTACGTGGCCGAGGTGCTCGAAGCGCTGACCCGACCTTCTGGGAACGGCTACGAGCACGTAGACGGCCCCGAGGGGCTGTCCGAGGCCATGGGCGCCACCGTGTCCCACCTCTTCGGTCAGGTGGCCTCCGACGTCCAGGTGAGGGTCCAGCCACAGGGTTTCGGCTCGATCTCCAGTCGCCATGGCTTCCCCACCTCGCTCGAGGCCGATGCGCTGGTGGTTTCACTGGGAGATGTCTCGCGCGGCTTCGCGCGGCGGGTGCTGCTGTCGGGGCTCCTGCGCGGCGAGACGTGGAACGCGATCGTCCATGGCTCGAGCCGCGAGCGCGGCGAGATGAAGCACCAGAAGATCGAGCTCGAGCTCGTCACCCCCGAGTCGTCCCGAGGGCGCTTGATCATCGGGGTCAGCCACGAGCTCAGCCTGGTCGCCGACGAGTCGGCCGCCTGGCTGTCGTTGGCCCGCAAGGACCTGACCCGCGCAGAGACGCAACTGGAATCGGCAGAGACCGCGCTTCGGGCCATCGTCTCGCTCGCGCCAGAAGGCATCCCCGTGCGGCGGCACCTCGAGCGGCTCGCCGATCTGCGCTCGGCGGTCGAGCGCGGCGAGGGTGACATTCCGCTGCTCATTCGTCGCGCCCAGGCGGCGCGCGCGGGCACCAACGTCAGTCAGGTGATTCCCATGCAGAACTACCGGCAGCGCAAGTAGCGCCTGGTTCGCGGCCTCAGGCCGGTCGTTGCGCGTCGACCGCGGCCCAGCTGATCAACGCGTGCAGCGGCACGAACAGCGGTGACGCCTGCTCACCCAGCAGCAGATCGAAGGGCCCGACCGCGAGCAGGGGCTGGGTCAGGGTGATGCCATTTCGCAGCACCACCCGAATCGTCGCCCCCACGTGATCGAGCAGCGGCCGAGGGTCACTGACCGGCCGGCGGGCCGGCTGGCGGGCCACTGGCACCGGCTTCTGCGCCAGGCGCGGGTCACGCTCGACCGTCGCCGCGCTTGCTTCCCACGTCGCCCGTTGGGCGAGCAGCACCACCTGCAGCTTCTCGGTGTGGCCCGAACGCTCGAGCTCGAAGGCCACCGGCTGAACGGCCGTGATCACGTCCAACACCGTGCGCTCACCCAGCACCAGACACAGCTCGGCCTTCGCGGCGATGTGTGACGCGATCAGGGCATCGACCACCTCGCCGGCCACGGCGGCCCGGGCCTGCTTCACCTCGTCGCGCTTCTTCACCTTGGCGCGCCGCAGCTGGAACTCTTCGACCGTCAGGCCGCTCTGGACCACCCCGAAGGCTTCCGTGAGATCGAGCGCGGGGTGGCTTTCCATCAAGGTGAAGGCCTGGTCGAAGCGCCTGGCCTCTTCGGCGTGCAGCTTCTTCCAGATGCGGCACTTCATCTTCCCCTCGAGCTCGCCACGCGCGATGCGGTTGGGGACCCGCTCTTTTTTCGCGAGCAGGGCGATCGCCTCGGCCGTCGGGGGAGGCCTGGGGGTCGATGGCCCCCGAAAGGCCGGCTTCGCGAAGCCCGCTCGCGGACCTGAAGGGCGGGGTGGTTCAGCGTTCACCGCGATCGCCGGCCTCACCGGGTCGGGGCCCGGCGCGGTGCCACCCGGGGTCGTCGAGGCACCGCTCGACGTCCCGAAGGGTGCTGCGGTGATGGGACGAACCGGGGTGGGACCCGTGGCGGTGCGCGTCGGCGTGACTGGCTTTGGAGACCGCGGCGCCGCCTGCGGCGTGACGGGGCGCGGCGAGACCAAAGCCGATGGGGCGCCAGGCTTCCGAATGACCTGCACGTTGGGCGTCGGCCGCTTGTTCTTGTCGTTGGAGTCGGTCACGGTTTCACCAGCTCGGGCAGCTCGATCGCCCAGCGCTGCGCTTCTTTCACCATCGTCACGCGTTCTCGCATGTCTTCGTCTTTCGGGCACGCTGCAGAAGCATCGAGGGGGCGCCGACAGGTATGCACCTCGAGCACGGCGCTTTCGTCGCTGACGGCGTCGACCTTGATGGACAGCACGCTGGCGGCCTTCGAAGAGGACGCGAAGGTGAGGGCCGCTGCGTCAGCGGTGAGGGTCCCCTTCGAGCGCTCGGCCACGCCGCGAGCCCCCGCTTCCGCGGCGGTGCGGCTCCTGGTCGAGAGCAGGCCGAAGGCTCTCTTCACGTCTCGTCCGCGGACGGCCTCGTGGAACGCGCGGAAGGTCTCTTCTGGCGTGACCGGCGGCCCTGGACGGCACCCGGCCATCACCAGTCCCACGACGGCCAGCACCAGAGGCCGACACGCAGTCCACCCGAGCGACTTCACGAACGGCTTCATACACCGCCGGCCCCTCGCTCGCCGCTTTCGTTCAGTCAGGCCGGCTGGGCCTGACACACCTGGTTTCGCCCGCCCTGTTTGGCTTCGTACAAGCACTGGTCTGCCACCTGCACGAGGCGCTCGGGGGTCTCGAACTCGTCGCCTGGCGCGGTGGCTACCCCGATGCTGGCGGTACAGCGCACCTGCTCGGGCGGCTCGACCGTTCGGCAGGTCAGCTTCATGGCCTCGATGCCCAGGCGCACCCGCTCGGCGGCGCGCCAGGCCTCTTCGGGCGAGGTCTCTGGGAGCAACGCGATCAGCTCTTCGCCGCCGTACCGGGCCAGCACGTCGACGTCGCGCAGCACCCGCCTCGCGACCCCGGCCACCTCTCGCAGCACCACGTCGCCAAAGGGGTGGCCCCAGGTGTCGTTCACCTTCTTGAAGTGGTCGATGTCGAGCAACAGGCACGACAGCGGAGAGCGGTACCGCACGCTGCGCGCCCACTCGGCCTGGAGGCGCTCTTCGAAGTGTCGCCGGTTGAAGAGGCCGGTGAGCCCATCGGTGCGCGACAGCTGCTCGAGGGCGGCGCGCTTCTCTTCCAGCTCGCGGTTGATGCGATCGAGCTCGCGGTTCTTCTCGAGCAGCGTGTCCTGCAGGGCCTTGAGGCGAAGCATCGACTTCACGCGCGCCGAGAGCTCGAGCATGTCGAAGGGCTTGACGAGGTAATCATCGGCGCCGAGCTCGAGGCCTTCGACCTTTCCACTGCTGCGACCGGCGGTCATCAGGATCACCGGGGTGAAGCCGAAGCTCGAGCCCTGGTTGGCCTTCACGATGCGACACACCTCGACGCCGCCGAGGCCTGGCATCTCGACGTCCATGAGGATCAGGTCGGGGTGATGTCGCCGAATGGCCGTCAGCGCCTGCGCGCCGTCTTCCGCCTCGACGAAGCGGTAGCCCTGGGGGTCGAGCCCCCGGCGCAACATCTGCAACACCGCGCGGTCATCGTCGACGATCAACACCAGCCGGCCTTCGAGCGTCACCGCCGCGTCTTCCCGGCGCGCGACCTCGAGTGTCTTTCGGCGGGCCTGGGGCATGAAGCGCGAGAGCCTATCAGGCCGGGCTTCGAATACCGCCCCCCTGCAGATCAGGAGGGCCAGCCTGGCTTCAGGGGGCCGGCTTGACCAGGCGGGCCCGGTAGACTGGCTGACCCGAGACCAGATACCGACGCTCTCGCGTCGACGGCGCCTCGAGCGGGTCAGCGGGGTGAAACGCACCCGGGCCGAGCGGGTTGAAGAAGCCGGCCGCCTCGAGCACCGCAAGGCCCTGTTTCGCGCGCTCTTCCACGTCGGTGCGAAAGTCGAAGCGGCCGAGCGGCTTGAGCAGGCCGAGCAGGAACTTCGTGAAGTCCGGCAGCAAGATGGCGCGCTTGAAGTGCGCTCGCTTCCACCAGGGGTCGGGGAACTGCAGGTGAATGACGTCGAGCGTCGCCGGCGCAAAGAGCCGGGGGATGACCTGCCGCGCGTCGGCCTCGAGCACCTTCAGGCGCGTCAGCCCGTGTTTCTGGGCCCGGAAGGCGACCTCGCGCGCGTACTTCTTTCGCCACTCGAACGCGACGTAGCGGGTCTCGGGGTGCCGTCGACAGTGCTCGAGCGCGAAGCCGCCTGCGCCGCAGCCGATCTCGAGCTCCAGGGGCCCGGGCCCTGCGAAGACCTCGTCCCACGCCGGTGGCTGCTTCAGCGCCACCAGGTCGGCGCCGGCCGGCTCATCTCGCAAGGGGATTCGTGACATCGTGAAGGGCCCGCCACAACCACAGGTGCACGGGCGGCCACAATGGCCTTTCGACGAGCCTGGTCGATTCCGGTTCGGCAGGGCGGAAGCGGGGCGTGATTTGAGGCGGCGCCGCGCCGGCAGCCCCTGTATGGGTCGGCCATGCAGACCTTCTCGTCGCTCGAGGTGGCCGCGCAAGCGCAGGCCCTGCGCGGGTGTGCGGTGTGTCTGGGGAACTTCGATGGCGTTCACCTCGGGCATCGGGCGCTCTTTGACCGGGCGGCCTCGTTCGGCGCGGTGGTGGCGGTCACCTTCGACCCCCACCCGGGCCGGGTGCTGCAGCCCGAGCTGGCGCCGCGCCTGATCGTCGAGCCGGCCCGAAAGCTCGAGCTGCTCGCCGAGGCCAACGTCGCCGCCTGCGTCATTCAGCCGTTCACCAGAGACTACGCGCGCACCACCCCTGCGCAGTTCGAGGCGGTGCTGTTCGATGCGCTGGGCGCCCACACGGCGGTGGTGGGGTTCGACTTCACCTACGGCGCGCGCCGGGCCGGCACCGTGGCGACGCTCGAGCTCGCGGCCGCGGCACGTGGGGCCCGGGTGGTGGTCGTCCCCGCGGTGACGCTCGAGGGCGTGGTGGTCTCGTCGAGCAGGATCCGCGAGTACGTGCTCGAGGGCCGGGTGGAAGCAGCCGCCCGGTTGCTGGGCCGGCCGTTCGATCTCGACGGCGTCGTCGTTCGCGGAGCTGGCAGGGGCCGCACCATCGGGTTCCCCACCGCCAACGTCGACACCCGAAACGAGCTTCGGCCAGGACCAGGCGTCTACGCCATTCGTGCCACCCTCCTCGACGGCGGCGCGGTGTTTGGAGGCGCTGCCAACCTCGGCGTCAAGCCCACCTTCGGAGGGACCGACGTCACCATCGAGGTTCACCTCTTCGACTTCGCCGGCGATTTGTATGGGCAGCGCCTTCGGGTCTCTTTCCTCGAGCGGCTGCGGGCCGAGCAGCGCTTCAGCAGCGTCGAGGCGCTGACCCAGCAGATCGCCCGCGACGTGGTGGCCGCACGCGCCGTCGTGAACCGCCAGGCTGGGGCCTGACGGTTGGAACGTGACAGGCAGGCCTCTCGAGCAGTCATCGGGCTGATCAAACGATAACGCGGTAGGACCGAACCTCGTCGCATGGCGCTATTCGGAGACAAGCGGGAAGGGACTACAGGCGCCTACAGCGGACGAACCTTTGACTCGTGTTTTGGAGGGGACTTAACTCTTCGTACTCTACGGCAACCCCGCCGATCGCGAGAGGCAACCGAACATGTCAGGCCGTCTGGGTGAGCTGCTCGTCCGCGAGAACCTCATCTCTGTTCAGCAGCTCAGGAAAGCGCAGGAAGACCAGCAGAAGAACGGCACCCGCATCAGCACCGCGCTGATCAAGGTGGGGGCGATCGAAGAGTCGAAGCTCACCGACTTCTTGTCGAAGCAGTACGGCGTTCCCGCCATCAATCTCAAAGAGTTCGACATTGACGGCGAGATCATCAAGCTCGTGCCGAAGGACGTGGCCGAGAAGCACCTGGTGATTCCCGTCAACCGCGCCGGCAGCTCGTTGATCGTCGCCATGTGCGACCCCTCGAACATCTACGCCGTCGACGATCTGAAGTTCCTCACCGGGTACAACATCGAGCCGGTCGTCACCAGCGAGCCAGCGCTCAGAGAGGCGATCGACAAGTACTACGCCGAGAAGGGGCCGAACCTCGAAGACATCATCAACACGATGGACGATGACGTCGAGGTGGCCGAAGAGGCCAGCGACGGCGCCAACGTCGAAGAGCTCGCCAAGGCAGCTGACGACGCGCCGGTCATCAAGCTGGTGAACCTGATCCTCAAGGACGCCATCGGCAAGCGCGCGTCCGACATTCACATCGAGCCGTACGAGAAGGACTTTCGGGTCCGGTTCCGCATCGACGGGGTGATGTACGAGGTGATGAAGCCGCCGATGAAGTTGCGCAACGCGATCACCTCGCGCCTCAAGATCATGTCGCAGCTCGACATCAGCGAGCGGCGCCTTCCGCAAGACGGTCGCATCAAGATCAAGCTCGGCGGCGGCAAGGAGATGGACTTTCGCGTCAGCGTCTGCCCCACGCTCTTCGGCGAGAAGATCGTCATGCGGCTGCTCGACAAGTCGAACCTGCAGCTCGACATGACCAAGCTGGGGTTCGAGCCCGAGCCGCTCAAGTGGTTCAAAGAAGCCATCGACCGCCCCTACGGCATGGTGCTGGTCACCGGCCCGACCGGCTCTGGCAAGACGACCACCCTCTACTCGGCCCTCGCCGCGCTCAACGACCCCACCACCAACGTGTCGACCGCCGAAGACCCGGTCGAGTTCAACTTCGCGGGCATCAACCAGGTCCAGATGCAAGAGAGCATCGGGCTGACGTTCGCGTCGGCGCTGCGCAGCTTCCTGCGGCAAGACCCCGACACGATCATGATTGGCGAGATTCGCGACTTCGAGACTGGCGAAATCGCGGTCAAGGCGGCGCTCACGGGCCACCTGGTGCTGTCGACCCTGCACACCAACGACGCGCCCTCGACGGTCACCCGGCTGCTCAACATGGGCATCGAGCCCTTCAACGTGACCGCCTCACTCAACCTCATCGTGGCCCAGCGGCTGATGCGGCGCCTGTGCCCGACCTGCAAGAAGCAGAACACCAGCTTTGACGAGCAGGCCTACATCGACGCCGGGGTGACCCCTGAGCAGATGAGTGGTTTTTCGCCCTACGAGAAGGTCGGGTGCAAGGAATGCAATGATCGCGGGTTCAAAGGTCGCGTCGCGGTCTACGAGGTCATGCCGTTCTGGGACGGGCTCAAAGAGATCGTGGTCAACGGCGCCTCGGCTGCCGAGATCAAGCAGGAAGCCATTCGGCTCGGCATGATCTCGCTTCGAATGGCTGCCCTGAAGAAGGTCGTGTCGGGCGTGAGCACCCTCGAAGAAGCCGTGGGCAACACCGCGCCTGATAAATTCTGAACGGTCTTTGACAACAAGAAAGAACGAACCGTGGCCAACCTGCACCAACTGCTGAAAGCGATGGTTGAGAAAGGCGCCAGCGATCTGCACATCACCACCGGCTCGCCGCCCCAACTGCGGGTCGACGGCGAGCTGGTTCCGCTGAAGATGGCGCCCTTGACCCCGGTCGAGACCAAACAGCTCTGTTATTCGATCCTCACCGACGCGCAGAAGCATGGCTTTGAAGAGAACAACGAGCTCGATCTGTCCTTCGGGGTCAAGGGCCTGTCTCGGTTTCGCGGCAACGTGTTCATGCAACGCGGCGCCGTGGCGGGTGCCTTTCGGACCATTCCTTTCAAAATCCTGACGTTCCAGGAGCTGGGTCTACCGCCGGTGGTGGCCGACCTGTCGAAGAAGCCGCGCGGCCTCATTCTGGTGACGGGGCCGACGGGCTCGGGGAAGTCGACCACCCTGGCGTCGATCATCGACAAGATCAACACCGAGCGCCACGAGCACATCATGACGATCGAGGACCCGATCGAGTACCTGCACCCTCACAAGAACTGTCTGGTCAATCAGCGCGAAGTGGGCGCCGACACCAAGTCCTTCAAGACGGCGCTCAAGTACATCCTGCGGCAGGACCCCGACGTGGTGCTGGTCGGAGAGATGCGCGATCTCGAGACCATCGAGGCGGCGCTGGTGATCGCCGAGACCGGCCACATCGCCTTCGCGACCCTGCACACCAACAGCGCGGTTCAGACCATCAACCGCATCCTCGACGTGTTCCCGCCGTACCAGCAGCCTCAGGTGCGAGCCCAGATGTCCTTCGTGCTCGAGGGAATCATGTCGCAGTCGCTCTTGAGCAAGGCCACCGGCAACGGCCGGGTGCTGGCCCTCGAGGTGATGATCCCCAACCCGGCGATTCGAAACCTCATTCGTGAAGACAAGGTCCACCAGATCTATTCGTCGATGCAGGTCGGTCAGTCGAAGTTCGGCATGCAGACCTTCAACCAGGCCCTCGCGATGCTGTTGGGACGCAAGCTGATCTCGATGGAAGAGGCGTTCAGCCGCACGTCCGACGCCGAAGAGCTCAAGAACATTCTGGCGAGCAGCGGGGGCGGGGCGGGTCAACTGGCCGGGCATGGGATGCAGGGCGGTCAACCCAGGCAGGGTCCAGGCAGGTGAACGGGGTCGTGGTGGATCAGAGCGGTCTGCCCCGTCGAAGGTCGTTCGAAGTGCGCTACGTTTGAGAAGTCTTTTGGAGGCACCACATGCCAGCAGCTGCAGCGAGAACCCAGCCCAAGTCAGTGAAGAAGTCGACCTTGCCCATCTTCATGTGGGAGGCCAAGACCAAGAGCGGCGAGGTCAAGAAGGGGGAAATGGAGGCAACCGACGCGGTCGCAGTCGACGCCCGCCTCAAGTCGCTGGGGCTGACCCCGAGCAAAGTCAGGAAGAAGACGGTGCTCGACGCCGGCCTGACCATTCCGGGCATGGGGGGCGTGTCAGGCAAAGACGTGCTGATCTTCGTCAGACAGTTCGCGACCATGATCGACGCAGGTCTGCCGCTCGTTCAGTGCCTCGAGATTCTCGGCACCCAGACCGAGAACCCTGCTTTCCGAAAGGTCATCTTCGCCATCAAGACCCGGGTTGAAGGTGGTTCGACCTTCTCTGATGCCCTGAAAGATCACCCGAAGATCTTCGATGAGCTCTTCATTCAGCTCTGCGCGGCCGGAGAGGTCGGCGGTATTCTCGACACCATCTTGAACCGGCTCGCCATCTATCGCGAGAAAGCCGAAAAGCTGAAGTCGAAGGTCAAGGGCGCGCTGACCTACCCGAGCGTGGTGCTCCTGGTCGGTGTGGTGGTGACCGCGGTGCTGCTGCTGAAGGTGACCCCTGTCTTCGAGAAGATGTTCTCTGACTTCGGGTCGGCGCTGCCTGCCCCGACGCAGATCGTGGTTGATCTGTCGAAGTGGCTTCAAGCCTACATTGGCTACATGATCATCGGGCTCGTGGCTGTCGCCTTCGCGTTCACCACGTTCTACCGGAACACCAAGGGTCGGCAGATCTTCGACAAGCTGATTCTCTATGTGCCGTTGGTCGGCGGCCTGCTGACCAAGGTGGCGGTGGCCCGCTTCACCCGGACCCTGGGCACCATGATCAGCTCTGGTGTCCCGATTCTCGATGCCCTCGATGTCACTGCCAAGACTGCTGGCAATCGAACGATCGAGACTGCCATCATGTTCGTGAAGGCGAAGATCTCGGAAGGCAAGAACATCGCCGGGCCGCTCGCCGAAACCAAGGTGTTCCCCTCGATGGTGGTTCAGATGATCGGCGTCGGCGAAGCGACCGGCGCCATGGACCAGATGCTCAACAAGATCGCCGACTTCTACGACGATGAAGTAGACACGGCCGTCGGTGGCCTGACCGCCCTCATCGAGCCGATCATGATGGTGTTCCTCGGAGGCGTCGTCGGCGGGTTCCTGATCGCGATGTATTTGCCGATCTTCTCCATCGCCAGTGCCATCAAGTAGGGCCGAGAGGGCCGGCGTCGCGGAAGGCCCCGAGTTCAAGAAGAGGCTGACCGCGCTGGTCGGCTTCAGGACCATTGCCGCCTCACTGATCCTGGTGGTCGCCGCAGCGCAGCTGACTTCCCGAAGGCCGACGACGCTGGGTCTGGGGGACTACGGTTGGTTCGCGGTCGTGGGCACCGACTACCTGCTCACGTTGATCACCTCGGTGATCATTCGACGAGGCGTCTCGACGTTGCGCCTGGCCTGGGCGCAGGTGTTCGGTGGCGTTGCCTTCGCGACCAGCATCGTGCTGCTGACGCAGGGGCACAATTCGCCGTTCTGGTTCACGTTTCTTCTGGCGATCATCGGCGGGGCGCTGGTGCTCGGAAGACGGGGCGCCCTCGGCGGAGCGGCTGCGTCGACCATCGCGACGATCGGCCTGACGCTCTGGAGCCGGGAAGACGGAGAGCTGAGCCTGGCCGAAGCGGGGACGCAGGTGCTGGCCCAGGCGCTGGTGGCGACGCTGAGCGGCTACGTGGCCGAGCAGCTGTTACGCACCACCGGGCGCCTGACGGCGAGTGAGCTCGATCTCGCCCGCACCAGCCGGCTGAGAGACCAGATCGTCACCACCATCTCTTCGGGGCTGGCGGTCAGCGAGCCGTCAGGGACTGTTCGCTTCATCAACCCGGCCGGGCTGGCCATTCTGGGCCTGGGGCCCCAGCCTCCGTTTCCGGCAGTCGGCGAGCTGTTTCCCGGCCTCGAGCGCGTGCGTGCTGGCCGCCGGTGGGAAACCGTGGTGAGCGGCGCGCGGGGAGATCGCATTCTGGGGATCTCGACGAGCCCGCTCGATGAGCCGGGCTCGATGCTGGTGGTTTTCCAGGATCTGACCGAGCTGCGAAAGAAAGAAGAAGAGATGGCTCAGCTCGACAGGTTGGCGCAGCTGGGGAGACTGTCTGCGACCATGGCCCATGAAGTCCGGAACCCACTGGCCTCGATGCGGGGCTCGGCGCAGATGCTGCTGGGTGAAGCGAGCCCCGGGTCCGCCCAGGAACGGCTCAGTCGCATCATCGTGCGGGAGTCCGATCGGCTCGCGACCCTGGTCGAGAACTACCTCGACTTCGCCCGGCCGAAGCCTCCCCAACGCAGCCAGGTGCGCGTCGACGTGCTCGTGGCCGAGACCGTCGAGGTGCTGCGCGCAGACCCGCTGGCCCGGGGCATGACCCTCGAGGAATCCGTCGAGCCGAGAGAAGCCAGCCTCGACCCCGCGCAGATCAAACAGGTGCTGATCAACCTGCTGCGAAACGCTTTTCGTGCGGCGGGGCCCCGTGGTCGGGTCCGGGTCATCGTCCCTTCGGGCTCGAATCATCTGTTCGAAGTCTGGGACAGCGGCGGAGGGATTCGGCCAGAAGACACCGAGCGTATCTTCGAGCCCTTCACCACCCGAGAACCTGACGGCACCGGGTTGGGGCTTTCGACGGCCCAGTCCATCGCGCAGGCGCACGGAGGCCGCCTGGTGGTGAGGTCCTCGCCGACCGAAGGCACGACCTTCTCGTTCGTGATGGTTGGCGACGGGGTGACCGCATGACCGATGTCTTGATTGTCGATGACGAGCCTTCCATTCTCGAGTTCCTCGAGGTGTTGTTGGTCAAGTATGGCTTTCGGGTCCGCACCGCGGCCTCGGTCGAGACCGCGAAGCGCGCGCTGGAAGACGAGGCCCCCGACGTGGTGATCACCGACTTCCGGCTGGCGAGAGACTCGGGGCTCGAGGTGCTTCGGGCCGCCAGGGCGCTCAAGAGCCCGCCTGAGGTGATCGTCGTCACCGCGTACGGCACGCCCGCGTCTGCGGTCGAGGCCATGAGGCAGGGCGCCTACGACTACGTCACCAAGCCGTTCGACAACGACGAGCTGCTGCTGCTCATCGAGCGGGCCGTCGAGAAGCGTGGCCTGAGGCTCGAAAACCGACAGCTGAAGAACTCGGTGCTTCGGCAGACCCTGCACTGGGGCAAGAGCCCCACCATGCAGGCCGTCTGGAACATCGTCCAGAAGGTCGCGCCCACCCGGGCCACCGTGCTGGTGACCGGCGAGAGCGGCACGGGGAAAGAGGTCGTCGCGCGCGCCATTCACCTCGAGAGCCCGCGCGCGGCCCAGCCCTTCGTGCCAGTCAACTGCGGCGCGCTCGCCGAAGGGGTCCTCGAGAGCGAGCTCTTCGGTCACGTCAGGGGCTCGTTCACCGGGGCCACCGTCGATCGGGTCGGCCTGCTCGTCTCGGCGAAAGAGGGCACCATTCTGCTCGACGAGGTCGGCGAGCTGCCACTGGGGACCCAGGTCAAGCTGCTGCGCGTCCTGCAGGAGCGCACGGTGAAGCCCGTCGGGAGCAGCCGTGAGGTGCCGTTCGAGGCGCGAATCCTCGCGGCGACCAATCGCCGCCTGGACGAGGAGGTCAAGGCCGGGCGCTTTCGGGAAGATCTGCTGTTTCGGCTCAACGTGATCGCCATCGAGGTGCCGCCGCTTCGCCAGCGCCGCGAAGACATCGCCGGGCTCGCGCGCTTCTTCCTCTCGCGGGTGGCTGAGGAGCTGGGCAGACCGATGCTGCAGTTCTCGGACGACGCCATCAAGGTGCTCGAGGCCTATCGGTTCCCCGGCAACGTTCGCCAGATGCAGAACATCGTCGAGCGGGCCGCGACGCTCAGTGACACCGATGAGCTGGGGGTCTCGTCGCTGACCGCGCTCGCCGAGCGGACCGATGCCCCCGAGCCGGACCTGGTGATCCCCCCCGGGTTCCTGCTCGAGCAGTACCTCGAGCACCTCGAGCGCCGGTACTTGACCGAGGCGCTTCGACGAACCGCTGGGGCCAAGATGAAGGCGGCGAGCCTGCTGGGCCTCTCGTTCCGGTCGTTCCGGTACCGGCTCGCCAAGCAGGGCCTCTCGGTGGACGACGAGTAGTCGAACAGCAACCCCGCGAACCCCGTCGCTCGCGTCTTCCCGAGGTCAATGCCAAACACGGGCGGGCCGACCCAAACAGCGTCAGACTGCTCCGATGCGGATCAGATCAGTGGTGACCGCGTTGATCTGCGGGTCGGTCACCGGCGGCCTCTCGTGGTTGAGTTTTCAGCCGGTCCTCGGAACGGTGCTCTCGCTCGCCCAGGAAGGGCCGCTGAGCGCCCAGGCCCTGGCGACGGTTCGTGCCTCATCGGCGGTGCTGGGGCTGCTCGACGTCGCGCTGTCGAGCGCGCTGCTCTACCTCGCGGTCAGGTTCTTCATCGAGCGCCCGGTTCACGACGTCGAGCGCGCGGTCGAGCCGCTGCTCGAGCGAGAGGGGCTGCGGTTGTTGCCTGCCCAGGGGCTCGGGCAGAGCCTGGGGCGTGGGGTCGAGCTGCTGGCCCAGGTGTTGGAAGCCGAGCGCCGCACCAGCGCGCGCCGGCTCTCAGAGCTGGCAGCCAACGTCGAGGAACGCACGCGCCTTCAATCAGAGCTGGTGGCGGCCGATCGGCTGGCGACCGTCGGCAAGCTGGCGGCTGGCGTGGCGCACGAGGTCGGCAACCCGCTCTCGGGGATCCTGGGGTACCTGTCGGTGCTGCGTATGAGCGCAGGTCACGGGCCCGCCCCGCGAACCGACGCCAACGCGATGGAGATCATCGACCGCATCGAGGCCGAGGTACACCGCATCGACGTCATCGTGCGTTCGCTGCTCGAGATGGGTCGCCCGTCGAGGGGCAAGGCCCAGCCGCTCGACGTCAGGCCCGTGATCGACAGCTGCTTACGCATGGTGGCCGCGTCGCACGGTGCCTCGCGGCTCACCTTCGAGGTGGTGTGCGCCCCCTCGCTCTATCTTCGCTTCGAGCCGGGCCCGCTCTCGCAGGTGCTGGTCAACCTGGTGATCAACGCCGCGCAGGCCACCGAGTGGCAGGGGCGGGTGGTGGTCGCCGCCGAGGTGCGTGACGGGCAGGGGGTGATCGTGGTCGAAGACGACGGCCCGGGGATTCCTCCCGAGGTGTTGCCGAGGCTCTTCTCGCCCTTCTACACCACCAAGCCTGCGGGACAGGGCTCGGGTCTGGGCCTCGCGGTGTCGCGACACCTGCTGTCGCAGTTCGAGGGGCGCCTGGTCGCAGCCAATCGCCCGGTTGGAACCGGCGCGAGGTTCACCATCACGCTCCCGGTCACCTGACGCGTCGGTCGAAACGACCGGCCCTGAGCACCGGTCGACGTTCGGGCTCGGTCGGCTTTCTTCAGCGGGCCACTCGAATACAAGGCCTGCATGGGAACCTTTCAGAGCGTGCTGGTGGTCGACGACGAGGTCTCGATTCGGCATGTCCTCACGCTGGTGCTCACCGCCAACGGCTACGAGGTGCGGGCGGTGGGCGATGGCGAAGAGGCCCTGAAGGAACTGCAGGCGCGGCCCTACGACGTGATGATCTCGGACGTTCGAATGCCGAAGCTCGACGGGCTGGCGCTGTTGGGCAAGGCCCTCGCCGTCTCGCCTGAGCTGACCGTGTTGGTGATGAGCGCCTACGGCGCGAAGGATCAGGCCCTCGAGGCGGTGGGGGCGGGGGCCTACGACTTCATTCAGAAACCCTTCAAGCCCGAAGAGGTGGTGTTCATCCTCAAGAAGGCGGAAGAGCGCAGTCGGTTGCTGCGTGAGAATCGTCGGCTGCGCAGCGCGCCGGCCAGCTCGACGCTCGATCTGATGCTGGGCCAGAGCGAGGCGATGCGAACGCTGAAGAAGCAAATCCAGCGGGTCGGGCCGGTCAACAGCACCGTGCTCATCGGCGGTGAGTCGGGCACTGGCAAGGAACTGGTCGCCCGCACCCTGCACGAGCTCTCTCCGCGGGCGAACGAGGCGTTCGTGACGGTCAACTGCGGGGCCATTCCGGCGGGGCTGATCGAGTCCGAGCTGTTCGGGCATGCGCGGGGCGCCTTCACCGACGCGAAGACCGCCAAGCGTGGGTTGTTCAGCGACGCACACCGGGGCACCCTGTTGCTCGACGAGGTCGCCGAGCTGCCGCCTTCGGCGCAGGTGAAGCTGTTGCGCGTCCTGCAGGAAGGTGAAGTGCGGCCGGTCGGAGACAACCGGGTCGAGAAGGTCGACGTTCGGGTGATCGCCGCCACCTTGCGAGATCTCGCGCGCCTGGTCGAACGTGGGGACTTTCGCGAAGACCTGTACTTCCGCCTCAACGTCGTTCAGCTGAGGGTGCCGCCCCTGCGGGAACGCCGAGATGATCTGCTGCCGCTGGCGCGCACCTTCATCGAGCGCTTCAACCGCGCCTTCAACCGCGAAGTCCCGGTGGTGGGGTTCTCGAAGGACGCCGAGCTGGCGGTGCTCGAGTACGGGTGGCCTGGCAACGTTCGTGAGCTCGAGAACGCCATGGAGCGCGCCGTGTTGCTCTCGGACGCCTCGGTGATCGAGCTCGAGATCCTGCCCGAGCGAATCTCGACCTGGCGCAAGCCCTCGTCGATCGCGTCTGGGGGGCCACTCCCTGAACCTGAGGCGACGGGCTACTCGCTCAAGCGCGCCATGCAGGTGCTGGAAGAGACGTTCATCAAGGCGGCCCTGCGCAAGACGAAGGGCAACCGCACGCGCGCCGCTGATCTGCTCGAGATCAGCCACCGGGCCCTGCTCTACAAGATCAAGGACTACGGAATCGACCCCGACGCCGAGGGCGCGGTCGGTCGCGACGAGAAGGGCCACAACCCCTAGGGGTACGCTCAGTGCGACATACCTGATGATGGAGAGGTTCACCTCTTTGACGCATCATTCTATCATCAAAGAAAGATCACCCGATTTGACAGGCCAGCTGATCAGCGCCACACTTTGATTCGATGTCTTCCGACGACACGCACGACGACGTTCGCAAGAACAACGTGCAGCACCTGAGAGAAGAGCGCCTGCTGTCGAAGGCCGAGCTCGCCCGGCGCGCGGGGGTTTCCGTGCTGACCATCGATCGCGTGGAAAAAGGGGCGCCGTGTCGCCTCGACACCAAGCGAAAGATCATTCTGGCGCTGGGGCTCAAGGTGACCGACCGGGGTCAGGTTTTCGAAGACTGAAGGGCCGGCAGTTTTTTTGGAGAGGGCCCGCAGCGGGCCTAGGGTCAACGAAGGCGAAGCACGGCGAAGGAGCCGCGAAGCAATGGCCAAAGGCAAACTGGCGCTCGGGCTCGATATCGGGTCTTCCGGGGTCAAGCTCATCTCACTCAAGGAAACGCGGCGGCGAGGCGAGGTGGTGTATTCGCTTCAGAGCTTCGGCATGAAGCCGCTCCCGCCAGAGGCGATCGTCGATGGGGCGTTGATGAACTCGACCGCCATCGTTCAGGCCATTCAGGAACTGGTCGGCGAGCTCAAGCTGCGGGTCAAGGAGGTCGCGATCGGCGTCAGCGGCCACTCGGTGATCATCAAGAAGATCTCGATGCCGCGCATGTCTCAGGACGAGCTCGAAGAGGCGATTCAATGGGAAGCAGAACAGCACATTCCCTTCGACATCAAAGACGTCAACATCGACACGCAGATCTTGAACCCCGACGCGAATGATCAGACCGGCCAGATGGACGTGCTGCTGGTCGCCGCGAAGAAGGACATGATCAACGACTACACCCAGGTGGTGACCGAGGCCGGCCTGACGCCGGTAGTGGTCGACGTCGACGCCTTCGCAGTACAGAACTCGTTCTCGACCAATTACGAGGTGCCGCAGAACGAGACCGTGGTGTTGATCAACGCCGGGGCGGCGGTCGTCAACATCAACATCTTGTCAGCCGGGGTGACCACCTTCACCCGTGACGTCACCATCGGTGGCAACCAGTTCACCGAAGAGATTCAGAAGCAGCTCAACGTGTCCTACGAGGAAGCGGAAGCGCTGAAGGTTGGTGGCGGCCGTGGCGATGCCGACGCGGTGGTGCCCCAGGAAGTCGAGAAGGTGATGAGCCAGGTGGCCGAACAGGTCGCCGGAGAGATTCAGCGAAGCCTCGACTTCTATTCAGGCACGGCCGCGGACGCGACCTTCTCGAAGGTCTTTCTGTCGGGCGGTACGGCAAAGGTCCCGGCGCTGTTCAAGACCATCGAAGCGCGCGTCGGTGTGCCGGTCGAGATTCTGCAGCCATTCAAGCGCATCGAGATTGACAACCGAAAGTTCGACCCCGCGTTCATCATGGACGTCGCGCCGCAGGCGGCGGTCGCGGTGGGGCTCGCACTGCGGAAACCGGGCGACAAGCAGGGCTGACGAGGCGCGAGACGACCATGATGATTCGAATCAATCTCCTGCCCACTCGGCAGGTTCAAAAGCGGGAGATGGGGAGACAATTCCTCGTCCTCGTGGCCGGCGCGGTGATCGTGGCTGGGGCCGGGAACTACTTCTGGGTCGACAGGGTCGAGGCCGAGATAGTCCGCCGCGAGGAGATGGTGGCCGAGACCCAGCGACGGGTCGACAACCTCGAGAAGCAGATCGGTGAGGTGAACGATCTGAAGAAGCGGAAAAAAGAGGTCGAGGACAAGCTCGGAATTCTCGAAAAGCTGAAGAAGCAGCGCAACGGCCCGGTGAAGCTGCTCGACGCGCTCGCCTCGGCGATTCCCAAGAAGGTCTACATCTCAGACTTCGACGAGAAGTCGGGAAACGTCAAGGTCAGCGGAACCGGCGACAGCTACGAAGATGTGTCGGAATTCATGAAGGGCCTGGCGAACATCGTCTGGACACCCAAAGGCATGGGGCGGGTCGTCGAGCGGAAGCGTGATGCGACCAAGGCCCGGGTCGAATTGTTGACATCCGACGGCGCGATGCAAGACTTTGAAACCAGAGAGCTGGCCAACTTCTTCACTGGCGTCGAGCTGAAGAGGACAGAGACCGGCGAAACGAATGGCAAAGCAGGCGTGACGTTCGAGCTGAACATGACTGCCAACTACGCGACGTGACCCATGGAACAATTTCTCGAACGCGTCAACAAGCTCCCCGTCCCGGCCAAAGCAGCCATCATTCTTGGTTTGCTCGTTCTGGCGACCGGTGGGACGTGGTTCTTCTTCATTCAAGACCTCGAGGTTCGCGGAGAAGGCGCGAAGGCCCAGCAGCAGACCCTCGATCAGACCTACATGGAAAAGAAGGAGATCGCCGACAACCTGATCGAGCGACGCCGCGAAATGGACCAGCTCGAGCAGCGGCTCCAGGACGCGCTCACCGAGCTGCCAGAGAAGAAAGACCTCGATGAGCTGCTGGCCCAGTTGAATGACGTCGGCAAAAAAGCCGGTCTCGAGATCACCAAGGTCACCCCCGGGGCCGAGACGAACGAGGCGTTCTACGCCAGGATTCCCATCGTGATGTCTGTGAAAGGAAACTATCACGAGGTCGCGATGTTCCTTCAAGAGATCTCACAGATGAAACGAATCGTGAACGTGAACAACCTGAACCTGGTTCAGGCTGGCAATCGCAACGACAAGGTCTTGCTGTCGAGCACCTTCGTGGCCACCACGTTTCGCTTTGCGAGCGGCAAGAAAGCTCAAGGCGCCCCGTGAAAGCAACACACTCAATCATCGGGTTGAGCCTGGCGATGTCGGTCTGGTCCGCATGTGGTTCGGATCCGGGCGGGGCCGAAGCGCCGGTGACCGAGAACGCGGGGAAAGGGGCGCCCCGCAAGTCTTCGGTGGACGCGGCGGTCGCCGCGCCGGTGGACGCTTACGTCTATTCCTATTCCTCCCTCGGTAAGCGAGACCCGTTCCGTGCACCCGCGACGGGCACCGTGGACACGGTCAGGCCGACAGGTCGAGAGACCTGCGATGAGCCGCTGTGCGTGCTGGACGTCGATGAGCTGCGGTTGGTCGCGGTCGTCAGCGGCGACGCCAACCCCGTGGCCATGGTCGAGGACAGGGGCGGCGTCGGCCACATCGTCAGACGAAACACCAAGATGGGCAGGCAGGGCGGCAAGGTCACGGCTGTGCTGCGCGACTGCCTGGTCATCACCTCGTTCATCGTCGGCCCCGATGGGCGCGCCCAACCCAACCGCCAGAATCTGTGTGTTGCCACTGACGGGAAAGGGGTCAACCAGGACGTTGACCTTCTCCCTGGAAAGTCGAGAGAGTGATCATGCGAACACCTATTCGAAGAGACCCCTCGCTGCGCCGCGCCGTGCTTTCCGTGGCTGTCTTGTCGTCGGTCGTCGCCTTGGCGGCCGAGCTGAACGAGTTCAAGACGCTCGCGGTCGCCCCCAGCAGCACGGGGGTGACGGTGAGGGTCGAAGGCCAGCAGGCCCCGGTGTTCACGGTGTTTCGACTCCAGGACCCCGATCGGTTGGTCGTCGACGTCTCGACGGCCCGCAGGGGCAGCCTCGCTGACCACTACGAGGGAACCGGGCCTGTCTCAGGGGTCGTGGTCTCTCAGTTCTCAGAGGCCGGCGTCGACGTGGCGCGCCTGCTGATCGGGCTCGAGGACGCGACCGGCTATGACGTACGCGCCGATGGGCAGGCGCTCATCATCTCGGTCGAGGGTGGCAAGAGCCCGCGCAGCCCCGCCATCGACCCCAGAGACGACAGGGCGTCAGAGCCCGCGCAGCCGAAAACCCCTGCGCCGGTGGAAGCCAGCCAGCCGCAGCCCGTGGTGAGCGAGGTCGCGGTGAAAGACCCGGGCTCGCGGGTGCTGTCGCTGGCGCTCACCAGGAACGGCCTCAAGGTCAGGACCGACGGGGAAGTCGGCAGGTTCGAGGTGCTCGAACTCGAGAACCCGTCACGCCTGGCGTTGGACCTGCCGGGGTTCACAGGGCCCGTGAAGTCGCCCCGCCTCAGCGGGGGGCTGGTGAAGACGGTCAGGGTCGGAAGCGAGGGTGGCCGGTACCGGGTGGTGCTCGAGGTGGTCGCTGGTCTGCCGAAGTATGAGGTGAAGCGGGTGGGGCACGGGCTGTTCGTCTCCCTGGGCGCGACGGCTGAGCGCCCTCGTGCGGTCAGCGCAGCTCCCGAGATCGTGCTCGACGGCGACGCGGTCGGCGGTGGCATCGCGCAGCTCGAGGCGTTGCAGTTTCGCGAAGAAGGCAGCGGGGGCCGCGTCGAGCTGACCCTGGCGGGCGAGGCGGGGTGGAAGGTCGAGCGGCCCGATTCCCACAGCGCAGTGCTGACCCTCGAGGGCATCAAGATGCCACATCGGCTCGAGCGGAGCCTGGACACCAGCGACCTTCAGGGGCTCGTCAAGATGGTCAGCGCGTTCCCCGTGCCCGGCGAAACGAACCGGGTGAGGGTGGTCGTCGCGGGGACCGGGGTGCTTGGCGAATCGGTGGTGGTCAAGCCGGGGGCGTTGACCTGGCACTTCCGGCGCGGCGAGCAGGAGGTCGAGGCGAAGACCGGCGAGGCGAAGAGCGCAGGACTCTCGGTGGAGGCCACGCAGGTGGCGCTCGAAGGCGCCCCTCAACGGCCACGCTACGTGGGCAAGAAGGTGTCTTTCGAGTTCAAAGACATCGATATTCACAACCTGTTGAGGATCATTGCCGAGATTTCCAAGAAGAACATCGTCGTCGCTGACGACGTGAGCGGCAAGGTGACCATTCGGCTGCGAAACGTGCCCTGGGACCAGGCGCTCGACCTGGTGCTGCGGTCGAAGAGTCTCGGGCAGGAAGACCTGGGCAACATTCTTCGGGTCGCCCCCCTGACGAAGCTCGAGGAAGAGGCCGCGAGCCGCGTGAGGCGACGAGACAGCGAGTTCGAGACGCGGGAGCTGTCGGTCCAGCTGGTGCCGGTGAATTATGCGACCGCTGGTGAAATGGCGGCCCGTGTCAAAGAGGTCTTGACCAAACGCGGCAACGTCGCGGTCGATGCGCGAACCAACACCCTGATCGTGCGGGACCTGCCAGAGAACATGCAACGGGTGAGGTCGCTGGTCTCGAGCCTTGACCTGCAGACGCCCCAGGTGCTGATCGAGAGCCGTATCGTCGAAGCGAACGTGCGGTTTCAGCGCGAAGTAGGCGTTCAATGGGGCGGCCAGGCAGTCATGGCCACCTCGAACGGGAATCCCACCGGTCTTCAGTTTCCCAACTCGATCGCGGCCACTGGCGGGATTCCAGCCGGAGGCGCCACCGCTGGCGTCTCTCCGACACCACAATACGCGGTCAGTCTGCCGGTCGGTGCGGGCGATGGGAGCGGTGGTGCGCTGGGTCTGGTCTTCGGCTCCGCAGGCAGCGCCGCGACGCTCAACCTGAGGTTGTCTGCGCTCGAGTCACAAGGCTCGATCAAGACCATCTCTGCCCCTCGGGTGACCACCCTCGACAACCGGCAGGCCAGAATTTCACAAGGTCTCTCGATTCCATTCAGTCAGACGTCGGCAGCGGGCGCGAACACCGTCTTCGTCGACGCGATTCTGCAGCTCGCGGTGACACCCCATGTCACCCAGGACGGCAGCATTCTGATGGACGTCATCGCTTCGAACAACTCGCCGGACCTCGCCAACTCGGGTGCGAATGGGCAACCCGGCATCGCCCGAAAAGAGGCTGCCACCAACGTGCTGGTCAAGGACGGGGACACCACGGTCATCGGCGGCATCTACGTGCGGCGCGGTTCGTCGACGCAGGCGGGCCTGCCCTTGCTGAGCAAGATTCCGGTGCTGGGGTTCTTCTTTCGAAACAGCCGCGAGCTCGAGACCAAAGATGAGCTGTTGATCTTTATCTCTCCTCGAATCTTGAACCGCCAGACCATCGCGCAGAACTGAGAGGGCCACAGTGATGAAAAAGACCATGATGGGGTTGACGGGGGTTCTGGCAGGTTGGGCTCTGGCAGCGTGTGCACCGGCGCAGGGGCCCATCTACGTCGAGCAGATTCAGCCGGTGCAGGTCGCGGGGTCGAGCTGTAACTTCGTGCCGATGGCTGACATCTACATCGACCAGTTTCGCCTGTTGGACGTTGCCGCAGGTGAGCCTGACGTCAATCTGATCTTGCGGGTGAAAGGGGCGGACATCACGAACGCCGCTCAGCCTCCTCTGAATGTGGGGGGCAGAGAGCTCGAGCCAGCCGGGCGCGACAAGCCCGAGATTCTGCGAACCGTCCTTCGGTATACCACGACGTCGAGGCCCGCGTTGCCTGGCTTCACCACGGCCCTCGTCGACACCCTTCCGGCGACTGCCAAGGTTGGCAACCCGACCCTGTTTCCGGTTTCGCTCTTCGGGCCGAGGGCCCGCGAGAAGCTCGCCGACCTGGCCCCGAGCAACACGGACACCTACGACGTGGTGGTCTCGATCGAGCTGCAGGGGCAATTCTTGCCCAGCACCCAACCCTGGCGCGCCGCGCCGGTCAGTTTCCCCGTGCGAATCGTGAAGTCAGAGGTGAAGTGCCCCGGTGGAAACACCAACCGCTTGCAGAGGTACAACCCTGCCGACGCCAGGGGGCTGCAACGGCTGTGTACGTACAGCGGGCTCGAGGCGCGAGTGACGGAAGCCAGTTGCTGCACGAACGCACCGAACATGCCCGACCCATCCATTCCCGGATGCGACTGACATGTTCGCTGAACACCTGAAGCAGATCATGGACTCGGTGGACGGCGCGATCGCCTGCAGTGTGATGGGTTTTGACGGTATCGCCGTCGAGACGCTGCCCAGCGAACCGACCGAACAGTTCCTGTCTATCGATCTGCAGTCGGCCTGGGTCGAGTACGCCAACCTGTTGTCTCAGGCGAAGATGACTGCAGAGACCCTGAAGACCGGCAAGGTCGCTGAGTTGTCTGTGAATTCCGAGAAGGTCATCACCCTGCTGCGAATGGTCAACCAGGACTACTTTCTGGTGCTGGGGCTCTTGCCGTCGGGCAACTACGGCAAGGGGCGCTACGCCCTTCGCCTGGCGGCGCCGCGGGTCGCCAAAGAGCTGTAGGGTGACGTGAGGCCGTTCTTGCCCCGGTCGAGAGGTGGCGGTATGAGCGCGCCACCTTTTCACCGCTGACCGAGGCACGCACATGGCTGGAGTGATTGACACCTCCGAGTTCAAGAAGGGCTTGAAGATCGAGATCGACGGCGAGCCGTTCGAGATCGTCGAGTTTCAGCACGTCAAGCCCGGGAAGGGCTCGGCGTTCGTTCGAACCATCTACCGCAGCCTCTTCTCGGGTCGTCAACTCGAGAAGAACTTCAAGAGCGGCGACAAGGTCGGCCGCGCCGACATCGAAGAGAAGAGCATGCAGTTTCTGTACGCCCAGGGCGACGAATTTCATTTCATGGAAGACAAGACCTTCGAGCAGACCTACCTGAGCGAGAAGGTCATCGGCGAGGCCCGCAACTACCTGAAGGAAAACCTGCCCGCGTCGGTGCTCTTTCACAATGGGAAGGCCATTGGCGTGACGCTGCCGAACTCGGTCGAGCTGAAGGTCGTGAAGTGCGACCCGGGCGTGCGAGGTGACACCGTGTCGGGCGCGCTCAAGCCCGCGACCCTCGAGTCCGGCTACGTCGTCAACGTGCCCCTCTTCATCAACGAGGGCGACGTCTTGAAGATCGACACCCGCGACGGCAAGTATCTCACGCGCACGGCGACTGCCTGACCCGACCCCATGGCCGACAAGAACAAGAAGCCCGTGACCGCGCCGGTCGCTGTCGTCGCCGCGTCGACTTCGTTCGACGTGGAAGCTCTGCGCCAGATCGTCGAGCTGCTCGAAGCGTCTGAGGTCAGCAGCCTCGATTGGCGGCGGGGGCCCGAGCGCCTGAGCATTCGCCGAGGCCCGCTGCCACCGAATGTCATTCATTCCGCCGCGCTGTCGCAGGGGCCAGGCGTGCACGTGACCTCGTCGACGGTGCCGCCCGTGTCGGGCACGCAGGTCGGGGCGCCGCCAGCCGCGAGCCGGCCAGCGGTTGCCGTCGAGGCTCCTTCAGGTGAGGCACGCGACGAGAAGAAGGGGCACGTCATCACCTCGCCCTTCGTCGGCACCTTCTACCGCTCGCCCTCACCCGACCAGCCGTCGTTCGTCGAGGTCGGCGGGGCCGTGAAGAAGGGCCAGGTGCTCTGCATCATTGAGGCGATGAAGTTGATGAACGAGATCGAGGCCGAGATCAGCGGCAAGGTGTCTGAGGTGCTCGCTCAGAACGGGCAGCCGGTCGAGTTCGGCCAGCCCCTGTTTCGTATCGAGGCCTGACGCCGCCGGCCGGTGGAGCCCACAGGTGGGCTTCGACTTGAAACTCTTCGCGGCCGTGTCCACTTCCGCGACACGTCACAGCGTCTGTGAGGTCATTCATCATGTTCAAGAAAGTCCTCATCGCGAACCGTGGCGAGATCGCGTTGCGCATCGTGCGCGCGTGCCGCGAGCTGGGCATCGCGACGGTGGCTGTTCATTCGACCGCTGACGCCAACTCGTTGCACGTGCGGTTCGCGGACGAGGCGGTCTGCATCGGGCCGCCCAGCTCGAAAGAGAGCTACCTCAACGTGCCCGCGCTGCTGTCTGCGGCCGAGATCACCCGCGCGGACGCGATTCACCCCGGCTACGGCTTCCTGTCAGAGAACGCCGAGTTCGCCGAGATCTGCGCGAAGTGCAAGATTGGCTTCATCGGGCCCAGGGCAGAGGTCATTCGGCTGATGGGGAACAAGGTGCGCGCTCGGGACGCGGCCAAGGCAGCGGGGTTGCCGCTGCTCCCGGGTTCGGCCGGTGTGCTCAAAAGCGCAGACGAGGCCATCGCGCTGGCCGAGACGATCGGGTTCCCGGTCATTCTCAAAGCCGCTGCTGGCGGCGGCGGCCGGGGCATGAAGATCGTTCGGGAGTCGAAGGCCATCGCCTCGGCGTTCGCGACCGCGTCAGCCGAAGCAGTGGCGGCCTTCTCGAATGGCGACATGTACCTCGAGCGGTACGTCGAGAAGCCCCGCCACATCGAGATTCAGATCGTGGCTGATCTGCACGGCAACATCGTGCACCTCGGCGAGCGCGAGTGCTCGGTGCAGCGCAGGCACCAGAAGCTGATCGAAGAGAGCCCGTCGCCCGGGGTGAGCCCGGCGCTTCGCGAAGAGATGGGGCGGGTGTCGGTCGCCGCCATGAAGCAGATCAACTACTCGAACGTGGGCACCATCGAGTACCTGATGGATGAGAACGGGCGCTTCTACTTCATGGAGATGAACACCCGGATTCAGGTCGAGCACCCGGTGACCGAGCAGGTGACGGGCATCGACCTGCTGCGTACCCAGATTCTGCTGGCCGCAGGGGAACCGCTGGGTTTCACCCAGGAACAGGTCACCATGAAGGGCGCCGCGATCGAGTGCCGGGTCAACGCTGAGGACCCCATCAGCTTCGCCCCCTGGCCGGGGAAGATTACCGCCTACAGCGCCCCCGGGGGCCTCGGCGTTCGGGTCGACTCGGCGGCCTATGAGAACTACGTGGTGCAGCCCCACTACGACTCGTTGATCGCCAAGCTGATTGTCACCGCCGAAGATCGGCCCACCGCCATCAAGCGCATGCAGCGGGCGCTCGCCGAGTACGTGGTGCAGGGCATTCGCACCAACATTCCCTTTCATCGGGCCGCGCTCGATGAAGACGACTTCATGAACGGCACCTACGACACCCGGTTCGTCGAGCGCCTGAACGCCTCTGAGGCGGGTACCGCGCGACTGAAACGCGCGATCGATGAAGCCCCGTAACCTTCTTGGACGGGCCGTCGCCCTCTGGTAGCGTACCGTTATCGCAGGATGTTGTTTTTCCTCACGAAACCACGGTTCCCCAGCCTCCTTGGACAAGAACAAGATCATCGAGGCCGCTGGCAAGCTCGTCGCCAAGGGCGCCTACGACAAGGCCATCAAGGAATACCAGAAGGTCCTCGACGCGGATCCGAAGGACGTTCGGATTCTGCAGAAGATGGGGGAGCTGTACCAGAAGAAGAACGACAACGCGTCGGCCGCCGGTTTCATCATGCGGGTCGCCGAGAGCTACGCCAAAGACGGTTTCTTCCTCAAGGCGGTCGCCCAGTACAAGCAGGTGCTGAAGCTCGACCCGACGCTCATCGACGTCAACCTGCAGCTCGCCGAGCTGCACCAGCAGCTGCAGCTGATGGGCGAGGCGATGGCGTACTTTCAGATCGTCGCGAACCACCACGAGAAGCAGGGCGACACCCGGAAGTCGCTCGACGTCTTGCGGAAGATGGTCGAGCTCGACCCGGACAACGTGCCCTCTCGGGTCAAGCTCGCTGATCTGTGCGTCCGCGAGCAGATGAATGACGAAGCGGTGCAAGAGCTGCAGCGCGCCGCCGAGCACCTCAAACGCCAGAACCGCATCGATGATTACCTGCGGGTCGCCGAGCGCGTCAGCGCGCTGCAGCCCGACAACCTGGGGCTCGCCAAAGAGCTGGCCGAGCTGTACCTGCAACGCAGCGATCAGAAGCGGGCCCTGGCCAAGCTGCAGGTCTGCTTCAAGGCAGACTCTCGCGACATCGAGACGCTGCGCCTGCTAGGCGTCGCGTTTCAGGGGCTGGGCCAGACCTCGAAGACCCTCAGTGTCTACAAGGAGCTCGCGCGCGCCTACGCGGACAAGGGCCTCGAGCACGAGGCCGAGCAGGTCTGGCGTCAGGTCGCCCAGCTCGACCCGAACGACCCCGACGTGCAGGCCCGCGCTCCGCAGCCCGCGGCGCCCGCACCCGCTGGGGCCGCGCCGCAACCTTCTGCCAGGGCCAGGCCCCAGACCGCCGCCCAGCCGGTGTACCAATCGCTCCCGGCGACGGGTCAGCGCACCGCGCTGCAGCCAGCCGTCGCGCCGAACACTCCGGCCCCGACCGCAAAGCCGAAGGGCGACAGCCTCGCCAAGCTGCTCACCGAGACCGACGTCTATGTGAAGTACGGGCTGCACGACAAAGCCCTCGAGCACCTGCGCCGAATCTTCGCCACCGAGCCCGAGAACATCGACGCGCACGAGAAGGCGTACGCGATCTACGTGGCGTCGAACAACCACGCGCAGGCGGCCGAGCAGCTGCTCAACGTGTTGAGGCTCCACACGCGAGGTGGCGATCGGCAGCGGGCTCAGCCCTACATCGCGACCATTCTTCAGCAGAACCCCGGCCACCCCGAGGTGCCGGTCTTCCTGCAGGCGCTGCGCCTCGAAGGCGGCGGCGCCGCGGTCGAAGCGCTGCAGAGCGCCGATGTTCCCGACGACGCGATCCTCGTCGATTCGTCGGACGATGAGGTGATCGTCGCCGACGATTCGGTCGAAGAGCCCATCAGCGCCGAGCTGTCGATCGCGACGGAGGCCCCGCTGTCTTCGACGGACGACCCGATCTCGGCCGAGGCCGAAGCCGCCGAGCTGGTCTCAGACGAGCTGGCGCTCGCGCCGGACGACGCCGAGGCCGCCGGGGCCGTCGAGGTCGAGCCGCCGCCAGTGCTGGACGATTACCTCGAGCCAGCGGTCTCGCACAGCCAGGAGTACGAAGCCCCGACGTCGATGATGCTCACGGGCGACGAGGACGAGCCGAGCACCGGCGAGTTCGAGGCCGCGGCCCTGGTGCAGGCCGCAGCGTCGCTCGAGGCTGGCGCTGACGACCAGGATGAGGAGGGCCCGACGATGGGCACCGGCATCCCCATTCGCAGGGAACCAGGGGAGCAGGTCGCCGCGACCAGGGTGGCTCCGGCCTACGTCCCCGCCGCGGCGTTGGGTGACGAGCACGAAGCTCCGACCCGAACGATGCAGGCGTTGGACCCGGCGAAGCTGCGCTCGGCGGGCGGCTCTCGCTCAGAGGTCGTGGAGGCGTTTCGGCGAGGGCCCCTCGAGGTCGAGGACGTGCCCTCGCCGCCGCCCTCACAACCCGCCCACCCCGCGGACTTCAACGAGGGCCCGGCGTACGTCGAGGAACAGCGTTCGCCCGCAGTGGACGAGGTGGTCGAAGCCCCACCCGAAGACGAGCCAGCCGGCGAGGAATGTGACGAGGCGAACTTCTTCATCGAGCAGGCGCTGTTCGACGAAGCCCGCGAGATTCTCGAGACCGTGCTCATCGCCTACCCCGATCATCGGCGCGCGGCGCAGTTGCTCGCGCAGGTCGAGCGGGGCCAGGCGGCTGCTGCGGTGGCCGAGCCCTCGACGGGGCCTCAGCCTGCGAACGGCGAGGCCCGCAGCGCGTTCGATCTGGCCGCCGAGCTCGCCGACGAACTTGGCGAGCTGGGCAGCGAAGAGGCGCAAAAGGCCAGCAGCGCGGGGGGCGACGAGTATCAGGTGTCGGTGGAAGAGGTGTTCGCCGAGTTCAAGAAGGGCCTGGAGAAGGTCGTCAAGCCCGAGGACGTCGAGACCCACTACGATCTTGGCATCGCCTACAAAGAGATGGGCCTGGCCGACGACGCCATCAGTGAGTTCACCATCGCGCGCAAGGGGTGCATCGGGAAGAAGAAGGAGGTCGATTGTCTGACCATGGTGGGCCTGCTGCAGCTGCTCAAAGGTGACTACCCGATGGCCATCGACGCGTTTCAACAGGCGCTGGCCAGCGAGCACTCGGTGGGCGACGTGGAGAAGGCGACCCGCTACGAGCTGGGCGCTGCCTACGAGGGCGCGGGACACGTGGGGAGGGCCCTGGCCCAGTTTCAGCGGGTGCAGGTGATCGACCCGACGTTCCGTGACGTCGCCGCCCATGTCTCGCGGCTGGCGGCGATCGCGGTGCCTGAAGAAGATCCTCCGCCGAGCAGTGGGCCCGCGCCGCGCAAGGGTGGGCCTGGAGGGAGCGGCGGTGGCGCTCCGTCCCGCAAGGTTGGCTACGTCTAAGGGCGGCCCATGAGTTACCTCGAGTTCTTCGGACTGACCTCAGAGCCGTTCAGCAACGCGCCGGTGAGCCGGTTCTATTTCAACGCCCCCCAGCACCAGCAGGCCTTGACCCGGCTGCTCTACGCAGTCAGCTCGATGAAGGGCCTGGCGGTGCTGGTGGGCGACATCGGCGCCGGCAAGACGACGCTGGCCAGGCGCATGCTCGACTCGCTGCCAGAGGATGAATACGAGGCGGCGCTGTTGGTGATCATCCACTCGGGCATCACCGCGAGCTGGATCCTTCGACGCATCGCGCTGCAGCTCGGCGTCGAGAACCCGGCGCAAGAGAAGCTGGCGTTGCTCTCGCAGCTCTATCAGCGGTTGTTGCAGATCTACGAGCAGGGTCGAAAAGCCGTGGTCCTCATCGACGAAGCGCAGATGCTCGAGACGCGCGAGTTGATGGAAGAGTTTCGCGGGTTGCTCAACCTCGAGGTGCCCGAGCGCAAGCTGATCAGCTTCGTCTTCTTCGGGTTGCCCGAGATCGAGAAGAATCTGAAGCTCGACCCTCCGCTCGCGCAGCGGGTGGCGATGCGGTACCGGCTCGAGGGGTTCAACGCGGAGTCGACCGAGGCCTACGTCAGGCACCGCATGCGGCTGGCGGGGAGCGCGCGCCTGGTGTTCCTGCCCGACGCCCTGGAGGCGGTGCATCGGCGATCGGGCGGGACTCCACGGGTCATCAATACGCTCTGCGACAACGCGTTGTTCGAGGCATTCCTGGCGCGGTCCGTCGACATTCGAGGCGCCCTCGTCGAGCAGATCGCCGACAACCTCGGGCTCGAATCAGGCCGTGAACAGGCGCTCGCGCGTGGCTCGGCACCTGAAGTGGCCGCCACCGTTTCGCCGGCAGCGCAGGTCGCAGTTGCCGACGCTGCCGAGCCCGAGGGGGGCATGCGCGTCACGGCCACCGTGGCCGGCGGGGCCGTTCTGGTTGATCGCGTCGCGCCGGCATCGGTCACGCCTCAAGCTGCACCCAGTGGTGTCGCGTCGGTGAACATGCCCCGCGCGACGCAGAGCCCAGCTCAGACGGGCGGGGCCGCGGTGATCGCTGCGGCGGTGGGCGGCACCCCAGCGTCGGTGCCACGACCGAGTCCATCTCCCTTGCCGACGGTGCCCGCTGCGGTGCGGGCGCCTGGCCCATCGGGGCCGACGGCGGCGAGCCCGATGGTTTCACTGGCTCAAGCGGGGCAGGTTCAAGCAGGGCACGTTCATTCAGGGCACTCTCACGCAGGGCAGGTTCAACCGGCGGCCTCACCGGTTCTATCGGCGAGGCCATCTGGCCCCGGAAGGCCGGTGGCCGGGGCGGTGGAACCCAGCAGGGCTGTGGAACCGAGCAGGGCTGTGGACCCGAGCAGGGCTGTGGACCCGAGCAGGGCTGTGGACCCGAGCAGG
>VYLD01000078.1_pt1 | contig 37428 bp, 35 predicted proteins | sample 5114401 | NCBI WGS metagenome assembly VYLD01 (sample SAMN12291783, study PRJNA351875) | freshwater metagenome | isolation source: freshwater lake | place: USA: Michigan, Gull Lake | collected 2013-08-08 | reverse complement strand
CGCCTTCACCACCGCCTCACCCAGCTTGCCCGTCGCCAGCGCCGAGGCGTCGCCGTTGAAGACCACCGCGTCCGCCGCCAGGCGCTCGCCGTTCTCGAGCTGCACACCAGTCGCCCGCCCACCCTCGACGATGATGGACGTGACGCGCGTGGAGAACCGAAAGGTGACACCCTTCGACTGCCCGAGCCGCATCACCGCCTGCGCCAGCGCGTGCATGCCCCCGCTCACCCGCCACACCCCGTCCTGCTCGACGTGCGCGATGAGCATCAACGTCGCCGGCGCCAACATCGGCGACGAGCCCACGTACGTCGAGTACCGCCCGAACAGCTGCTGCAGCCGCGGGTCCTTGAAGGTGTCTCCCAGCGAGCCCCACAACGTCTTGAAGGGCTGCGTCCGCCACAGCGCGTCCAGCTTCCCCATCCCCACCCGCATCACCAGGTCCACCGGAGATGGCCGCTCAGACGCGATGAAGTGCGCCGCCAGTGTCTTGTAGATGTCTGCGCTGCGCGCGCAGAAGTCGAGGTACCCCTTCGCGTCGGCCGGGCCGGCAAAGGCTGCAATCGCGTCAGCCGAGCGCTGCACATCGCGATACAGGTCGAGTCTCCCGCCCTGACGCCAGGCGTGCCGCGCCAGCACCTCGACCGGCTGCAAGGTCAGAAACTCCTCGAGCTTCGTGCCGGCATCTTCGAACAACCCGTCGAAGGCCCACTTCATGGTGAACACCGTCGGCCCCGCGTCGATGGCCCCGCCGTTCACCACCACGTGCCGCATCTTGCCGCCAGGCCCGGCCGCCGCGTCGACCACCGTCACCTTCACGCCCCGGCGCGCCAGGTCCGCCGCCGCCGACAGCCCACCCATGCCAGCGCCCACCACGATGACCTGCTCGTCACTCACGTCGAGCTCTCCGCAGTGAGCGCGCCTGGTCTGCGCAGCCCCCGCCAGTGATACAGAATCAACCCGATGCCCGTGACCAGCGGCAGCGCCCAGAAGCCCGGGTGCAGCGCCAGCGACGGCGCCAGCCGCACCGCGCCCAGCGCCAGGAACGCCGTGTAGACCGAGATGCCCGCCCCCACGAGCGCCTTGATGTGTTCCCTCAGCCACGCGGTCGGCGTGTTTGGCCCGTACAGGAAGTACAGATTCGTCCCGACCGTCGCAAAACCAACCATCGACGCGCCAATCATCAACGGTTGACTCAGCTGCACCCCCTGCGCGACGCAGTTCGCGGCGCCGACGAAGACCAGCACCTGCAACGACAGGTTTTTCCACTCACGGTTGCCGGCGTGGTTCTTCCGGTGCTTCACGCACTGCCAGCCATACCAGGCCAGGTTGATGGTCAGGGTCGCCAGATAAATCATCAGCCACCCGAAGATGCCTCGCACCACCGCGGCGTCGGTGAACGGCGGAGGAAAGGTGGCGTGGTTCTCGAGCGGCGCGATGAGCGTGCACACGCTGATGCCCACCGCGAAGCTGCCCGCCCCCAGCATCGACCAGGTGAAGAGAACACCGCTGCGCTTGTGCAGGCCACCGCCCTTCTTCGAGGCGATGGGCACCCAGAACGACACCAGGCCCACCAGCCCCACCGCGATGTGCGCGGCGATGAAGACCTTGAACAGCACCGTGGCCAGGGTGGTCATGGGCAGCCTCGAGCCAACCGTCGCTACCCGCGCAGGCGAGAGATGATGGCCTGCGTGTACTGGCTCGTCGAGGCGGTGCCGCCGAGGTCGGGCGTGCGCACCTTGCCCTCTGCCAACACGCCGCGCACCGCGGTCTCGACCCGGTCGGCCTCCGTCGCCAGCCCCAGCCGGCGCAGCAGCATCGCTCCCGACAGAATCAGCGAGGTGGGGTTCGCGATGCCCTTGCCCACGATGTCTGGCGCGGTGCCGTGTACGGCCTCGAACATCGACGCGTCTTCCCCGATGTTGCCCGAAGGCGCCAGTCCCAGCCCGCCGACCAGCCCCGCCGTCAAATCAGACAAGATGTCGCCGAACAGGTTGGTGGTGACGATGACGTCGAAGGTCTGCGGCCGCGTCACCAGCTGCATCGCCATGTTGTCGATGATGCGGTCGTCGAAGGTAATCTCGGGGTATTCGGCGGCGACCTGTTTGCCGACGTTCAAGAACATGCCGGTGGTCAACTTGAGAATGTTTGCTTTGTGCACCAGCGTCAGGCGCTTGCGTTGGTTGGCGCGCGCGTATTCGAAGGCGAACCGAATCACCCGCTCGCTGGCCGCCCAGGTGGTGACGCCCACCGACTGCGCCGCCCGCTTGCGCGCGTCGACGTAGAACTGAATGCCCGAATAGAAGCCCTCGGTGTTCTCCCGCACCACCACCAGGTCGACGTTCGGGAACGGCGTCTTCACCCCTTCGAAGCTCTTCGCCGGCCGCACGTTGGCGTACAGCTCGAACTCCTGCCGCAGGGCGACGTTGACGCTGGTGTAGCCGCCACCCACCGGCGTGTGCAGCGGGCCCTTGAGGCAGTACTTGTGCTGGCGAATGGCGTCGACGGTCTCGGAGGGCAGCGGCGCTCCGTGCGTCGCGATGGCGCCGAAGCCAGCGGCTCGCTCGTCCCACTCGAGGCGGGCGTTGGTGGCGCCGAGCACCTCGAGCGTCGCGTCAGCAATCTCAGGACCGATTCCATCGCCACGAATCAAGACGACCTTGGGCATATGGGCGGGCGATACCACGGTCTGGCCAGTCGCGGCCGGTCTGTGTGAGGGCCCGGCCAAACGCCGAACAGGTGGGCCGACCACGGGGTGTCGGCGGGTAGCGCACAGGCCGGGGCAGAACGATGCGGTGTGACTCGACGCCCCGATGGAGCACGGCCTGCTCACCCTTTTTTGCGGGACTCGAGCAACTGGGTCGAGCCCGGCTGAGACACCTGGCACCCACGAGCCACGCCTTCAGGGGCCGCTCGACCCCGATGTCCCGGCGAGCAGGCCGCCCTCCCGCGTCCAGCGCCGACACCTGAAGGACCGAAGCAGGAAACCGATTTCGGGGTGCTCCGTCATACCGGGGCTCGCGCGCTCTTCGCGCGACTGCTCACTTCAAAAGGACCCACCCATGAAACCCACCTCAGCGGCGCTGCTGGCCGCCGCCGTCGCCTCGATGTTCGCCTCGGGCTGTGGCGTCGGCGCCACCACCGGCTCGACCCAGCAGGCCGTCGTGAAGTGCCAGGGCGTCAACGACTGCAAAGGCCAGGGCGACTGTGGCGGCGTGCACCTCGACGGCGGCCTGCACGGCTGCCAGGGCGAGAACGACTGCAAGGGCCGCGCGTGGATCGAGCTGCCCGCCAGCGAGTGTGAGACCCGAGGCGGCTCGCGCGTTCGGTGAGCCCTGGTCGACCTGCACCGACCGCGCGCCATGGTGACCGCTCAGCGCCTCTCGTGGGTCGCGCTCCATTCAGGCTCGTCGGGGGCGCAAGGCACCTCGACTACACTCTTCGCCCTTGGGAGCGACCGCCGGCCCGTGACCGATGAAGCGTTGATGATGGCCTTCTGCGCCGGCCGCGACGCGGCGTTCGAGACGTTGTTCGACCGCTACGCCGAGCAGGTGCGCACGCTCATGCTGCGGCTCACCGGCAACGGCGCCCTCGCCACCGAGCTCACCCAGGCCACCTTCTTCTCGGTGGTGAAGGGTCGGGGCCGCTTCGTCGAAGGCTCGCGCTTCAAGCCCTGGCTGTTCACCATCGCCATGAACGCGCTGCGAGACCATCAACGGAGGGCCAGGCGTGAGGTGCTGAGCGACGAGGGCGTGCTGCCCGAGGGTCGGCGCCGTGCACTTCACCGCCGCCCAGCGCCTCGAGGTCTACCGAACGGCGTATTGGGTACGGCAGGTGAGCGCGCTGGGGGCGGTGTTCCCACGGGTGGCGCACTGCCTGGGTGACGGACCGTTCGCGCGCACCGCGTCGCGGTACCTCGGAGCGTTTCCTTCGACGTCATCGGCCATCGAGGGCCTGGCGCAGCGGTTCCCCGACTGGGTCCGAGGCGAGCACCCGGCGCTGACGGACCTGGCCTCGTTCGAGCTGGCCGCCTGGGAGGTCGCCGTGGCCATCGACGAGCCGCAGGTGTCAGCAGCGGCCGCGAGCTCCCTTGACCTCACGCGGGCCCACCTCACCCTTGGCCGACACGTCCGTGTGTTGCGATTGCACCGCGGGCTCCTGGAGGAGCTCGGCCACCCGACGGCTGCACCCGCTGCCGATGAGGGGTTCCTGGCCGTGTGGCGTGACGGCTTCGACGTGGTGCACCGCGAGGTCACCCCGGGGGAACATGACGCCATCGGGCTCGCCCAGCGCGGAGCGTCCTTCGTCGACCTCTGCGCGGTGCTGGCGAGCGGCGGCGACGCGGCCTTCATTCACCGGGTGTTGGCTGCCTGGTTCGAGCGGGGCTGGGTGGCCCATTGCGTGCTCAGTGGCGACTGAGCAGCGCCTCGTCGTGCGGTGCGCATGGCCGACGGAGCAATCAGCAGGGAATCGTGCAGTCGATCCACCGCTCCTGCGGGTCCTGCTTGAACAGCCCCTTCACCGGCTTCACCGTCTCATCGGTGCGCACATGCCGCAGGTGTCCTTCTTCAAGGGCGTCGAGCAGGGGTGGGAAAGGAATGTTGTTTCTGAACTTCCCCGAGCCCTTCTGGGTCGAGATGACCGCCGGGGTTCGCGCGGCGAGGCCGTTCACGAAGTTGATTGGACTGGCGTTGTGACTGCCGTGGTGTCCGACCTTGAAGAACGTCGCACTCTGGGCCAGGGCCAGCGCTGCGGGGTTCTCGAGAATCGCGGTCCACGTCCCCACCTCGGCATCGCCTGGCAGCAGAATTCGTGCGCCTTTGAACTCAATCACCAACACCAGGCTCTCTCCATTGAGAAACCCTTCCACCGCGTGTGCAGCGCGGAACAGGTCGTCGTTGAACCGCCTCATCGACCTGAGGGTCTTTTCCTGAAACGGCCGGCGGCCCGGCAGGTTTTCCGGAGCGATCTGCCACTCCGGGCCGAAAACCCCCGCCAGCTCGTCGCCGCGGTTCGCCACCAGACCGGTGTCCGTGACGCCCCAGGAGGCGGGGACCTTCTTGTTCTTGCGAAGGGCCGGGTCGCGTGGCGGGCCAAGAACGTGAACCTTCACCTCGGGGAGCTCAGGCGTCTCATACATCGAGGGGAAGGCAAGCCCAGGCGCTGGCAGGAAGACCCGACGTGTGGGGCGCCCGTCCTTCCGCGACATGCCTCGCAGCAGGTTCTCGATACCCGGGGCGTTGGCGCGCGCGTTCCAGAGCATGAACTCGACCTCTGCCTGCTCCTCGGGGCTTCGCGCTCCGAGGGCGTTGCGGGCCTCGTCAGTGAGTCTGCCGTCGGCGTCGAGGTGCGAAGCCGCGGAGTCCATCAGGGCGCGCCACGCCTTCAGGGAGGGCTCGGTCCTCTCCGCTTCGGGATTGGCGGTGAACGGCAACCACACTTCGTGAACGTCGATGTTCTTCCACAGCTGCGGCTCACCAAAGCCAGAGATGTGGTCCTGGTGTCGGTGCGTCGCGACCACCACGTGCAAGGGCTTGCCCTCGAGGTCTTCTGCGATCTGCTGCACCAGCGCCTGGTCGTTGAACTTGCCCTTGCCCAGCGAATGGTACCCGCAATCGATGAGCATTCGCCGCTCGCCGCCTTGTGCAGGAAGACGAATCAGGAAGCAGTCACCAAACCCGACGTTGTACATGCGAATCGAGATCTTCGAGCTCACAGGCGACCCTCGTGCATGCCCTGGAAGTCGACCGCCAGCGGGTCTGCGGTGGGGTCATCCACCGTCCAGCCGAGCGGGGTCGTGATGCCCAGCCGCGCAGCTGCCTCGAGCTCTGTCTGTCGGGCACTGACAGGTTTGGCAGCGACCAGGTACCGGAGCCGGCCCGTCACATCGACGACCAGCGTCGCCCCGCTGGGGACCTCGCGTCGAACGCCGTTCACCAGCTGCTGCTGAATTTCCACCAACTGCACCACCAGCCCGAACCGCTGCAGGCCGTCGTTCGTGGTCCGGGAGGTCGTGTGGAAATGAATGCGCCGCTCGAGCTCTGGGTACGGGTGCATTCCCAGCATGACCCTGAACGGCTGCGGCAGCGCGTCGAACCAGGTCTTGATGAGGCCGCGCAGCTGTTTGCCCGCATCCAACGTCTCGTCTTCTGCGCCTTCCCAGCTCTCGCGAACAGAACTCGTCGTGGTGGGTTCCTCGTCGCGGTCCAGGTCCCCAGCTTCCCGCTTGCGCTGCGTCTGCACCTCCAGGAGGACGGCGACGTCGACCCAGGCCTTGAAGGTTTCAACCTGCGAGCCCCAGGCGTCGTTCGCCGGCTCCTCGAGCAGCAGAGCGCTGACGGCCAGCGAGCCTGCGTCCATCGCGAAGATGCCGCGTCGGCGACACGCTTCGATGATGGCCGCTCGCAGTCCCACCTCGTCGAGAGGGTTCAATTCCCAGTCTGCGGTCACCAGCGCCCGAAGGAACGCACCGAACGTCACATCGGCTGGCGGCAGGTACTCGAACGCGCGAATGCACATGGTGAGCACCGCCTGGGCCGTTCTCACACACTCGGCGGTCAGGCGTGCCACCAGGTCAGGGTGCAGGGCGCCATCAGCGCTGACCCCCGTTCCACGGGCCGCGAGGCGAACCAGGTCTGCGGTTCGCCGCTCGTAGGTCATCGCAAACCCCTCGAAGATGGCTGCCACCAGCACGGCTCCCAGCGCGTGTTCCTGGGTGACGTCTTGCACCCGGGTCTTGCCCCCGAGCGCCGTCCTCAGCGCCTTGCCGCTGCCGAGGCCCTCGCCGAACTGCGCGGCGATGTTTGCGAGCGGCTGGCTCTTGCGGACGTCGCCATGGCTGTCTTGCAGGGCCCGCATCACCAGCTCGGGAAGCGTGAGGCGCTGAAACACGGCGACGATGTCTGCGAAGGCCTCGTGAAAGGCGCGGACGTGAGGATTGGTCGCGACATTGAAGTAGGGGCGCAGCCGGTGGACGATGGCATGCGTCACCTCGTGCGCCACGATGTCATGAGACAGACAGGTGAAGATGAGCTGCCCAGGAAGGTTTTCGCCCGGCGCGTCTGCGCTCGCACGGAAATAGCCGAAGAGCACGGCCCTCATGCGCGGCACGTAGAAGGCGTTGCTGCCCTCGAAGGCGTGGGGAACCAGCCTCAGGCGTCGCTGCCCACTGAACTGCACGAACCTGCCCAGCGCGCGATCGAACTGCTCGAGCGTGCGCATGGCGACCGCGTAGACCATCTGTTGATGAAACTGCGGGTCTGCCTCGGACGGCTCGAGCCCGTGCTGCATCGCGATGTTGGTGTCATTGAGATCCACCGGCTTGAACCAGACCGCCGCCGCCCGCGACGCATCGACGTCGACGACCTCGACCCGTTCGCCATGGAAGCTGACGGAGTCCTTCCCGTCCTCAGCTTCACGCAGCTCGACCCGCTCATTGCGAAGGCGCACGGTGACGTGGTGCTCGCCGGCGCGTGAAACCATCGGGTCGTACGCATAGATTCTCAGCTGCCTGAAGTCTGGGCGCCGCTCAGCGGGTGAAGCACGCATTCAATGACTCCCCGGGGTGATGCCAGCAAAGACGGCGTGACACGCATGGATCTGCCAGGCCGCGTGGCGCTCGAGCGCGTCAATGTCGGCCTGCGAAAGTCCGGTGAAGCTCGTGCCGACGGAATTCGCCGACTCGTTGTCTTTCGGCTGAAAGTGAGCCCTGGCCCTCCCGAGGTCCTTGCCGTGTTTCTCGAGAAACTCGACCACTTCGTCGGCGCTCGCCGTCTGCGCGGGGAACGGGGCCCCCCCTGCGAGCCCTCGGCGGAAACCTTCTGAGATGCCCTCGAAGAAGTCCTTCCAGGTCTGATCGATTCGCACCATCCACAGGCCACGTGGATCGGGCCGAGGCCGAATCACACCCATCTCACGCATCAGAAACTGTCGCATCGTCTTGTTCTGCTTGTCATTCATCATGGTCAACAGACGAGCCAGCGTCTGGCGCGACAAGGCAAACGCTCCGGTGCTCACGAGCAGCTGCCAGAGGCTGGGCGCCCAGGTTGAGTCGGCGACCCCGGCGTCGCAGCAGATGATGTCGTCGGCCTTGAAGGTCTGGCTGGCGAGGAGTCGTTCGACGCCGAGGTTTTCGAGGACACCGCCATCGGTGAGGGAGAGCTCGGTCTGCCCAGCGAGTCTGCCCTCAAAGGGCAGAAGCTCATTCTGGTTCAGGGTGAGCGGCGGCAGCACGAAGGGAAAACAGGCTGACGCCGCCACCGCAAACCCGAGGTCGCGGTGCTCGAGCGCCTTCACCGGGTATGACTTGTCGCTGAGCATCTCCCCGACGTCGCTGCACGAAAAGCCCTCTCGTGAGAAGCGCGCCGGCATGGCGTGGTTCATCGCGGCGGCGTTCAGGCAAAGCCTGGGGTGCTCGGGCAGGTCGCTCAGCTTGCGTTGGCCAAACAGGCTCGCCGAGAAGTACTCCGCGAGGCGCTCGGTTCGGGTGTAGCCGGGGAACAGCACCCTCAGCGCTCGCGGCGAGAGCAGCGCAGGCCACAGGAAGCCCTTCTTCAAGACGTCGACGAGCCCATCGAGAAAGCGCGTGGTGTCTTTCCCATCGAGGCGGGAACACAGCCACGCTGCTCCGAACACCGAGCCGCCAGAGACGGTCGAGACGACGTCGATCGACTCGACGAGCTCGAGCTCGGCGAGCGCACGCAGCGCCCCACGGTGAAAGGCCATCGCGCGTGAGCCGCCGCCAGAGAGTGCCAAACCAAGTGTGCGCAGGAAATGCCCCCTGTGTGTGCGGGGAGCCTGCCTTGATCTGAAATGTGAATCAATTCTCGAACAGCCTCGAGGGGTTCGTCCGGGTCACTTGTGCGAAACGCAAGCTCGAGCCCACCTTGAGGCGCGCGGCGCTTGTGCTGTTTTGCTCCATCGGCGAAGTGCGTGGGCTCGCAGCAGGGTTCGAGCGCGTGCCCGCCCACCATCCCTCGCGGCTGTCTCGAGGCTACCGCTGCTGCTGTGAAGGTGCCTGAGCGGGGACCGCGCGATGGGCCGGGACCGGAACCGCGCCGTGCACCTGGTGAGCTGGAGGAGCCGGTGGAGAGTTGACCACGGCCCGAAGCACGGCTCCGAAGAGTTGAAGGAACAACGGGACTGCCTGCGCCTCGACGACGACCGTCGGCGCAGGGGCGACCACGGAGACGTCGACCGTGGACACTGCGACGGGCTCGATGCGAGCGGGCGTCACAGCCTCGGTCGCAGTGACGGTGGTGCTGCTCACTGCGACGCCCGTCAGCGCGGGCGGCATCGCCCATTCCGCAGAGTCCACTCCCGGGGTGCTCCACTCGGCCTCCAGCGTCTCTTCAATGGAGACGTCAGTGGTTGGCGCGCTCACCACGACCGCGTTCGGCTTCATGGACCCAGCAGCTCCGGGCGGCGCAATCCCTCCGGCTGCGCAGGCTCCGGTCGTGCACGTCACCGGCACGGAGCCCGTTGAACCTGAAGAGCGGGCGACCTCGTCGCCGCGAGCGCTCAGCCCCGGCGGAGCTGCCGCGCAGGTGGTCGGCGCCGAGCTCATCGAACCCGAAGACCCAGCTGGTGGCTGCAGCCCGCCTGCGTGCATCACCGCGCCGCTCGGGCAGCTTGCGCCCGCCGACTGCTCGACGCTGGCGAGCGTGGCTCCCGACATCGTTGGACCTGCGGGGCAGGCCTGCTCTGCGCAGATCGAACCGGCCAGCGCGCTGCCTGCCGGGGGAACCGCCGCGCCCGCACCGCTCATCGGGGCCGCGCCTGCCAGCTCGACGCTCACGGCGGCAGCGGCCGCGCGCTCGACCTGAAGGCGACGTCCCTCTGCGACCCGCACGGCCTGCGCGAGCTCACGGCGTGCGGCCTCGAACGCAATCGCCTCGAGCCGATTCGCCTCTGCCCGCGCCGCCGCCTCGAGTCGACGCTGGGTGGCGCGCTGCTCGAGCTCGACGAGGTGGGCTCGCCGAACCTCTTCCCGGTGCTGCGCCTGGGCGGCGAAGAAGGCCTGCAGGGCAGGGCCTCCTCGCCGAGTCAGCTCGGCCACCCATGCCCGCTCGTCGACCGTCGGTTGAAAGACCCCCTGCTCGACGGTGAACACCACGTCCGAGCAGCTGCCGTGCGCGGTCTGCAGGTCGGTCAGGGTCACGTCGATGAGGCTCCCGGCGCTCAGGGCCGAGGCCACGTCGAGCCGCTCGTTGGTCCACGCCGCGTCGAGCACGATGGTCGGTGCGCCAGGCGCCTGGAACGGCACGACCGCGGGAACGGTCACGGCCACCTCGGTCGCCGCCACCGCGATGCTGGCCTCTGCGTCCAGCGTGGGCGCGGTGGTGAAGCGCTGCAGCGGGTACGCCCGACCGTCGACGTGCAGGCGCGCTTCACCCATCAGGGGCGTCGGCGAGCGAACCGAGACGCGCACGTACTCACCCCACCGGGCGCCCAGCGTTGCGCGGCGAATGCCGATGGGTCCACACCGCTCATCGCCGATGCGGGTGAAGGTCTGACTGCCGTGGGTGACCAGGTGGGCGCCGCGAAGCGCGCAGCCGCTGGAAGAGATGACGAGGGCCGCGACCGCCAGGCGAAACATGCGGGCCCGGGACGGGGTCCCTTCACAGAAATTCAGGCCCCCGCGGGGGCGGCTCCACGTCGACGTCGAACGCCCTCAGCGCGTGAGCGGAGGCTCCTCGTCGCGGCCAGCGTTCCTCGGCGTCACCACCACCCGCCCAACCACCCCGCCATCTCTGAGCACCCAGAACTTCTCAGGCACCTCGTCGAGGGCGAGCGGCGTGGTCAGCGCGCGGACCGAGCCCTGGGCGGCCAGGGCCAGCAAGTCGGTCAGCTCGCTGCGACTGCCGAGGAACGCCGAGCGCACCGTCACTCCACGCAGCAGCAGGTCGAACAACGACAAATCAAACCGCACCGACGGCGACGCCGCGGCCAGCACCAGCACCCCGCCACGACGCACCGCCCGCGACGCCTGATGAATCGCCTGCGCCGAGGGCGTGCACACGATGACTGCGTCGACCGACTCAGGGGCCAGACCTGCCTGTGCTCCCAGGGTCACCGAGGCGGCCAGTCGCGCCGGGTCGAGCTCGCTCACCTGCACCTGAAGGCCCAGCGCCCGCGCCACCTGCACCACCAGGAGGCCGAGGCCGCCCACGCCGATGACTCCCACGCGGTGCCCCTCGCCGACACCCGTCGCCCGCACCGCTGAGAACGCCGTCCACCCTGACGCGAACAGGGGCGCCATCGCCACCGGGTCTGCGTCAGCGGGGAGCGGCACAGCCTGGCCCGCCACCACGCACGCCTCGGTCGACAAGAACCCGTCCCGGTGCCAGCCATGCAGCGACACGCCGGCGCAATACCGCTCGAGGCCCCGCTCACACAGGTCGCACCCACCGCAGCTCGACGCCAGGGGCGTCAGCCCCACCCGCGTCCCCGGCAGCAGCGACACGCCAGCGCCCACCGCGTCGACCACCCCCACCGCCTCGAGCCCCGGCACGAGCGGAGTCCGCGGCAACGCGTCGAGCTGGAAGAACCCGAAGTCGGCCACGCCCAGCCCGCAGGCCTCGACGCAAACGCGCGCTTCGCCGTCGCCTGGGTCCTTTCGGCTCAGCTCCAGACGGCGCGGCGCCTCCCGCGGGTGGGTGAAGCCGACGGCGATGGGCATCGTGCTTCAGCTCCGCGAGGCCTGCGCCGGTGCGACCAGCGGCGGCGCGTCGGCCACCGGGAACAGCCGCGGCAGCAAGAAGCCCGTGCGCCTCACGTACGCCGCCCACTCGGGGTAGCGCGACATGCTGCGCTCTTTGTTGAGCATGTTGGGCACGAAGACTCCGAGCCACACCCAGGCCAACACCAGCCACGGCGCCCAGTGCATCGAGACCGCCGCGAACGCCCCGTAGAGCATCATCTCGCCCAGGTAGTTGGGGTGCCGCACCCGCGAGAAGAACCCATCGGTGATGAGGCCCTTGCGCGCGCGCAGGGTGAAGTACTTCTGACCGTCGGCGCCCATCATCAGCACCACGCCCATCACATACACGATGCTCGCCGTCGCCAGCAGCCACAGCGGCGCCTCGACCCGCTGCACCACGATGATGAGCGGCGCAATCCAATACAACAACAGCGCTCCCACCCACATCATCACCGCACCCGCGAAGGTGACCCGCTTTTCCCAGTTGGGGTCGGGAAACGCCGCGTCCTTGAGCAGCCAACACAACCCATAGCTGCCGTGCAGCGCCGCGTACGTCCACGCGGTCGGCGTCCAGCAGTCGAAGGCCCACATCACCGCGAGGACGAAGGGCAGGGTGCCGCCCTTCTGCAGGTTGATGACCCACGAGGCCTTGAGCACCCTGGGGCCGCCGAGCAGGTCATCGGACAGCAGGTCTCGAACCTTCAACCACGTCGTCAAGGCGCTCATGGTGACCTTTCGCTCGAAAAAAAAGAGACGCGCTACGCCGCTGCGGCCGGTGGCGCCGAGGTGCCGCGCTTTCGCCGGATGATGAGAAAGGCCATGCCTGCGATCAACCCCAACACCGCGCCGCCCGCCGTGCCCCGCATCTGGTACGCGATGAGCGTCTCGGCGCCCTGCCTGGCGGTGATGCCGCAGATGCACATGCCGTTGCCGTTGCCCGCGGTGTTGTCCCACCCGATGAAGCCCGGGCCCGTGAAGGTCACCAGCAAGATGCCCAGCAGCGCACCCGCCACCGCGAAGCTCAGCACCGCCCGGAACGAGACCATCTCGGCTCTTTAGCAGCCCATCGACGAATGGAGTCGAACCACCGTGGCAACGGTCCCAGCCATCGCGCGCAGGGACAGATCAGCGCCGAAGCCGCTGATCCACGCGGCCGTTGCTCGTTGATAGCGTCATGAATTTGTTGATGTTTTCGAGAGGGCTCGGTCGCGAAGTCCTCTGAAATCAGCGGGGTGGGGCTCCACACAGCGAGGGCCTTCGTGTATTGGCGGCTTCATGAGCGATGACGCGCGGCTGGACACGAAGCTGGCGGAGCTGAACCGCGAACTGACGGTTCGCCCATTGGGGGTCGGGTTTTCGATCGCCGACGCCTTCACCATGAAGGGCTACGACGAGACTGGCAAGCCGGGGCTGTACGCGGCGGTGCTGCTGGGCACGCACCCGTCTCCCAGCCTCGACACCCTCACCTCGGTGCGCGGGCTGCTCGCGGCGAGGCTCAAGCAGCTCGAGACGACGTTGCCCCAGTGGCCCATCGTGGTGCAGGGCGAGCCCGAGGTCATCGACTCCCAGGCGGTGGTGCCCGGCGGGAAAGAGTACTTCGCGCAGGTGAAGGCCGAGCTGGTGGCCCGCCGCGACCGCATGCGAGAGCTCGAGGTGCGCCGCAACAGCCTGTCGCAGATGCGGGCCATCAGCATCAGCGACGTCGCGCCCCTGCCCGTCAGCAGCAAGCCAGAGAGCGCCCCCCGCAAGCCCGAGCACAAGGCCGAGAAGCCTGCGCCTCAGCCTGCCCGTCGACGCGTGGCCGGCACCCGGTCCACCAAGGGCGCACGCGCTGCACGTCGGTGACTTCGGCGCGGTCTCGACTAGACGCCCCGCGCGTTGGGTTCCCACAACACCTTGTGCTGCTGCAGCTGAAACCGCGCGGGCACCCGGTCGGCGATCATCCACTCCGCCAGGGTGACCGGCGCCAGCGCCCCAAACACCGTCGAGAACAGCAGGCCGAAGGGCTTCTGGTCGAGGCGGTGCTCGCGAATCATCGCTAGGCTCCAGTCGTAGTCGTGGCGCGAGCCGATGACGAACTTCAGCTCGTCGCGCTCGTTCATCGAGGCGAAGTTCTTCAGGTCGTTGCGGTCTGATTCCTTCGACGAGGGGCTCTTCAGGTCGACGATCTTGTGCACCGCGGCCGGCACCAGGCGCACGTCGATGGCGCCGCTGGTCTCGAGCAGCACGATGAGCCCCGCCTCGAGCAGCAGCTCCATCAAGGGGTAGACGCCGGGCTGCAGCAGCGGCTCGCCCCCGGTCACCTCGACCAGGGGAGCCTGGTACGCGAGCACCTGGTCCACCACCGCCTGGTTCTTCATGCGCGCGCCGCCCCGAAAGGCGAACTCGCTGTCGCAGTACGAGCAGCGCAGATGACACCCGGTGAGCCGCACGAAGGCGCACAGCAGCCCCTGGTGCGACGACTCGCCCTGCAGCGACAGGTAGATCTCCTTCACCACCACGCTGTCGGCGTTGGCCCTGCGGGTGGGCTCGAGGTGCGGGCGGGCGGCGAGCATCGCTACCGGGTGGTCTTGATGTCCGTCGTCGGCCGGCCCACTGGCTTCACCACGGTGACGCGCTTCTTGAGCGTGACGGTGACGGCCGGCTCGGTGTCTGAGGCCAGCGTCGCCTGATGCGCCTCGAAGCCGTCCTTCGAGAGAGTGAGCAGGGTCGGCAGCCGCGCCCGCTCGACCGTCACCTCGAGCGGCGTGAGGCCCTTCTTTTCGCCGCCCACCTCGACCTCGGCGCCGGGAGGCTCGGTGGTGAGCGTGAACGTGACCGCCGCGGGCACCACCGGGACCTCGACCTGTGGCAGCGGCGGCAGCTCGACAGCCGGACTCGCTCCGGGCGGCGTCACCACCACCGGTTGGGTCAGCGGTTCGACCCGGGGCTTGTCCTTCATGGCCGCGCCGAGGCCGCCGACCAGCACCACCGCGACCAGGCCCAGCCCGAGCCAGAGCCCCATGCGAGAACGGCTCGGGCCAGGCACCGCCTGGGTGTACTGCGCCGTTCCAGACCCGACGGGCGCGACCTGGCCCCCCTGCTTGTTGCGGTCGACGACGGTGGCGCCCTGCGCGTTCTTCGGCACGCCGCCCGCGTCGAGGTCGGTCAGCCCCGAGTCTTCTTCGAGCGAGCGCGGGTCGGCTTCTTTCGCGATGCGGTCGGCGTACAGCCGCTGCATGTACTCGACGAGGTGCGCGTTCGACGCGGGAATGGCGTTCTTGAGGGTGTAGCCCTCGAGCGCCATGCGAAACGCCGCGGCATCGGGGTACCGGTCTTCGGGGTTCTTCGCGAGCGCGCGCAACACCACGGCGTCGAGCGAGGCGGGCACCGACGGCTCGACCTGCGACGGCGCAGGCACCTGGCAGGCCTTCACCAGCCGCTGGGTCATCAGGTCGTTCTCGCCCTTGAAGAGGCGCTTCCCGGTGAGCAATTCCCACAGCACGATGCCGATGGCGAACACGTCGCTGCGCGCGTCGAGGTCGAGCCCGTCAGCCTGCTCGGGCGACATGTACGGGAACTTGCCCTTCAAGATGCCGGTCGCGGTGTGCTGCGCGCGGCCGGCGGCCTTGGCGACGCCGAAGTCGATGAGCTTCACCGAGCCGTCGAAGCCCACCAGCACGTTCTGCGGCGACACGTCGCGGTGCACCAGCCCCAGCGGTACGCCTTTGGAGTCCTTCGCCTTGTGCGCGAAGTCCAGGCCCGCGTTGGCGTCGGCGATGACGCGCAGGATGACGCCGAGCGGGAGCGGGTTGTTGGAGCTGCGCGCGCGTTTGTCGAGACGGCGCACGTCTTCGCCGGCCACGTATTCCATCTCGATGAAGTGCACCCCGTTCTCGACACCGAACTCGCTGATGCGCGCGATGTTCGGGTGGTCGAGGCGCATGGTGATCTTCGCCTCGTCGATGAACATGGTGAAGAACTCTTCATCTTCGACCAGGTGCGGAAGGATTCGTTTGATGACCACCAGCTTCTCGAAGCCCTCGGCGCCTTTGCGGGCGAGCAGCACCTGGCCCATGCCGCCGGCGGCGATCTTCCGGAGCAGCTCGTACCGACCAAAGGGGACGCCCATACGAAGGGGTGTGACCCTAGCAGCCCGCTGCTGTCAGCGTCTTCAGGACTTCAAGCGGTAGCCGATGGCGAGCAGCCGGTGCGCCACCACGGTGGTGACGACCGCGAGGCCCAGCAGCAGCCACAGCCCCAGCGGAGAAGCGCTCTGAATGCCCAGCATGCCCGCGCGCAGGCCGTCGACCATGTGCACCACGGGGTTGAAAAGGCTGATGGTGCGAAACGGCTCGGGCAGCGCGTGCACCGAATAGAAGACGCCGCCCAGGAAGGTGAGCGGCAGCATCAAGAAGGTGGGGAAGAAGTTGATCTGCTCGAACTTCTCGGCCCACAGGCCGGCGAGCAGCCCCAGCACCGAGAACACGTACGCCGACAGGGTGAGGAAGACGAGGGTGCCCATCACGTGCGCGAGGTGGGGGCCGGTGAAGAGCAGCGCCGCGCCCCAGGTGAGCAGGCCGACGAGCAGGCCGCGCACCATCGCTCCGGCGACGAAGCCCAGCAGCAGCTCGGTGGGCCCCAGCGGCGCCACCAGCAGGTCGACGATGGTGCCCTGAATCTTGGTGATGAAGAACGAGCTCGACGAGTTGAGGAAGGCGTTGTTGGCGATGCTCAGGAACACCAGCCCGGGCACGATGTAGACGATGTACGGCACCCCTTCGACGTCGGCCTGGCGGCCCGCGGTGAGGCCGAAGACCACGAAGTACAGCGTGGTGCTGATCAGCGGCTGCAACACCGTCTGGCCGGGCACCCGCAGGAAACGGCGCACCTCTTTTTTGAGCAGCGTCTGGGCGCCGATGATGTTCACGCCGTGGCTCCGTGGTCTTTCGAGCGCAGCACGCGAATGAGCACGTCTTCGAGGCGCGACGGTTTCATCACCACGTCGTCGACCGGCAGGGACGCGGCGAACAACCCGCTCAAGACCTCGGCGCTGGCGGCGGTGCCGGCGCGCTCGATGAAGGTGAAGAGCAGGCCGTCGGGTGACAGCGTGCCGTGCGAGGCGGCGCCCGTTGGGAGCGTCGACACCTTCGCCTTGAAGCGCACCTCGAGGCGTCGCTCTCCGAGGCGGCGCATCAGCGAGGTCTTCTCTTCCACCAGCAGCAGCTTGCCCTGGTCGATGACGCCCACCCGGTCGGCGAGCTCTTCGGCCTCTTCGAGGTAGTGGGTGGTGAGCACCACGGTGGTGCCCTCGGCGCGCAGCTTGCGAACGTACGTCCACAGGTCGCGCCGCAGCTCGACGTCGACGCCGGCGGTGGGCTCGTCGAGGAACACCAGCTTCGGGCGGTGCACCAGGGCCTTGGCGATGAGCAGGCGTCGCTTCATGCCGCCGGACAAAGCCCGGGTGGGCTGCTCGGCCTTCGACGACAGAGACAGGGCGGCGAGCAGCTCGTCGATGCGGGCGCGGTCGGCGGGGCGATCGAAGTAGCCGAGCTGAAGCTCGAGCGACTCGCGCACGGTGAAGAAGGGGTCGAAGTTGATCTCCTGCGGCACCAGGCCGATGTCGCGCCGGGGCGAGATGGGGTCGACGTCGAGGTCGACGCCGAGCAGCGAGATGCGACCGCTGGTCTTGCGCACCAGCCCGCAGATGGCGCCGATGAGGGTGGTCTTGCCGGCGCCGTTGGGCCCGAGCAGCGCGAAGATTTCTCCCGCCGCGATGGACACGCTCACCGAGTCGAGCGCCGTCAGGCCCTTGTACGTCTTGCTGAGCGAGTCGACCTCGAGGACCAGAGCCACGCCGCGGCTGATGACACAGAAGGCCGCTGGGCTGAACCGCGACGTCGCGCCCTCGCGACAGAAGAAAAAAGAGGACTTGAGCGTGGCCTGCCATTCGCACGGGGCGGGCGCACCTCTTTCATCTGGAGTCTTCATGCATCGCGTTCTGCTTCTGGCTGTGGCGGGGTTCTTCGGGTGGGGGTGCAGTGGTGGCGTGGGAGGGACGTGCGCGGCTGGCTGCGGCGAGGGTGAGCAGTGCGACGCCGCGACAGACTTGTGTGTGCGGGCCGAAGGCGCCGGAGGTGGACGTGCTGGAGGCGCGGCTGGTGGAGGAAGCACCGCAGGCGGCTCGTCGGGGAATGACGGCGGGAGCCTCGCAGGGGGAACGGCGGGCGGTGACGGCGGAGGCGGAGGCGGAGTTGGTGGCGGCGGCGCTGTCGAGGTCGACGCGGGGACCGCCGGCGGTCAAGCCGGTGGCTCTGGTGGTGGGGTTGCCGGCGGACCAACTGCTGGAGGCTCGAGCGGCGGAGCGACTGCGGGAGGCTCGAGCGGCGGAGCGACTGCGGGAGGCTCGAGCGGTGGAGCGACTGCGGGAGGCTCGAGCGGTGGAGCGACTGGTGGAGGCTCAGACGGTGGAGCGACTGCGGGAGGCGCAGGCGGTGGCGCGACTGCGGGAGGGTCGAGCGGTGGCGCGACTGGAGGCTCAGGCGGCGGAGCGACTGCGGGAGGTTCAGGCGGCGGCTCGCCGGTGCTGAACCCGCCGGTCTTCACCCTGACCAGCCCCGCGACCGGGGTGGTGGTCGGGGGCGCGACCGTGCAATTGCTGGGAACGCTGACGGCTGTGGTCGGGCGCGGGGTCGTCTCAGCGACCATCGACGTCGGCGATGGTGTCGCGCGACCCGTCACCCTTTCAGCTGCCTCGTGGCAGGCCACGGTCCCGCTGCCCACGGGCTTCGAGGGCACGAGGGTGTTCTCGCTGTCGGCCCTCGACGCGACGCAGGTCACCACCACCGCCACGTTCTCGGTCACGGTCGATACCCTGGCGCCCCGCCTGGCGCTCACGTCGCCGGCCACCGGTGTCGTCGTGGGGTCGACCGTCACGCTGAGCGGCACCGCAGTCGACCCGACCGGCCCGATCTCGATGGTCACCATCACCGGAGGGGTCGCTGCTCAGTCGGCGCCTGTGTCGGTGACCGGCGTGTGGCAAGCGCAGGTCACCTTTCCCACCAACCTCGATCGCGTCAGCCGCACGGTGACCCTGCAGGCCAGCGACGCCCTGGGCAACGTCAGGCAGCAGCCGGTGCAGGTGCTGGTCGACACGTCCTCACCGGTGGTGGTGATCAGCGCTCCCGACGCCGGGGCGCTGGTGTCAGCGAGCGTGACCTTCCGTGGCACCGTGACGGACTCGTCGCCGCCCGTGTCGCTCAGCGCCGACCAGGGCTCAGGCCCGGCGCCAGTTTCGGTGGCTGGCAACGGTCAATGGTCGACGGCCGTCTCGTTCCCTTCGAACCTCGATCGCGTGACTCGCAGCATCACCTTCCGCGCGACGGACTCGGTGAACAACCAGACCACGGTCGCGGCGCAGGTGGTGGTGGACACGCAGGGCCCGGTGGTCTCGTTCTCGAGCCCCCTCGCGAATGCCTTGCTCAACCAGCCACGCACCGCGACCTTGAGTGGTTCGGCGGCCGATGGCTCGGGGGTCTCGGCGGTGTCTGTCAATTGTGGGGACGGCGCGGGCGCCCGCTCCGCGACCCTCAGCGGCAGCACGTGGACCGTGGCGTGGCCGCTGCCCACGGCCGATGGCGCAGGCTTCGTCTGTACGGCGACCGCGACCGACACTCTGGGGAACACCTCGACGTCGACCCGCTCGTTCCTGGTCGACACGGTCGCGCCGGTGGTGAGCTTCCTCGCGCCGGCGGCGGGCGCAGCGCTGGGAGGGCCTACTCAGAGCAGCGTGACGGCGCGCGTGACGGTGACCGATGGCTTCGCTGCGACGCCCACCGTGACGCTCTCGTTCAACTCGACGCAGGTCCCGGCGACCAGGGTCGGCACGACCAACGAGTGGACCGCGACCTTCACGCTGCCGACGGTCGACAGGCAGAGCTTCTCCCTCTCGGCCGAGGCCGTCGACACCGCCGTCAATACGGGCAGCGCGACCCGCGCGGTGTTCGTCGACAAGGTCGCCCCGCGGGTCGCCTTCACCGCGCCCGCCGCCGATGCCCGGCTCAACGCCGCGGCCTTCCCCTCAGGCAGCAACGCCGTGCAAGTCCTGTGGACGGTGACGGACGCCGACGTGACCGCGGGGACGCTCTCGGTCAACGGCGCTGGGGTCTCGCTGACGACGACCTCGTTCAACGTGGTGACGAGCGCTTCAGACAATGGCACGCCCTACTCGGTGACTGTCGTTGCGGTCGATGCGGTTGGAAACCCCAGCACCGGCACGCGGAGCTTCTCGGTCGATCGGGTCGGACCAACGGTCGTCAGCGCGACTCCAGCCAATGACTCACGGATGAACCTGACGCGGAGAGCGCGGGTGACGTTCTCCGAGCTCATTCAGGGTCCGAGCTCGGCCCTGCGGCTCAACGGGGTTCCCACCACGACCAACCTGGCGATGAGCGCGGTGGAGACCCTCGACCTCCCGGGCTCGACCGTCTTCCAGGTGAGCATCGACCCCGGTGTGACCGACCTGTACGGGAACCCCACGGTCCCGTTCAGCTGGCGCTTTCATACCGCTCCGGTGATTCCGGCCTCGGGAACACGGGTCACGTCGAATGTGCAGAAATTCGACGCAGCAGGTGACCAGGACGGTCAGATAACGATTGCCTTTGCCCCTTCCGGGAGCACAGAGATTGGGACCTTCACGCTCAATGGCTTGAACGGTTCCTTCGTACAGAACGCGAACGCCTTCAACATCCTCCAGCAGGCCACTTATTCCTCCGTTCACGTGCAGCAGTGGGGGTCGGTGGCGTCCGACTTGTCGTTGGTTCGCGTCAGGGCGGTCAATGGAAACGGGACAATCCCGGACCCGCTGAACACTGTCTTGTCAATCGCAGTCACCCCGTCGATTCTGAGTGTTGATTCCATCTCGGGTGGCGCGGCTACGGCACCAGGCGGGCTTCCAGTCGTCACGCCTCCCATCGAGTCGGGCGATGGAACGGGCGCCATCGGGTTCGTGATGGGTCAGAACTACACACGTGTCGGGCTGACTGCACAGTCGATGGCGTTCGCCCCTTCGAAGATCATTTCGTCGCCGCGCAGATGGGTCGGCTTCGCGCTTTCAGGCAACACGCTGCTGGCTTCGCATCGTGGGTGTGGCAACAACCCCTTCTCCGGGATGAGGACCTGCGGCTTCGATGAAGGCTCCGTCGCTGCTCCCGTTGCCAGCACGGCGCTTCAAACACTCAGCGGCGCGGTGTCACCTTCGGGTTGCCTGGTCTATGCATTCGATGGCCTCTCGGGCCGACTCGCGCGAGTCCTGAACCTCGGGTCCAACTTCGCGGCATCGACCGGCGGCAGTTACTCCACTCTTGCTGCGCCAGGGCCCGGGTTCAGCGTGGCGCCACGACCAGAGGGAGGCCTGTACGGCGCCTGGGTCAACGGGCAAGGCCTGATTCAAGTCTCGTACACGACGTCGCCGACCACCTGCACCGCGGCTGCCCTGCTCACCAACTTCGGTTCGAACTGGACGGGCGTGGGCACGGTGAACGCGTCGGGTTCGACCAACTTCAGGGTGGTGCAGTTGGGGACGAGGCCCGCGGTGGTGTACCTCGATGGGACGGACCTGTTCCTCGCTTACCCCTGACAGCCCCATCGCCTGCGGTGCACTTGGGTCACGGCGCGCACGAGAAGCCCTTCAACTCGGAGATCTGCCCGTCGCCCCAGAAGACCATCAGGCCGTTCGGGCCGAGGTGGAGCAGGCCCCTCGAGGAGACGCTCGTGGGGACGGGGTGCGACAACACCGGGCTCCAGGCGCCGACCGGGTTCGAAGCCGTGACGCTGAGGTCCAGCGAGGCGATGAACGAACAAGATGAGCGACGGCGCCCAAAAGACCGCGAGTCAGCCTCACAGGGCTTGGCTCCCGGCTCATCCTGAACTACCGATCTCGACCATGCGCTGGAGCCGGCTGGCCGCTGCCGTCGTGGTCCTCCTCGCGGTGACGGCGCGCGCTGACACGCCTCCCTCGCGGTCCTGGCTCTCGGGGCTTGGCGTCGCGGTGGCGGGGCTCGGGGTGGGTGCCGCGGTCTTTGGCCTCAGCCAACAGCTCGTCGCCGCTGATTCCCGCGCCAGGGTGCTCGCCTACTACCCCACGGTCGATGGCAAGGAACAGAAGCCCACCCAGGCTGAAGCCGGCGCCGTTCGAATCCTCCAGGACCGCTTGCAGTCCGCGGGCACCTTCGCGCTGGTGGGCTTCATCACCGGCGGTGTGCTCATCGCCGGCGGCATTCTCGCGCTGGTGCTCGATCGACCGGCGCCGGTGCGGGCGTGGTTCGCTCCGAGCGGCTCGGGCGGCGGGGTGGTCGGCCTGACGGGCGAGCTTTAGGCTTCACAGGACTTCATGGTCTGGCGCGGGGCCGCGGCGATAAGAACCCAGGCCTATGGCGACGCCGATGCGGGTCTTGATGCTGGGAGCGACGGGCATGATTGGGCAGGGCGTGCTTCGCGAGGCCCTCAGCTCGCCTGAGGTGCGCGAAGTCCTGGTCGTCGGTCGAACCCCGCTCGGGCAGGCCCACCCGAAGTTGAAGGAGCTGCTGCGAAAAGACCTGTACGACTTCACCGACGCCGCCGACGAGCTCACCGGCATCGACGCCTGCTTCTTCTGCCTCGGCGTCTCGGCGGGCGGCATGTCGGAAGCGGACTACCGGCGCATCACCTTCGACCTCACCCTCGCCCTCGCGAAGACCTTGCGGCAGGCCTCACCCGAGGCGACCTTCATCTTCATCTCGGGCGCTGGCACCGACGGCACCGGCCAGGGCCGCGCGATGTGGGCCCGGGTCAAGGGCCAGGCCGAGAACGTCTTGCGCGACCTTCGGTTCAAGAGGCTCTTCCTCTTCAGGCCTGCCTCCATTCAGCCGATGGACGGCATCGTCTCGAAGACTCCGTCATATCGATGGATGTACGCGGTGACCTCGCCCCTCTACCCCCTGCTCAAGCGGCTCGCGCCCCGACAGGTGACCTCCACGCGGCAGGTCGGTGTGGCGATGGTGCGGGTGGCGCGCGACGGGTTCTCGAAAGAGATCCTCGAGAACGACGACATCAACACCGCCGCGGCGTGAAGCACCCCTGTGGTCCGCGGGTTGCTTCGCGCAGCCCTCATGTTGCCCAGCGTGCTGATCATTCAACCGAGCGTCGAGGCGTTCGCCCTCTCGGAGCGCCGCCTCAAGACCTCGGCGCGGCTGATGTGGGCGCAGTCGTTCGAAGCAGGGCTGTCGCTGCTCGAGGCCCATCACTTCGACGCGCTGCTGGTGCGCGCCGATGACGAGGCCTCGCTGACGTTCATCACGCGCGTGAGCCTCGAGTACCCGGCCACGCCGGTGGTGGCCATTGCCCTGTGGGAAGTGCAAGGCGACCGGGCGTGCGCGTGTGGCGCTGCGCAGTGGCTGTCAGCGCCGGTGCAGCTCCCCAGGCTCGCGGCGGTGCTCGACGCCCTCGTCACGGCGCGCACGACCCGGACTGCCCCTTCAACCGCCTGAGCTGTTCGCGGTCGCGGGCGTCTCGGGCAACCCCATCAGCCCCCGGCTCAGCGGCGCCGCGATGGTGTCGTGAAACCTGTTCAGGTCCAGCACCCGCTCGGGACGCCCGCCTTCTTTCAGCGTCGTCAACCCCAGCACATCGACGAAGCGCTGCCCGTACCGCACTTCGAAGGGCAGGTAGCTGGTGCGGGAGTGAATGGTCTGGCCAATGGTTTCATCGAGGCCGGTGAGGGTGACGATGATCTCCGCCTCGGCCTTGAGCAGGTCTTCGCGTTCGATGCCGAACAACGGCGAGTCCCTGGTGATGGGGTGCATCGCCATCCACGTGAGGATGAACGAGGGTGAGGTGCTGCGCACCAGCGGCAGGTCGATGACCTTGCGCACGCGCTCTCCTTCTTTCGTCACCTCGGCGCGAATGATGCCCAGCTTGATGGTGGCGTCGACCACATGGTTGAGGCGCTCGTTGGCGAGGCGAATGATGAGCGTCGGCACCCCCTCGCGGTCGCAGATGCACGCCACCTTCGACCACAGCACCCGGGCGGTCGGCTTGGCGAAGCGCGCGAACGCCAGGCCCGTCACCACCGCGGTGAAGAAGAGGCTGGTGAGCGATTCGGCGGTCATCACCAGTTCGGCGGCGCGGCCCTGCGGGTACATGCTGCCGTACCCAATGGTGCCGAAGGTGTGAATGCTGAAGAAGAAATAGTCGCTGAAGTTGCCGGGGTCGGCGTTGGCCACCCCGCCCACCAGAAAATACGCGAGCCCGAAGAGCGCGTTGATCGCCAGGTACAGCAACGACACCAGGCCGACCACCTGCGCCCAGGTCGCGGCGATGAGCGAGTGGTAGAAGTCGGCCCGGCCGAACGGCGCCTTCCCGAGGACCTTCAAGGTGCGTCGACGGTCCGCGGACGAGGCGAACAGGCGGGGCGGAGGCGGTGGAACCGGTGGCGTGGCCATCAGCCGCTCAGCTTCTCCGGGCCCCGGTGGCTTCGCTCCTGGACTTTCGGCCCCTCGGCGCGGGCGCGATGTCTGGGCAGGTACCGCAGCCGGGCCTCGACCTCGTCGTCCGTCAGCTCGCGCAGCGTGTCGAGCGGGGTGTCGAGCACGAAGTCTCCGACGGCTTCACGGTGCAGCTCGAGCGTCGCCAGGCCCACCGCGTTCAGCATGCGCTTGACCTGATGGAACTTGCCCTCGGTCAGGGTCAGCTCGACGAGGGTGGGGCTGCGTTGGGAAGCTCCCGCCGGCTGGGACCGCAGCTCGCCCAGGTCGACGCCGCTTCGAAGCCGCGCCAGCTTCTCGTCGCTGATGCGCCCGCTCACCGTCGCCAGGTACCGCTTGGGCAGCTTGGTGTCGGGGCTGGTGGCGTGCGCGACGAACCGCTCGTCGTTGGTGAAGAGCAGCAAGCCGGTGGTGTCGCGATCGAGCCGGCCGACGGCCAGCCACCCGAACCCCCGCAGCGCCGGTGGCAGCAGCGCGTGCAGCCGCTCGAACACCGTGCCGATGCCCTCGGCGTCGCGACCCTGCACGATGAGCCCCTTGGGCTTGTGAAAGGCCAGCACCTTCGTGGTGGGCGTGACGTCGACCTGCACCCGGTCGAGCTCGACGGTGGACGAGGCGGTCAGCGGCGTCACCGGTTGGGTGGTCACCTTGCCGTCGACGCGCACCCGGCCTTCATGAATGGCGCGCTCAGCGTCGAGGGGCGGCAGCACACCCGCGCGTGACAGCGCCCGGGACAGAAAGTCTGCCGCGTCGGCGGCGTCTTCATCGGTGCGGGCTCTGGCGGCCTTGAGCCACTTCGGCTCCGTTCGTCGCTGCATGACGAGGCCCTTACCCCGTTCGCGTGCGGGCCACAGGTGGCTGATCAGCCGCTGTGCGGGCGCTGGAGCGACCTGCTTGAACGGCAGGAAACCCGGGGCTACACCGCCCGCCATGGAATTTCGCATCGCCGCCGATGAACTGAAGAAAGCCCTCTTCCGCGCGCAAGGCATCGTCGAGCGCAAGGCCACCATGCCGATTCTGTCGAACGTGCTGGTGACCGCGAGCAAGACCGGCGTCACCGTCACCGCGTTCGACCTCGACATCGGCATCGTGTCTGAGCACCCCGCCGAGGTGCTGAAGCCCGGCGCCGTCACGGTGTCGGCCAAGACGCTCTTCGACATCGTCTCGTTTCTTCCCGAGGCCAGCGTCACCATCAAGAAGCTGCCCAACAACTACGCCGAGATCACCTCGGGCGCCGCTCACTACAAGATCGTCGGCATGGCACCCGAAGAGTTCCCCAAGCTGCCGAAAGAAGAGAACGCGCCGCTGGTGAAGCTGTCGGGCTCGACGCTGCTCGAGATGATCAAGCGCACCGCCTACGCCATCTCGAACGACGAGACCCGGTACATCTTGAACGGTGTCTATTTCGAGCCGCGCGAAGGCAACAAGGTGCGCATGGTGGCCACCGACGGTCACCGCCTGGCGATGGTCGAGCGCGAGCTGCCCGGAGACTTCAAGCTGAAGGGCGGCGTCATCATTCCGCGCAAGGGGCTGTTCGAGCTCAAGCGCCTGCTCGACGAAGCGCCCGAGGCCGAGTGCCAGCTGGGGTTCGCCGAGAACTCGGCGCTGTTCAAGAAGCCGGGCCTGTCGATGGTGATGCGGCTCATCGACGGCCAGTTCCCCGACTACCAGCGCGTCATTCCCAAAGAGGGCGACAAGCAGCTGCTGGTCAGCCGCAGCCGCCTGCACGACGCGCTCAAGCGCATCGCGCTGTTGTCGAGCGACAAGTCGAGCGCGGTGAAGATCTCGTTGTCCGAGAACCTGCTGCGCATCACCGCCAACAACCCCGACCTCGGCGAGGCGAAGGACGACCTCGAGGTGGCCTACCGCGGCGGCAGCCTCACCGTCGGCTTCAACGCCAAGTACCTGCTCGACGTGCTCGCGGTGCTCGAGACCGACGAGGCCGCCCTCGAGCTGGGTGATGAGCACAGCCCCGGTGTCATTCACGTCCCGGGCGACCGCACCTCGACCTCGGTCGTGATGCCGATGCGGGTGTGAGGCGGCAGGTCCGCAAGCGCTGAGCGGTGAGCTCCGCTTGTTGAAGTCTGCTCGCGGGACTTCCGCACCGCGGGCCGTCAGTCTGCACGATTGGAATCGCGTAGAACGTGAGTTCAATCAACTCCCTCGCTGAAGCCCCCCTCGTGGGCGCAAGCGCTTGCGTTGGCCGACCGCATGCTCAGAGCCAGGCCCAGGAGGAGTTCCCCATGCGCTTCGCGATGACGACCGATGGAATGGTGAAGGCGGTGACGGTGATGGTGGTGGTGCTGGTGCCCCTGATGGTCGGGCTACCCTTGTCGTTGCCCAACGGGGTGCCGTTGGCGATGCGCGGCGTGACCCTGGGGGCGACGCTGCTGGGGGTGGGCGCCCTCGTGGTGAGGATGTTGTGGGCGCCCCGCGCGGCGCGGGTCGATGACGCAGGGCTGGTCATCGAGCGGCTGGCCTGGCCCGACCTGGTGGTGCCGTGGGCCGAGGTCACCAGCGCCGAGCCGGGCCCTGCGCTGCGGGCCTTCGGCGGTGAGGTGTGGCGGGTCGTGGGCAATGGCGGGCTGATGGGCTTCACCGGGCTCTACGGCGTGCGCGGCGTCGGCGTGGTGCGCTGCTGGGCCACGCGGCTCAAGACTCCCACCGTGCTCGTGCGTCGCGCCGGAGAGCGCGCTCTGCTGTTGGGTGTCGATGACCCAACGGGCCTCCGCGCGGCCATCAACCGGCACCTCGGCCGGACCTGAGGGGCGTCCAGGAGCTGCCAGGTGGGCGCCATCGCGCGCCCTGGAACCGTTGTCCCTCGAGGGCCGTGCGAGGGCCTTTCGGGGCGAGCGGGTAGCACTCACTACGCTCGAGCCAGGGCCCTGGAGCGTGTGCCCTCGCGAGGAGAACGCGAACAAAAGGAAAGGAAGGCGTTCAGCGATTCAGCGCGCCCGAGGCCACGGCTTCGGTCGCCTTGCGCCACCCGTAGCCATCGGCCAGGTCCGTTCGCCCCTGGCCCACCGCGCGCGGCAGCCCCAGCGGGCCGTCGAGGGTGCCGTGGGGTCGCCCCTTGAGCGCGATGGCCTTCGGGTGCTGGTGCAGGAACATGTCGAGCAGCTTCACCACGCCGGCCTCATCGTGAGGCCCGACATCGACGATGGCGCTGTCGGCGCGGGCGAAGTCGATGGGCGCGTTCGCCACGTGCAGGCCGAACCTGAGCTGGTCTGCCCAGCGGCTGGCGAAGGCCTCGACCAGCGAGGCGCTGGCCTCGAAGGTGACCGGAATGAAGAGCTTCGCGTACCCATGCGGCAGCACGGGCCCGCCCTGGCCCCCGTACAGGGTGAAGCGGTGCGGGTGCAGGTTCTCTCGCGCGCGCGGCAGGCGCACGGCCACCTGGTCTCCGGGCTTCGCGTCGTGCGGCACGTACTGCCCGGGCTCGTCGAGGAAGAGCGTCACCTTGCCGTCCGACACGAAGGACCAGCTGACGCCGTGACGCAGCAGGCGGAAGCTCCAGTCCCACCCGGTGGCGCCGCGGGTCGACACCGCCAGGTGGGCCACGAAGCCGCTGTCACCCGAGGCCCGCGCGAGGGTGGGCGTCTCGCCGTCGCGCAGGCTGAACTGGCGCTCTTTGAACGCGCGCACCCGCTCGTCGGTCGAGCCAGGGGCGGCCATCAGCCTTCTCCCCACAGCACCCGGGGCCAGTCCGAGGGGCGGCCGAGCATGTCGAGGGCGTGCCGCGCCACGCCCAGCGCGCGCGCGTCGAGCACCTGCTCGTAGTGCGAGATGCCGTAGACCGCGATGAGCAGAGCCGCGCCGATCCACCGCACCACGCGCTGCTCGAAGTGCGCGTCGAGCGAGAAGTGGCCGTCCCGGGCGCCCGCGTAGGCCTCGAGCATGGCGTGGCAGAAGGCCGACAGCGTGGGGCGCGCCAGCACTTCACTGCGGTGCTCAGGCGCCAGCCAGCCCAGCACGTAGTCCGACATCAGGCTGCCGAGGTCGCGCGCCGGGTCCCCCCAGAAGGACAGCTCCCAGTCGAGGAACACCACGGTGGGCTTCTTCGGGCTGGTCGCCACGCGCAGCAGGTTGGCCTGGCGCAGGTCGCCGTGCAGCAGCGCGGCGTCGCCCTCCTTGAGCTGCTGCTCACTCAAGGCCTGCAGCCCCTGCATGGCGGGGCCGTCGGTCTGCACCGAGGCGAAGAAGTCGATGCCCACCTGCGAGAGGCGCGCGTAGAAGTCGGGGCGCATGCGCAGGAAACACTCGAGCAGGTCTGACTCGTCGCGAAACGCGTCAGCCAGCGCGTACTTGCTGCGCCCTTCGCGGCTCTCGTGGTGCAGGTAGCCCAGGGCGTTGCCGACCTCGTGGGCGAGGGCCAGGGGGTAGTCCTGCGAGCGCCGGTGAAAGTGGTGCAGCGTCTCGCCGTCGCGAATCCACTCGAGGCCGAGCAGGCCGTGGGCGGGGTCGAAGGCGTAGACGGTCGGCAGGTGCAGCGGCGAGTTGCGGTTGCGGCTCAGCGGCGCCACCCGCTCGAGCACGCTGCCTTCGCGCAACACGCCGACGTTGCCGCCGCCGTCGGCGATCTTCACCAGCACCCGCTTCTTGCCGTTCTTGCACACCACCGTGCGGTTCTTCGACGGAGGCGGCGACACGAACGACAGGTCGCGCGTCAGCTGCAGCGCCGCCAGCCGGGCATCGAGCTCAGCGTCGGTGAGGGGAGCGCGCACGACTGACCCGGACATCTGCCGCGACTTGTCACGTGAGACAAGCGCGCTCTCGCTACAATCGGGTGATGGTGGTGCCCCCCGTGCCCTGGCTCGCGTCGTTCGAAGAGGCCCTGACGAAGGACCGGCCCAACCCGCGCGTGCAGGTGGCGACGGTGTCGCTCGACGGCGTACCAGCCGTTCGCACGGTGATTCTGCGGGGCCTGCTCGGTGACGGCACGCCGTACTTCTTCACCGACGGCCGGTCTCGCAAGGTGGACCACCTGGGCGCCGAGCCGCATCACCTGGCGCTCACCGTCTGGTTCGAGGCGACGCGGCAGCAGTTCAGGCTCACCGGCGCCGGGGCCGTGCATGGTTCAGCGGCTGGGGCTCCGTGGGACGCCATTCGGCGGGCGTTGTGGGCCCGGCTGCCCGAGGTCGAGCGCGCGCCGTTCGGTGGCCCTTCGCCCGGGTGCCTCTTCATCGAGGGGGCCGAAGTGCCGCCGGCGCCCAGCGAGGTCCCGGCGTCGTTCGTGCTGGTGTCGCTGCTGGTGGTCGACGTCGACCGGCTCACCCTGGGCCCGCCGCACCATCGTGAGTCGCATCGGCTGGTCGGCGCGACGTGGCTCTCGCAGCGGCTCAACCCCTGACGGTGAGTCGACGCTGCGTCGACCCTGACTCCCGGCACCTCGTTGCTCGCTGCCGGCGAATTGAGTAGCGCGCCGTTGGGCTCGACGTGACTTGCGCCAGCCGGCTTTTCGGGCGACGCGTGTCGCTCGCTTCACTGACCCATTCCTCCTACGGTCTTCCCCGCTCATGAACGACAACTCAGCCTTCATCACCCGTGGCACGGCGGCGTACGCCAGGCTCGTCGTCACCTACCCCGGCCGGGTGCTCGCGGCCCTGCTGGTGCTGGGCGTCATCAGCGGCTGGCTCACCTCTCGGCTGCAGATCGAGTCCGACCAGCTGTCGCTCATCTCGCCGGACCTGGCCGAGGTGAAGTCGGTCAAGCGGGTGGTCGACATGGTGGGCGGCGCTGGCTACCTGCAGTTCGCGCTGCGGTCGAACGACCCGGTGGTGATGAAGAAGCTGGCCGATGACCTGGTGGTTCGCATGCAGAACGCGAAGCAGCCAGACGGCACGCCGTGGGTGCGGTTCATCACCTACAAGGTGCCGGTCGACTTCATTCAAGAGAACATGGTGCTCTTCATTCGCACCGAAGACCTCATCGAGGGGCGCCGCCGAATCTCGGCGTACATGAAAGACCAGCTGCGCCGGAACAACCCGTTCTTCATCGAGATCAAGAAGACCGAGCCGGTCAAGCTCGAGATGGAAGACCTGATTCAGAAGTATTCGGCGGTCGGCAAGAAGAGCATTCGCGACGACTATTACATCAGCGACGACCGCCAGATGTTGATGATGCTGGTCAAGCCGATGTGGAACTCGACAGACCTGCAGCAGACCGAGCGGTTCATCGAATACCTCACCGGCAACAAATACATCGCGGTGCCTCCGCCCAGACTCAAGACCAGCGGCCTCATCGGACAGACCGCCACGGCCGTCGGGGTCTCGCTGCTGGAGGACTACGACGAGCTGGGTGATTCGAAGACGGTCTATTTCGGGTTCTCGGGCTCGTACAAGACGGCCCTCGACGACAGCTATGCCATTCAGCAGTCGCTCGACGACGTGCTGATCATCTCGCTGGTGGGCATCGCGCTGGCCACCATCATCTTCTTCCGCAAGTGGTTCCCCACCTTGCTGGTGCTGTCGGGGGTGGTGCTGGGCACCATCTACACCATGGGCTTCGCCAAGCTGGCGCTGGGCGACCTCAACATGATCACCTCGATGATCGCCGCCATCATTCTCGGGTTTGGCATCGACTTCGGGCTGCACTTCACCTTCCGCACGCGCATCGAGCTGGGCATGGGCAAGCGGTACGACGAGGCCATCTCGTCGGCCATCATCAACGCCGGTCGGCCGGCGCTGGTGGCGGCGGTGGTCATGGCGGGCAGCTTCCTGGTGCTGCTGGTGTCTGACTTTCGCGGCTTTTCGCAGTTCGGGTTGTTGTCTGGCGTCGGCACCTTCCTCACAGGGGCGTGCCTGTTCGCGTGGTGCCCGTCGATTCTGATGCTGCTGGGGAACAAGAACCCCACCTGGCCCGAGAAGCTGATCGGCAAGATGACGCCCCCCAGCGAGGCGCTCAACAGCGGCGCCACCCGCATTCCGGCGCCCCGGCTTACCCTGGGCCTCTGCGTGGCGGTGGTGTTGGGAGTGTGTGCCTTCGCGGTCCCATGGACCGACGAGCCGCTGCCCACCGACCGCCCGGCCACCCTGCTCGAGAAGCTCAAGCACGGCGTGGCCTTCAATTACAATACACGCGCCCTGGTGCCGCCCGGTCAGCCGGCGATTCGGCTGCAAGATGAGATCTCACGGCGCTTTCAGATCAGCTCAGACCCCATCGCCATTCCCACCGAGACCCTCGAGGAAGCGCGCGACATCTGGTACACCATGACCAAGGACCCCGAGAACGGGTTCAGCGTCGACCGCGAGAAGTTTCCCACCGTCGATCAGGTGGTCAGCATCTACAGCTTCGTGCCGCCGCCGAAGACCGCCGCCGCCAACGCGAAGATCCTCGAAGAGTGGCGCGACGAGCTCAAAGACATCGACCCCAAGTCGTTGCCGCCCGAGATGCAGGAAAAGGCCGAGTTCTTCATGAAGGTGCTGTCGAAGAAACCCTTCGGCGTGGAAGACGTCCCCGAAATCTATGCCGCCAACTTTCGCAGCCTGCCCGAGACGAAGCCCGAGAACAAAGGCTACCTGACCTTCATCTACCCGAAGGTCGACCTGTGGGACGGCAAGAACCTGATTCGTTTTGCCAACCAGACCAAGGTCATCAAGGGCGCCAGCGGCAAGGAATACCCCGGCGCCGGCCTGGCGCTGCTCTACGCGAAGCTGGCCGAGATCGTGCTCGCCGACGGCAGGCTGACGGTGATTCTGGCGATGATCTGGATTCTGGTCATGCACTACCTCGACTTCCGCTCGGTGAAGCTGGCGGCGGCGTCGGTCATTCCCCTGCTGGTGGGCCTGGTGATGTTGATGGGCGTGATGAGCATCACCGGCGAAAAGCTGAACTTCATGAACCTCGTGATGATGCCCATTCTGCTGGGCTTCGGGGTCAGCCACGGCTTGTACCTGCTGCACCGGTTCCTCGAGGGCACGCCGCCCCTGGTGGCGTTGCGCAGCGTGGGCTCGGCGGTGGCGTCGTCGACGCTCACCACCATCGCGGGCTTCGGGTCGCTGCTCTTCGCGCAGCACTACGGGTTGCAGAGCATCGGGCTGGTGGCCTGCATCGGGCTGAGCACCACGTTGTTGGTGTCCTTCACCGTGCTCGCGGCGGTCTTGCAGGTCCTGTACGACGCCAAGGACGCGACGAAGGCCCGGGCTGACGCTGCCGCCGCGTCGGCCGCCGCCAAAGCCACCGCCGACGGTCAGGCGCACGCTGCCAAGTAGCGCAGGCGAGGGCCTCGCTCGTTCTGTTCGAGAGACGGGGGACCGGCGACGGGCTTGCATTTCTGCTGCGACGGATGGTATCCGTCATCTCGGAAACTTTTCCGCCGAGGCAGAGATGACCACCGTGACCAGCCCAGCCGTCTTCGCGCCAATCGACAACCAGGACTTGAGCGTCATCGACGTTCGAGCGCCCCGCTTCAACCAGGCCGTCGTCGCCGTCGGCGCCACCATCGCGGTGCTGACCGGCGCCTGGCCGATCCTCACGGTGCTCGGCGCCCAGATGGCGGTGACCGTGCTCTTCGGGCGCAAGTACTGCCTGCCGTGCCTGTTCTACTTCCAGTTCGTGCAGCCGAGGCTCGGGCCTGGGGCTGTCGAGGACTCCCGGGCGCCACGGTTCGCGAACATGCTCGCTGCGTACTTCATGCTCGGCGCCTCGGCGGCGTCCCTGGTTGGTTTTCCCACGGTCGGCCTGGGGCTTGGGGCGATGGTCGCCGGGCTGGCGACGCTGGCGTCGACCACGGGGCTCTGCGTGGGCTGCGAGCTGTACCGAATCATCGCGAGGCTGCGTGGCGTGAAGGGCGGCCGCATCGATCAGGTCGACTTCGCCGAGTTCGGCGCCTCCCCCGGCTCGGCGGCCGTGGTGCTGTTCACCCACCCGCTGTGCTCCGACTGCCAGAAGGTGGCCGGCGAGCTCGAGGCGAAGGGCACGTCGCTGGTGAAGGTCGACGTCTCGAAGCGCCGCGACCTCGCCAGGAAGTATGGCGTGTCGGTGGTGCCGCTGGCCTTTCAGGTCGACGCCACAGGCCGGGTCACCGCCTCGGTGTAGGCCGCAGCGCGCGGTCAGTCGGTCCGGCCCTCGTCCCTCGCCAACGGCGAGCTGGCCGCGTGAAGGGCCCCGTCGCAGATGTCGGTCCTTCGAGGTTTTCACTGCCGCTCGACGGCTCCGACCCGTCGGGGTGCGGGCGCACCGAGCAGATTGGCCGACCGCGAGGGCTGGGGGGCGTTTGCGGAAGCGTTCGTTCGGGCGGGTTCCACGCGGCGGCCAACGCGCAGTGACGTCGCTCGTCAGGCACCGAGTGCAACCCCAGGCGCGGCGGTGCAAACGCGCGATGCCAGGATGGGCTCGTCACCTGTTCGGCGGTCGACGGCTGAGATAGCTTCGCGCCCGCGCTGATTCGTGCGCGTTGGAGCCCCACCCCGTCATGTCTGCCTACCGAGAAGACCGCCGCGCCACTGCGATTCCCCGGCTCAACCCGGTCACCAAGAACGAGGCCGCCGAGGGCACCGACGTGGCCCGCCAGAACACGCTCGAGCGCGCCAGGGAGCAGATCGCCGATGACTTGAGGCGCCAGCGCGACGGGGTGAAGAAGAAGACCTTCGCCGACCTGGTGAAGCCGAAGAAGTAGCGCGCGGGCCTGCCTCTGCGGTGACGCTGGTGACTCCCCCGTCGCGGGCCTGTCACCCGACGTGGGGGGGCAGGCGCTCGAGGGGTCGTCGGTCGGGGTGTTGCTGCTGGTGGCCCTGCGGCTGCTGCGACGGCCCGCGACGAAGCGCTGACCGCTCCTCACGGCCCTGCGTCGGCCCCCGCCTGGAGCTGCTCGTCAGCCTTCAGCTGCTCGTCGGCTTGCCGCATCATCTCTTCCATGCTGAGGCCCTTCTTCACCGGGGGCGCGGGAGTTCCCGCGTCTTCACCAGCGAGCTGCTGGTCGGCGGCGCGCATCATGTCTTCCATCGACAGGCCCACGCCGGTGGCCCGCTTCACCGGTACGTCTGCGGGCGGCGGTTTCCCGTTCCACGGGAAGGCCTGCACGATGGGCAGCCCGCGCTTCAGGTTGAGCGCGCCGACCGACAAGGTGGGGATGTACATCAGCGCCACCAGGGCTACGCAGACGATGCCCAGGGTCGGCAGCACCGCGCGGGCCACGCGGCCGAAGGGCTCCTTGAAGATGGCCGAGCCGACGAAGAGGTTGGTGGCGACTGGTGGGGCCAGATAGCCAATTTCCATGTTCACCACGAAGACCACGCCGAAGTGCACCGGGTCGATGCCGTAGACCTCGATGGCGATGGGGGCGAGCAGGGGCGCGAACACCAGGGTGGCGCTCACCGAGTCCATCAAGGCGCCGATGGCGATGAGGGCGATGTTCACCACCAGCAGGAAAGCGAAGGGCGACAGGCCCGCTTCCCGCAGCCAGGCGCCCATGCGCTCGGCGGCTTCGACCTCGGCCAGAAAGTCATTGAGCCCGAAGGCCAGCACCACGATGAGGATGAGGCTGCCCACCAGAATGGCGCTCTCTGAGAACGCCTCGGCCAGCTGGCCCACCTTCATCTCCCGGTGCACCAGGGTGCAGACCACCACCGAGTACATCAGGGCGACGGCGCCGGCCTCGGTGGGCGTGAACTGGCCAGAATAGATACCGCCCACCACGATGAAGGGCAGCGCCAGCGCGAAGCCACCTTCCCGCATGGCCGCGAACAGCTCGCTGCCCGAGAACGGCTGCCGCGGGGCGTTCGACTTGCGACCGACCACGAAGGCATACAGCGCCAGCAGGCCGGCGATGGCCAGGGCCGGAATCGAGCCCGCGAGGAACAGGTCTGCCGGGTCGACCCCCGACGAGCCCGAGACGCTGATGGAATAGATGAGCATCGCCACCGACGGAGGCAGCAGGCACCCCAGGCTGCCGGCGGTCATCAGCAGGCCCATCGAGGCGTCTTTGGGGAACTTGCCCGCCACCAGCGCCGGGAACATCACCGTGCCCACCGCGACAAGGGTCACCGGCGAGCTGCCGCTGATGGCCGCGAAGATCATGCACGCCACGATGGACGCGATGGCCAGGCCACCGGGCAGGAAGCCCACCAGGGCGGTCGCGATACGAATGAGCCGGGCCGCCATGCCGCCCCGGGTCATCACCGTGCCCGCGGCGACGAACATGGGAATGGAAAGGAACACGTTCTTGGTGGTGAGCCCTTCCATCTTGTTGATGATGCGCACCAGCTTGTCGGGGTCGAGGCCCTCGCCAAGGATGAGCGAGAAGCACAACATGGTGGCGAGGCCGACCACCACGAAGAGGCGCGCGCCCATGAGCAGCAGCGCGGCGATGCAGAGCAGGACGACCAGGGTCACGGCTGCTTCTCCGGCGCTGCGTCAGGGCTCGAGGTCGGGTCGAGGCCGAGCAGGTGCAAGGCGTCGTCTTCTTCGACCTTGCCGCGGAAGCTCTCGAGGGCCTGCGCCAAGAACCGCAGCGCCATCACCAGGAACCCTGCGGGCACGCCGGTGAATGCCAGCCATTTGGGAATGGCCAGGGCCGGGAACACACCGCCAGCGCCGTCGGTGTCTGACCAATCACGAAAATGGTCGCGCAGGCTGACGCAGGCCAGCAACGCCAGGGACAGACAGAACAAGGCAGTCACCAGGTTTCCAACGCCTTGCACCACGGGCAGCCATCGCTTCGGCCACAGCTTGCTTCCCAGGTCGAGGGCCAGGTGCCGGTGCTCCCGCGTCGCCATGCTGGCGCCGACCACGCCCACCCAGAGCATCAACACCAGGCCCAGGGTCTGGCTCCACACCAGGCCGTTGGGCACCAGGAAGAGGAAGGCCTTGAGGCCCGCGGCGATGGCGACCACCAGGCCCACCGCCAGCGCCCAGGTCCTGGCGCCCGCCGGTTGGCCACGCAGTCGCAGCGCGCCGCCCACCATCACCACGCCCACCACGGCCCAGAGGACGTTCCAGTGCAGCGGCCGGTCGCGCGAGGCCACCCGGTGCACCACGTCGAAGAACACCACCACCCCCATCACCGCCAGCGCCAGGGCCACGAAGCGCTGCTCGACGAGGTAGACGCGGTCGCTGAAGGTCTTCGGTTTGCCGGCCGCCGCCACGCTCACTTCGCCTTGCCCGAGCGGAAGTCGGCCAGGCCCTTGACGATCTTCTCGTAGAGCGCCTTCTCGGTCTTCGACGAGGCCTTGACCGACTCGGCGCGGGCCCTCTCGCCGATCTTCTTGAAGGGCTCGCGCTCGGCGTCGGTGAAGGTGTTCACCTCGACGCCCAATTCCTGCACGTTCTTGAGCAAGATGGGGGTGAGCGCCCGCACCTTCTTGCGCAGGTCGTCCTCGATGGCGGCGCCGGCCTCTTTCACGGCCTTCTGCACCTCGGGCGGCCAGGAGTCGAAGGCCGCCTTGTTATAGACAATCACGCCCGGCTGATAGATGTGGTTGGTGACGCTGTAGTGTTTTGAAGCCGTGTGCCACGACGCGGCAAACAAATACAATGCAGACTGGTCATAGCCGTCGACCGCGCCGGTCTGCAGGGCGGTCAGCGCCTCGGTGGTCGGAATGGGCACCGGCGAGGCCCCGAAGGCCCGGTACATGGTGAGGTGAATGGGGTTCTCCTGGCTGCGCATCTTGCGGCCCTTGAGGTCCTCGGGGGTGGTGACCTTGAACTTGCCGCCGAACGAGCGGTAGCCGTTCTCGCTCCACAGGCCGAAGATGAGGCCGCGGTCGGCGCAGGCCTTCTCGATGTCGCTCTGCACCACCTTGCTCAAGATGTAGTCGGCCTCTTCCAGGCGGTCGAAGAGGTAGGGCAGCTCGAGCACGTTGAACTCTGGCACCTGCGAGGCGACCGAGCCGGTGCTGCCGCCGAAGGCCTGAATCTGGCCGCGCTTCACCGCCAGCATGGTGTCGTTCTCGTCACCCAGCGTGCCGCCGGCGAAGAGCTTGACGCGCAGCTTGCCGCCCGCCGCGGCCTCGGCCTTCTTCTTGAAATCGAGCAGGGAATTGGCCCAGGGGCTGCCTTCCGGCGCCACGGTGGCGAACTTGATGGTGACTTCGGGCTCGGCCGCGAGGGCGACCTGGGCGCAGAGCAGGGCGGCGATGAGACAAGAACGCATGAGGCTCCTTCGAGGGAAACGGGGACAGGGTCGGTAGCAACAAGCTTTCGGAACACCAACGAGAAACACTGGCCGGCGCGACGCGGTGCACGGTGACGACCGGGCCGGGGACGGGCAGCGCCCAGGCTTGATTCAGCGGG
>VYLD01000073.1_pt1 | contig 38867 bp, 35 predicted proteins | sample 5114401 | NCBI WGS metagenome assembly VYLD01 (sample SAMN12291783, study PRJNA351875) | freshwater metagenome | isolation source: freshwater lake | place: USA: Michigan, Gull Lake | collected 2013-08-08 | reverse complement strand
CACGGCAACGATCAGCGTCAGGCCCGCCGCGAGGGCCAGCACCGAGGGCACCCAGCGCCGGGCACCGGAGAGCTCCCTCGGCTGCCGCGCCGCGCGCTCGACCCCGGCCGCGAAGCGCTCGAAGGGCAGCTCGGCCTCGAAGGCCTGCTGCTCGGCGGTGAAGGCGCGCAGCGTCGCCTGGCACACGTCACACGCCGACGCATGGTCGGTCACCTCGCGACCCACCGCCTCGCCAGCCAGCAGTCGCCGCAGCGTCAACGACCCGGGGTGCTTCATCGCTTGCATCGCGCTCACGTCGCGTCTCCTTCACCGGCGCGCATCGTCTGTCCCGTCGCTTCAGAAAAAGCCTTGAGGCGTTTGCGAATCGTCGGCACCGAGCGCCCCAGCAGCCCGGCCACCTCTTCCAGCGTCAAGTCGTCGACCCAGTAGTGAACGACGGCGGCCTGGGTCTCGACGTCGAAGGCCGAGAGGCTCTTGCGCACCAGATCGCGCGCCTCGAGCTCTGCCGGCCCGCCGGTCGCTTCACCCCGCACCACCTGCGCGCCCCGGTACTGCTCGTGCCACGGGGCCTTCTTCTCGCGCAGCAGGTTGAGGCAGTGATTGGTGGCGATGCTGAGGAGCCAGGTCAGCGGCGAGGCCTCTCCCCGAAACCGCGCCTCGTTGGTCAGCGCCCTGGCGAAGACGTCTTGCATGGCGTCTTCGGCAGCGGTGGCGTCCTTCAGCAGATACCGGCAGCGCGAGAACACGGCGCCGCCGTAGGTGGAATACAGCGTCTTGAGCCACGCCCGCCCGGCGCTCTTGCCTCCTTCGATGACTTCGAGGGCCGGGCGGCTCATGATGCTTCACGGAGCGTACTGCGCCGTCGGAAACGCGCAGGTGGTCTCGACCCCGTAGTTCCCGGTCGACGAGGTCTGCCACGAGGCGTTCAGGTACCGCGAGGCGAAGGCCGAGTCCCAGCACTCCGAGCCTGAGGCGTTGGCCGGGAACTCGCCGCCGCTGCCGCGAAGGTCGCTGCGACCTGCGCCCGACTGCAGCCAGCGGCTCTTGATGGAGAGCACCTCGATGCCGGGCCCCGAGATCCAGTTCTTGTTGGCCCGGAACTCCAGCGAGCCGCCGTTCGCAGGCACCTCGCGGTAGCGGTAGGTCGCGTCGACGCGCTGGTTGGTGTCGCCGTCGCGCACGCCCTGGAAGATGGCATCGATGGTCACGTCGGCGGTCGGTGAGGTCTTCGAGTAGTTGAAGTTCGCGGTGCCCACGTTGCCGTCGTTCTCTGGCAGCGTGCGCACCTGGTTCCAGTCGAGCAGGAAGGTGCCGCTGCCGTGGCGGTCTTCAGTCACCACGTGCGCGCCCGAGAGCACCACGCGGAAGGCCGAGTCCGCTTCGGTTTTGCCCTTGGCCTCGAGCAGGTACTCGAACTGCTGCGCGGCGGTCTGGGTGACGGTGAACTTGAAGGTGTTGGGCGAGAGGGGGTCGGTGTGCGGGCCCCAGACCGCGACGTTCTGGGTGACGGAGGTTGGCGGGTTCTGAACGATCTTCTCGACGAGGGTGAGGATCGCCCCGGCGGCTCCGTTGACGGTCACCGTCACGCCGCGGGTGATCTTGTAGAGCTCGGCGGTGTCGCCCTCGAGCCCGTCGCGGCGCTGCCCATCGCTCGACAGCGCGGCCCCCTTCGACGGCAGGTTCAGCTTCACGGTCTCGGCGCGAGGAATGCCGGCGCGAAACGGGTCACCCTTGTCCGGAAGGCCGCACGCCGTCGCCACCATGCCCACCACCGCGATGGCTGACTTGAACAGAGTCTTCATGATCGGTCTCGGACGTTCCCGTGAAGTCGCCTGCGGCATGCAGGCTTCAAGGACATTGGACACAGCCGACCTGAAGAATGGAAAAGGACCGGCCCCCTTGATTTGGAACCCATTGACCTGACTGGCTTTTTTGGGTGTGTATGAGCTGCACCCCTCGGCAGACCTCAAGGGCTGACTGCGGGAGGAAAAACGAGACTGCGATGTTTTTCTGCGAGTTGGACCCAGCGAGAAGCCTCCTCAGAGTTCGCTTTGACCCATTCGTCAATGGCACGCCCGCAGAGTGGACAGTAAAAAATCGGCCATTGAAACATGATCTGTTGATAACTGTAGAGCGGCAAAGGCGAACTTCGGGAAATCAAGAAGGCCTGGGTGTCGTGTTCTACTTTCAACAGCAGAATCGAAAACCCAGGCTCATCAGCCGACGCCAAGAGAGCATGAAAGGATTTACAACATGTCATGGCTTGACCAGGCGCGCTCGCTGGAGCAAAGAGTTCTTTGTGAAGTGAAGAGCCCGCCTCAGCGCCCAGCGTCGGGCGGGGCCGCCAGGTCGAGCAGATCATCAGCCCTTTGCGGCAGCTCGTTGAACCGCGACCCATCGAGCTCGACGATCGCCTGCCGGGTGCCCAGCACCGCGAAGGTGGCCGTCTTTCCCGTCAGTTCCTTGCCGATGCGCAACCTCGCCAGCAGCTGCCCGTCAGCCCCGAACAGCTCGATGCCGCGACCCTTGCCGTCGAGCGAGTAGTCCTTCAGCTCCTTCTCTGAAGGCTTGTCGACGATCAGCGGGCCGCTCTTGGTGGCCGACAACGTCCACAACGTGTTGGCCAGCTTATAGACCTTCGCCGGCCCCCGCCTGGGAGCGACCACCTGCCAGGCCTCGGCGCTCGCGTCGACCGACTCCTTCTCGACGATCACCTCGGTCCCGTCGGCGTTGCGGAACACCGCGCGGGTCACCGCGTCCCGGCGAAAGTTGATCACCGATCGATCACGCAGCTCCATGGCGTTGCGCTCGAAGCTCGAGGTGACGGACGGGTTGAAGCTGCCGATCACCACCCCGTTCGCGTCTTCGCGCAGCGCGTACAGCTGGCCACCCGCGTCGCCCGTTGGGCGTACGATCTTGATGGTGGTCTCCCCCTCGTCGGTCACGAACCGCGCAGTGATCTCGGGCGTGTCGAAGCCCAGGGCCGACGCCTTCCCCTCGGGGAAGCCGGTGGCGTGCTCTCCGCGCAGGCTGCCCAGCAGAGACGTGACGGTGACCGCGTCGGCCAGGGTCTGCTCGGGGCGCGTGAGGCGCCAGAGCCGGTCCTCTCCGCGCTCCAATTCCCAGTCATTGATGCGGGTCTTGACGCTGAACCGCTTGAGCGACTTCTCCTCGACCGCCAGCAGCTCCTTCTCGCGCAGATCGAACGGCGTCTTCGCCAGCGACCACCGCACGCCACCTTCTGCGAGCTGCACCTTCCTGCTGCCATCACGGCGCATGTAGATGGTGCCGTCGAAGGGGTTCTCGATGCCGCCCTCGAGCCGGGTCTTGCGCGCCGCGCCCTCGACCACCGCCTCGGCCTCGACCACGAACGACGGAGCATCGAGCCCATACGTCTTCAGCTCCGCGTCCGTCGCCTCGCCCTCGAGGGTGGTCTTGAAGCGCGCGGTCTGCAGCTGGCTGACCAGCGTGTCGAGCACCAGCACATCGGCCCGCGCGGAGATGGGCGACACCAGCCGCCACGCCTGCCCGGGCTCGCGCACCAGCGTGGTCGTCTGGCCCTGGGTGGTGACGATCAACTTCACGAACTCGGCCTTGGCGGCGCCGCCGTCCGGCGACCGTTCTCCGGGGCCCTCCGCTGCGAAGAGGCGCTCGTCGCGGTCCTTCTCGTCCCGCGCGCGGGTGTCCTTCTCAGCCACGCCCTTCCACGCGAACAGGCCCACCGCCGCGGCTGCCACCACCAGGGCGCCCAGGGTGGCGAGGGTCTTCTGCATCTGGTTCATGCGCTCTCCACGAGAAGCGGACTCACCGCGCGCGCCGCGTCAACCACACCGTCAAGCCCACGCCGATCAGCAGCATGGGCAATACATCCATCACCGCGAGGCGAATGTTGGCCAACATGTCGTTGTCGATCTGCAAAGTAGACAGATCGCGATCCGGCGGCCGAATGGTGAGCTTCTTCGGTTGGTTGCTCGCCCAGCCCATGGCGTTGAGCACCAGGTTGCGATCGGGCTCGACCGAGAACAGCTCGAGCAACACCTGCACGTCGCCGAACACCACCACCCGCGCCTGATCGAACCGCTTCGTCGCCGAGGTCGAGTCCCGCGTCGACACCGCCACCACGGGGATCTGGCCGACCTTCTCGCCTGAATCAGCCACCGGCTTCTCGTCGGGCTTCGTCTCCAGCCACGCTTCGGGAGTGGTCAACACCGTGGGTGTCGAGGTCACCCCGGGCAGGGTGCCTTCCTTGAGCACCGAGAGCCCACGCGCCGAATAGAACAACAGGTTGAGCCGCGCAGCCTTGAGCGCCGCTACTGTCACGTGATCACCGAAGAACGGCGCCACGATCAGGTACGGCTGCTTCGGGTCGACCCGAGGATCCGCGATGATGCCGTTGTCGACCTGAATTCCATACTTCGCCAGCAGCGCGTCGAGGCCCGGCTCGAGGCCATCATCGGCGAAGTAGAGCAGCCGCCCGCCTTCGTCGAGGTACGTCTCGAGCAGCTTCTTCTCGCCCTCGGTGTACGCGTCCCGCGCGCCGGCGATCACCAGCACCGCCGCGTCTTTGGGAACGGCGTTGGTCGCCGAGAGGTTCAGCGTCTCGGACACGTAGCCGTCGTTCTGGAAGGCCACCTTCACCTTGGCCAGCGACGGTGTAGGTCCCCCCTGCGCCGGCTCCTGTGGAGCATCGAGCGGCACCTCGCCATGCCCCTCGAGGAAATAGACCTTCAGCTCGCCGACCGTGTCGAGGCGAATGAGGGCGTTGGTCAATTCCTGCTCACCATCGGAGGCGTCGGCCAGCTTCGGCAGGTTCGCCTGGGCGGTGCTCTCCTTCGGAGTCCCCGGGTCCCGCACCAGCACCGCCGCGAACCTGGTGTCGCGAATCTTGTACTTCGCCACCAGCTCGGGGTTCTTGCGCGGGTCCTTGAACTCCCAGGTGATCTGCGGCGACTCGGCCGCGAACTTCTTGAGCAGATCGTCGATGGAGTCGATCACTCCCTCGGTCGAAAACAAAAACACCTTCACCGGAGCCTTGAGGCCCTTCAACGTGTCGCGGGTCTGCTGTGACAAAGAATAGAGTTTTTTGTTGGTCAGGTCCCAGGTCTGGTTGCGTTTGGCGACGATGAAGTTCGCGCCCACCACCAGCGCGAGGAACACCGCGCCGATCACCGCCGACGACGAATAGAAGAAGACCGACCGTGCCCAGGTGGCGATCTTCTCGGTGTTGGTGACGGCCCACACCACCAGCAGCGCGAGGCCCAGGCCCAGCTTCACGCCGAACGCCACCAATGAGCCCGAGGTGACGAAGAGGGTGACGAACGAGGTCAGGGCCAGCAGCAGCCCGACTCCACCGGCCACTTTTCCGAAGGTCTTGTTCACGTTACACCCACCGCTTCGACTCGACCGAGCGGTGCGTCAGCACCAGGAAGGTCGCGATCACGCTGCTGAAGAACACCAGCGGCTTCAATTCGAGCACTCCTCGCAGGGAATTTCTCAGCTGCGAATCGACAGACAGATGGTCGAGCACCCCGCGCCACGGCTCGTCGGCCCCCGGAGCGACCACCTTGATGATCAGCCACACCAGGCTCAGCACCAGCGTCACCAGGCCGGCCACGATCACCGACTCGGTCAGCGACGAGATGAAGGTGCCGATGGCCAGCAGCGCCGCGCCCCAGAGGACCAGGGCTCCCAGGCCCAGCAGCACCGTCGGCCACTCGAGCGTGGGGGCCTTCTCTGACGTGGTGGCTGAGAACGACGAGCCGAAGATCGACAGCACCACCGGGTACACCAGGGTCACGCTGATGGTCGCCGTCACGATCGCCAGGCCGCCCAGGTACTTGCCGATCACGATTTCGGTCGTGGTGATGGGCGCGGTCATCAGCAGTTCGAAGGTCTTCTGGCGGCGTTCTTCCGCGAACAGCCGGGCGGAGAGGAACGGCACCACGAACAGCAGCACCAGCACCATGGTCTGGAAGAGCGGCATCACCACGCCATCGGTCAAGTTGCGCAGGAATTGAAAGTCGCTGTCGACCTGTTCCCAGCCACCATCGAGGGTGCGAATGCGCTCATGCGCTTGTTTGAACTGCACCAGCATGCCGATGAAAAAGAATGACGAAGCGAAGCTGACGAAGGTGAAGATCACCCAGGCCCACGGAGTGGTCAGGTAGACCGTGATCTCCTTCTTCGCGATCGCGAGGATATTGCGCATCGAGGTGTCTGCCTTTTCGGGGTCGCGCTGGTTCAGGTTGCGGTGAGTTGAATGAACTTCTCTTCGAGGCCGTGCTCCCGGCCGCCGCTGATCGCCGCCATGGTGTCGTTGGCGACGATCGAGCCCCGGTGGATGATCAGCACCTGCTCACAGATGGTCTTCACTTCGGCCAGGATGTGCGTCGACAGCACCACGGTGTGCTGGCCCGCGAGGCCTTTGATCAATTGCAGCACTTCGTTGCGCTGGCGGGGGTCGAGGCCTTCCGTCGGCTCGTCGAGGATGAGCAGCTTGGGGTTTCCAATCAACGCCTGCGCGATGCCCACGCGCTGCCGATAGCCTTTTGACAGCGCCGCGGTCAGCCGGTCGAGCTCGCTGGTGACGCCGGTGCCCTTCGCGACGCGATCGATCTCGCTCTTCACCTGCTTCGAGGGCACGCCCTTGATCTCGGCGACGAACTTGAGGAACCCGCGCACCGTCAGCTCCGGGTACAGCGGCGGAGTCTCGGGCAGGTACCCGATCTGCCGCTTCGCCTCGAGCGGCTTCTCGAACACGTCGAAGCCCGCCACCCGCGCCTTGCCCTCGGTCGCCGGCATGAAGCCGGTGAGGATCTTCATGGTGGTCGACTTGCCCGCGCCGTTGGGGCCCAGGAAGCCGACGATGGTGCCCGCCTCGATGCTGAACGACAGCCCGTTGATGGCCACCCGGTCGCGGTACTTCTTGGTGAGGTTCTCGACCTCGATCATCGCCATGGGTCAGCAGCCTTTGCAGTGAGGGACACGCTTCGCGAAAAGCCGGCGGATATACGGAGAGCCTTCAACGCAAGTCAACGCAAAAACCTGAGTGAATCTGAAAGGTTCGAGGCTGAGCGGGGAAGGAGTCGGGGAACGCGTCGTCAGCCTCGGCTATTCCCTTCGCGCGCGTTGGCGAGGCCGGTGCACTGCGGTAGCAGGACCGGGTTCAGGCGTCTCCTGGAGGCCTCATGTCGCGCATCGTGGTGCAGAAGTTCGGCGGCTCGTCGGTGAGCGACGTCGAGAAGATCCGCAAGGTCGCGCTGCGCGTGAGGGCCCGCCGCGACGAGGGGTGGCAGCTGGTGGTGGTGGTCTCGGCGATGGGCGACACCACCGACGAGCTGCTCAGCCTGGCGAAGCAGATCAGCCCCGATCCTCCGCGCCGCGAGCTCGACATGTTGCTCACCTGTGGCGAGCGCATCTCGATGGCGTTGTTGTCCATGGCGCTGCTCGAGCTGAAGGTGCCCGCCATCAGCTTCACGGGCAGCCAGTCGGGCATCATCACCGACACCACCCACAGCCAGGCGCGCATCGTCGAGGTGAAGCCCGCGCGCATCGAGGAGGCGCTGGCGCAGGGCAAGGTGGTGATCGTGGCGGGCTACCAGGGCGTCTCCAGGCAGCGCGAGGTCACCACCCTGGGCCGCGGAGGCTCGGACACCTCCGCCGTGGCCCTCGCCGCGGCGCTGCATGCGGACTGCGAGATCTACTCGGACGTGGACGGCATCTTCTCGGCCGACCCGCGGGTGGTGCCGACGGCGAAGAAGCTCGAGGGGCTCTCACCGGAAGAGATGCAGGAGCTCGCCTCAGCCGGCGCGAAGGTGCTCAACGCGCAGGCGGTGGAGTTCGCCCGCGCCCACGGGATCGTGATTCACGCCCTCTCGACCCACGGCGGAGGAACCGGCACGCGCATCGAAGCGGCGCCGTCGGAGCAGGGCAGGGTGCGTGGAGTCACCTGTGAGGCCGAGGTGTGGGCGTTCTGCAGCGACGGCTCGCCTGAAGGCGTGCTCGAGGTGCTCGACGGTCAGGCGGTGAAGCCCCGCAGCGTGTCGTTCGATCGCGAAGGCCGCTCATTGGTGCTGGTGCCCCTGCAGGACGTGCACGCTCCAGAGCTGCTCCGCGCGAAGTTGCCCAGCCACGTCACGGTGCTCGATGCGCTGGGGACGGTGACCTGCGTGGGGACCGGCCTGCACGCCGATGGGCTCGTCGTTCGCAGAGCGCTCGCCGTCGCCGCTCAGCTCGGCGCCGAGGTGATCTCCCTGTCGAGCTCGGCGCTGCAGCTCACCCTGGTGATCGACCGCGCCCACGTGAAGGCACTGACTCGAGCACTGCACGAGGCGCTGATCGATGCCCCGCCGACCAGCCCCTGAAATCCTTCAATTCGGTTATCGCTCATCAAACCACGTCCTTCGAGCTCGCTCTGTACAGACAACACGTCGAACAGAACGTTGGCACCGGCGGCGCCGTCGTCGCTGTCTGGGAATGAAGTGAGGAGAACGCTCAGCTGAGATGAGGTTTCAGGGCTCTGCGACCCAGGGCAGTGGCAGGACACCGATCTCGTAAGCGTTCTCGACCGAGCGGCTTCTGGCGATATCGGCGTCCAATCGTTTCATCAAACGGCGGGCCCATGCTCGAAGCACAGGACTCGCCGGCGGGCTCAGCAAGGGTGTGAGCTGGGCTCTCTTGGCTTCAAGCCAGGCCGACTCATCACCCGCGAACGAGCCCGACAAGAAGCGCGCCTCCAGCTCACTTCCGATGTCGAACTTTCGAAGAAGGCGCTCGAGAACCCCACCTGGATCGATCGGCAAACCGACGCGAACGAGGACTCGCGCTCGGTTGACGGTGGTGGCCCATTCCTCGAGGATCTGGTGGTCGGGGAAGTTGGCGATGCCTTCAAAGGTGCCGTTGCCTGCCCGGTCAGGTTCCGTTTCAAGAGTCGCGAGAACCGGAAGCAAGAGCTCGGTGCCGGCGCGCGGGATCAGACTGTCGAGGAGCTGCGGGAACTCGTACGGAAGCGACTCGTTGCGAACGGCCTTCACCAGGTGAAGCCCGACGTCGAGTGGACGCTCCTTGGCGATTCGCCGCGCCGTGGTCGCCCATTCCCATTCGACCTGGGTGCCCCGCACCTGGTCGATAGGAACTGCAAACCAACGCTTTGCGAGGAGGTCTGTACGCGGTTTCAGGTGGTCTGAAGTGACGGCCGCGGATCCTTCTGCTGGCTCCTTTCCGACGAGCTGAAAGGCGAGCCGAAAGGCAGAGAGCGGCTGCGTCTCGGCGATGCATTCGACGAAATCGAGGGCCGAGGTGGGTGGTGCACGAAGCAACCAGCCTCCCAGGAGCAGCTGTTCGACGGTGCGCGCAGGGAGGAACCCGCGACCAAGGAGCCGACCGAGTTCTTCGACGCGCGAGCTGGTTGGTTGAAGAAGCCAGAAGATCTCGAAGCAGAATGCGGCGAGCGAGCGGTCGATGGACCAGCCCTCGAGCAGGTGGTCGATATCGGGCAGGGCGGCGCAGTACGACGCCGAGGTTCGCAAGAGTTTCTGGGCCGGCGCTCGAGAGAGCAACATCGGCAGCAGACGTCGTTCGGGGTCGGAGTGGGCGAGTGCGCGACCGATCTCGACCGCCACGACGGCGTCGTTCGAGAAGCACCAGTCGGCGACGACCGTCAGGTCACGCTCGGTGATCGCGGCTCGAGCAACACGTTCGATCGCTTTGGCGTCTGGTTCGCCCCAGCTCGCGGGCCGCGCGACCATCGAGAGGCGGTCGGCGATGCCGCGTGGAGCGAGCGCAGCCGCTGCCTCGTGAAAGGCAGTCGACTCGGCCGGCCCCGACGCCCCGAGGAAGTCGCGATCATGCACGCGGATGGTTTCAATCACGCTCGTCAGCGGTGCAATGGGCAGGTCCGTCGCGGCCCATGCCCGAAGAAGAATGGCCGAGGCGCCGGCGTGGCGCGCCCGCACCAGGCCGCGGACCGCGTGGGTCACCTCGTCTCGAGCGAGCTGGGCCGTCTGTGCGTCGGCGTCCAGCAGTCCGAGCGCGAGCAACGTTGCCGCACGCTGTCGGTAGCTGGCCTCGTCAGAACGATTCGCCGGTCGCCACTTATTCTCAATCGGCTCCGGCAACTGCGGGAAGAAGCCGCCCACCTCGACTTCTGTGGCTGCGGCGGCGCTGAGCAGGCCCAGGCGTCGCAGTCGAGCCAACGGACTGCGTACCAGGCGCTCGATCACCGCGACCCTCGCCTCTCCGTCGGCCCGCGTGAGCCCCAGGTGGGTCGCGAAGATGCTCCGCAGGGGCTCGGCGTCTTGCTTCGTTTCGCCAACCAGGTCCGCGAGCACATCGACGGCGGGGCTCACTGAGCTCTCGAACCACGCCGCGACCCGCACGGCAGGGATCAGCCGCGCTCGGCCCTGCATATCGTTCAGCTCTGGAAGCAACCTCCGAACGGCCGCGAGCACCTGGTCTGGGGCCTCCGCCGCCATCGCAGGAAGGAACGGGATGAGTTCCTGGGGCCCGAGCGCCGCGACGAGTGCGTCCGGGCCAATGCGACTCAGCACCTCGCCGCCGATCGGCATCTGCAGCAGGCGGCTCAGACACAGCTTGAGCAACCCGGGGCCGGCCTTCGAGAGTCGGCTGAACGCGTCACCGGCCTCCCAGAAGCGACGCGCCAGCATCTCTCCCAGCCACAGCGGCGTCACATAACTGGTCTGCTCATCGACCTCGCCCAGCAAGCCCTTGTTTTCGAGGGCACGCCGCGCCTTCCGAAGCTCGGCAGCTGGTCTGCCGGCGACGTGCGCCAGGGGCTCGAGCTGATCGTCGCGGAAGTACCGGGGCAGACCGAGGGCGATGAAGGAGTCCTCGTTGAGATCATCGTTGCTCAGATACCTCAGCAACGCGTTCTGAACGTCGGGGTCTGCCGGGTATCGCTCTCGAGCCGCGAAGAGGACCTTCAACAGCTTCACGTAGCCGCCAGACAGAGCCACGATGCGAGCCCGTTCTTCGGCCGGCAGGTGCGAGCCCATGTTCTCGGCCGCCTGTTCGAGATCATCGCCCTGCAGCACCAGGAGCCGAACAGCGTTGGCCCGGGGTAACTGCCGAGCTGAGACGAGATCGGCGGCGATCGTCACGAGGCGGAGCGGCGAGTTCGCGAAGCAGTCTTCGAGCTGCTGCCGCTGGTCGTCGTTGCACTCATCGACGACGAGGCAGCCGAAGAGCGCGCGCCCGGGTTCAGTCGGCAACCTGAGCAGCTCTTCCTTGAAGCCTGGGCAATAGCCGACCAATTCCTGTCTCTGTCGAAACGCTTCAAGGACGCAGCGGGTCTTCCCAACACCGGGCGAGCCCTCGATATGGACCGCGTGGAGCCTGGGCTGGCTGAGTTTCTCAAAGGCCTCCTGTCGGTCTGTCGTCTGAACGAAGTCGACGAGTTGCTTCACGCCGCCGTCTCGGTGACACAGCAACGCTTCCCAGTCCTCGAACGACTTGACGGCCCTGTTCGGGCGCTGGTGCTCAGGCATCAGGGACCAGACCGACGGGTAGACGTGCAACCAGTCGAGGAGTTCGGCTTCGCCCAGCACCTCCGCCGCCCCCTGCCACCCCGGGTAGAGCGAACGAATCAACTTCCCAAGCGACTGCCTTCGCTCGTGACCCATCGACGCGCCCGTGACCAGCATGTAGTCATGACCGTTGTTCAGGGCTTCGGCGACGCGCTCTTTCTTGAGCTCGACGAGCAGTTTCGACCGTGATGGGCACGAGAGCTTCGCTTGAAAAACGGCTGTGCGTTGCACCCACCTGGTCGGCGAAGGTGGCGCACGACGAACCAGCGCGTCGACACCTCCATCTCCCTTGTTGCCTGCCAGCTCTCGGTGGAAGTCGCCGACGTCGAGCCCAGCAACCCAGCAATCGGCGCCGAGCAACGCCAACATCAGCTTCTCGAACTGGGGGCCTGAGAGTTCGCGGAAGCCAACGGCGACCGGGGCCGCCTTCCATTCCGGCTTTTTCGCACTGCCAGTGGCCGCGACCCTGTTTCGCTTCACGGCTTTCTTGCGCTTCTTCGCTGCCGCCATGCGCACAGGGTACCGCATGCCACTGAGACGTGCGCGCCACCCGGTACGCGCTGGCCTCGGGACCTGATCAGGCCGGGCAGGAGGGCTGGGTGCCGAGCGCGGCGACCCGTCAACGCACGGACGCCGGAGCGCTCGCCATTGACGCGAAGGGGCGTCAACCAACGGACGCCGGACGTCCACGAAGTGACGGGTCGTCACGAGCGCCGACCAACCGGCTCCCCGTCAACTTCGGGCAGCCCTGGCACAGTCGGAATTCGCGCTGCGACATCTCCCGGCGCTGAGATCGGAATCGCGTCAGCGCGAGTTACTGCTCACATCGAGCCAGGCAATTCGCGTGTCGTTCTCTACAGACAAGGAATCGAACACGGCATTCGCAATCAGGTGCTGCACTTCGGGAACGTGGAGGCCCGCTCGGGTCGGTCCTTCGAAGACCGGATGAAGCAAGCCAAGATGAACAGCTGCGATGACCCTTGGTCCAAGATGAGACATCCTTCCGGGGAACGCCCGTTCAATGCCTTCCAGAACGCCAACCACGTGGGAGCCATTGGTCAGTGGTGCGTAGTTCAGAAAAGCGAATACACGCGGAGCCATGGCGTTCTGCGCGAGCCCGATAACTGCGTCGATTTGAACTTTCGGATCGCCCCTGTTGCGGAAGAAGGGATGGTCGGCGGGCTCATTGGGCTGAAGAGCAGACTCGCAGGTCACTCGAATCAACGAACCCGGCAGGAGCTTTGCCCCCGCACCCTCAAGGAGACAATCCACGAGTCCGCCCGAGCGGGTGGTGTTGCCCTGAATGCTCCAGGTCAGGTCGGGTGTGAGCCAGGTCAGAGTCTTCAATCGTGTCAGGGTGGTAGTGACGTCGAGCCGGGCAGAGCCGAAGATGTCGGGGTCTGCTCGATATCGAATCCGAGTTCCGGTGCGATTCGAGGGGCCGACGCGATGAAAGGGCTCGGTCACGATGCCTCGGGAGAGGGCGATTCGGTGGTGGGCGCCATCCCGGTGCACCTCGGCTTCGAACTGCTCGCTCAGTGCGTTTACAACAGCCAGCCCGACCCCAACATGATTGGGTCATATGTGAACGTGAGGGTGATGCCCGTCGAACGTGGCCCCAGAGTGGATCGTCGTCAGAATCACCTCGAGTGCCGAACGCTGGTAGCCCGGCATCACCTCGACAGGAATCCCTCTGCCATTGTCCTCAACGACAACTGCCTCTTGGTCGAACGAGACCAACACGCGGTCAGCGTGGTTCGAGATGTGCTCGTCGATAGAATTCGACACGACCTCGAGGAGCATGTGTTCGAGCCCCCGCGAGTCGGTTGACCCGATGTACATCCCGGGCCGTACACGCACCGGCTCAAGCCCCTCGAGGACCGTAATATCGGCTGCGTTGTACCTCGCGGTCGCCATCCTTGACCTCGGGCCTCTCGAACACGGCGCTCCTCAACCGCGGATCTACTTTCCCCCGGCGAGCTCGCGGGTGATGGCGCCATTGAGCTGGAACGCCAATACCGCCTCTTCCACCGCCTCGTGCTTCTCGGTCTCATTCAACGGCAGCCCATCGAGCGCCACCCGGTACTGCGCCTTGAAGCCATTGAAGTCGTCGATGCCGCCGAACTCGTAGAACGCGACGCCGTCACTACCGGTCAGCGAAAAGGCCTTCTGAATGCACTTCTTGAGTCCCTGGCCGCCCGACAAATCCCCCAGGTACCGCGTGTACGCATGCGCCGCCAACCGGTGCGGAGCGTCCTTCGACACCTTCACCACCTCGGCCACGTACCGCTTCGTGGGCTCGAGCAGCTCGCTGCCTTTCACTCCGTAGAACGCGAGATCGGTCTCCAGCGCCGCCAACCGATACACCTGCGGCAACGCCACCGGAGCAATCCGCGGATCCTGCTGGTTCGCTGCCAGCCCCTGCTCGATGGCCGCGTAGATGGCCTTCAGCTGCCAGAGGAACTTCCCGTAGGCCTCCCGATCAACCGTCCCGTCGAGGATCGAGCGCACGAAGACACCTGACTCTGCTTCTCGATGCGCCTGCGTGGTGCCGGTGCGGAGCATCATGGCGAGCCCTCCGGCAGAGGCTCCAGGGGGCATTCGGGGTGGGGGGGCGTTGGTCGTGTCCACGCGCCCCTCTATGGCAACGCCCTCAGCCTCGAGCAAGACGAGCAAGACGAGCCGTCGGGGCCAGGTCCTTCATCGTCCTCTCAACACCCGCACTTCAGCTCTTCCGTCGGTGCCAGGCACTGCAGCCGGCACGGCGCGTCGGGACTGAAGACGAACACCCTGGTCGACCGACAGCCGCTCTCGGGCACCGACCGGGTCCTGTCAGGGCACCCCAGGTCGACCTGATCCCACGTCTGGACCAGCCGAAACGCCTGGTCGGTCCCTCCATCGGTGCTGCCCAGCGCCGTCCATCGGTATCGAAGCCGCGCACAGCGCCGTTGCGGGTCTTCGCCGATCGGCAGCTCGACGTCGAAGTCGTTCAGGAAGGCGGTGTGGGGCAGGGCAGAGGTGACTCCCGCGTCGGGCCGTGACGGGCCGAAGAACGTGTCGCTCGGAGTCACCACCACCAGCCGCCCAGACCGCTGCTTCCCCACGAACGAGCGCCCGGTGAGCCCCACCGCGCGCGGCGGATCACACTTTTCCGACTCCGCCACGATCTGCATCACGCCGAGATCGCCCACCGCATCTTCGATGACCGACTCGATCGGCTGCGAGCAGCTCAGCGCGCTGGTCATCAGGACGGTCGCCATCAGCCGTGTCATGGAGCCCACTCACTCATTTCAAGCCAACCGCAGGAAATAAAAAAGGAATCGGCCTTTTGGACCGATTCCCGTGTGCCCAGGAGAGGACTCGAACCTCCACGCCGTTTCCGGCACTAGACCCTGAATCTAGCGCGTCTACCAATTCCGCCACCTGGGCGCGGCGCGGCTTGTACGGGGCGAGCCCCGGTGTGTCAACGACGCAAAACGCGACACGACGTTCGACTGACGAGCTCACCCGAACTTTGCCGGAGGCCAACGCCCGCTCGCCTCCAGCGCCTTTCGCTCGTCGGGGTTCTCGTCCATGTACGCCTTGAGCGACTCCTCGGTGATCCACACCTCGACGTCCTGCTCGCCGACCTTCGCCTGGCACCCCAGCCGTGACGTCGCGCGCACGTCGAACGCCAGGTCGAGCCGGTCCATCTCCAGATCGTCCTGCTCCGAGAGCGACTCGAGGCCCTTCTTCACCCAGACATGACAGGTCGAACACGCGCAGACCCCGCCGCACGAGTGGCCCACCTGCGCGTGCGATTCTTCCGCCGCATCGAGAATCGAGGTCCCCACCGGCACCTCGACGGTCAGGTCCTGCAGAGGGCTCAGGAAGTGGATGCGGGGCATGCGATGGGCTTCTGCGTTCAGAACTGCTCGATCGCAAGGCCGACGGCAGCCTTCGAGATCGCGCGGTTCATGATGCGCTCGACGAAGGGCCTGGCCAGGTCGTCGAGCTCGGTGATGGCGGCCTTCAAGGTCGAGTGATCCTCGGTGGTCTTCGCCAGCTGCTCGAGCGCGAGCACCCGTTGCTCGAAGTCCGTCCGCTCGGCCGGAGTGAGCAGGTCGCCGTTCTCCTTCAGCTGCTTCCTGGCGTCGAGCTGTACGCGGGCCGCCTCGACCTGCTGCTCCACCAGCAGCCGCCGCTGCATGTCGATCTCGCCGTTCTCGATCGAGTCCAACAGCATCTGCTCGACCTCGTCGTCGCTGAGGCCATGGGTCGGCTTCACGGTGATGGTCTGCTCGACACCCGAGGTCTGCTCGTGGGCCTTCACCGAGAGAATGCCGTCGGCGTCGATCGAGAAGGTCACCTGCACCCGCCCCATGCCCGCCGGCATCGGCGGAATACCGCTCAAGGTGAACCGCGCGAGCGAGCGACAGTCCTGCACCAGCTCACGCTCGCCCTGCACCACGTGGATGTCCATGCCCGTCTGGCCATCTTGAAAGGTGGTGAAGACCTGGGCCTGCGCGCAGGGGATGGCGCTGTTCCGGCTGATCACCTTCTCGGCGATGCCGCCCATGGTCTCGAGGCCCAGGGACAGCGGAATCACGTCGAGCAGCAACACCTCGTCCTGGCGCTCCGAGTTGGTGAGCAGGTCGGCCTGCACCGCTGCTCCCAGGGCGACCACCTGATCAGGGTCGATGTCAGCCAGCGGAGGCTTGCCGAACAGCCCCTCGACGTACGCCCGCACCGCCGGCAGCCGGGTCGAGCCGCCCACCAGGACCACGCCCGTGATCTCCGCCGCGCTCAGCCCCGCGTCCTTCAGCGCCCGTCGCACCGCCACGCCCGTCTTCTGCAGCAGCGGCTGCACCCACCCCTCGAACTGCGCCCGCGTGAAGGAGAACGTGACGCCCTCGAACTCGAACGAGGTCTCGGTGACGTCGGTGAGGCGCTCCTTGGCCGCGCGCGCGAGCTGCAGCAGCCTGGCGATCTGTGACGGCGTGGGGTTGGTCAACCCGTGCTGCTCGAGCACCTGCTGAACGATCGTGCGATCGAAGTCATCGCCGCCGAGCGCCGAGTCACCGCCCACCGACTTCACCTGAAACACGCCGTCGACCAGTGCCAGCACCGAGACGTCGAAGGTGCCTCCGCCGAGATCGAACACCGCGTAGGTGCCCTGCGCGCCCTTGTCGAGTCCGTAGGCCAGCGCCGCTGCCGTCGGCTCATTGAGCAGCCGCAACACCTCGAGCCCGGCCAGCCGCCCCGCATCCCGCGTGGCCTGCCGCTGCGCATCGTCGAAGTACGCGGGCACGGTGATGACCGCCTGCTCGACCTTGCCGGCGAAGTACGACTCGGCCCGGCGCTTCAGCGTGCGCAGGATCTCGCCGCTCACCTCGATGGGCGTCACGGGTTGACCGCCTGCCACGTCGAAGCGCACCACGCCCTGGCCTTCGGTGAACCGGTAGGCGCCCAGCTTCTTCGTCTCGAGGTCTCCCAGCGACTTGCCCATGAAGCGCTTCACGGACTTGATGGTGTCGGTGGGGAACTCGGGCAGCAGCGTGGCCGCGCGCGAGCCCACCAGCACGCCGCCGTTCTTCGCGTAGTGCACCACCGAGGGCAGCAGCAGCGCGTCGCCTTCGTCGGCCGCCACGCAGCGGGGCTTGCCATTGATGATGCCTGCCACCAGCGAGTTGGTGGTGCCCAGGTCGATGCCGACCACATGCCCTTTGGGCTTGAGCGGATCGTGGATCTGCAGGAACCCCTTCATGTCAGCGCCTCCTCTTCGAGCGCCTCGACCTCTTCGATGAAGCGGGTGAAGTACCGAACGCGGCCCAGCTGGTGCGTCGCCTCGGTCACGTCGTCGCGGCTCAGCGCCGCTTTTCCTTGCGTCAACGCCGAGGCCTTCAGCGCCTCGACCTCGTCAGCCATCGCGCGCGCCCGGGCCACGTCCTTCGACGCCTTGACCGCCTCGAGCGCTTCCCGTCGGGTCATCACCTCTTCGAGGAACTCCAGCGGCATCGTCGCCTTCGCCGCGCTCGCGTCGTTGTCGAGGTCGACGCCCTTGAGCTTCAGCACGTAGAAGGCCCGCGCGACGGGGTCCTTCAGCACCTTGAAGGCGTCATTCAGCGCCGAGGTCTTCTCGAGGGCCACGCGCCGGGCTTTGGCGTCGGCCTGCGCGAAGCGATCGGGGTGAACCTCGAGGGACAGGGTGCGCAGCTGCTGCTCGAGCGCCTTCACGTCGAGCTCGAGGGTGGGCTCGAGCCCGAACACGTCGAAGTGGGTCATCACTACACCGAGAAGCTGTCGCCGCAGCCGCAGGCCGACTTCTCGTTCGGGTTTCGCAGCTTGAACCCCGAGGCCATCAGCTGCTCCTCGTACACGAGCTCAGTGCCCATCAGGTACAGGTAGCTCTTGGGGTCGATGAACACGCGCACGCCTTCGCGCTCGAACAGCTTGTCGCGGGGCTTCGCCTCTTCGGCCCATTCCATGTGGTACGCGAGGCCGGAACACCCGCCGCCCTTGACCGCGATGCGCAGGCCCGCGTTCGGCGTGTTCCGCTCGGTGAGCAACCGACGCAGCCGCTCGACGGCGCTGTCGGTCAGGCCGATGCCCTTGCCCGTCGGCTTGCCGGTCGGCAGCGCGTTCGGGTTGGGCGAGATGGTGGTGGCGACGGGCTCGGTCATGACGATCAAGCCTGGGTCGAGGCGGGCACCGCCACCGTCGCCGCCGGAGCAGCCGCCAACCGCTTCGCCCGCTTGTCCTGGAAGTCCTTGATGGCGGCCTTGATGGCGTCTTCGGCCAGCACCGAGCAGTGGATCTTCACCGGAGGCAGCGACAGCTCCTTCGCGATCTCGGTGTTGGTGATCTTCACCGCGTCGGCCGTGGTCTTGCCCTTGACCCAATCGGTGACCAGCGACGACGACGCGATCGCCGAGCCACAGCCGAAGGTCTTGAACTTGGCGTCCTCGATCACGCCGTCATCCGAGATCCTCAGCTGCAGCCGCATCACGTCGCCACACGCCGGAGCCCCGACCAGGCCCGTGCCCACGTTGGGATCTTCCTTGTCGAGGGTGCCCACGTTGTGGGGGTTCTCGTAGTGCTCGATGACCTTGTCGCTGTACGCCATGAGTCGGTGCTCCTGAGGGTGAGGGGAGGGGAGTTTCAGTGCGCAGTCCAGGCGATCGACTTCAGGTCGATGCCCTCTTTTGCCATCTCATACAGCGGTGACATGTCGCGCAGCTTCTTCACCGCGCGGGTGACCAGCTCGATCACGAAGTCGACTTCTTCTTCGGTGCTGAAGCGGCCCAGGCCGAAGCGGATTGAGCTGTGGGCCATGTCTTCGTCGACGCCCAGCGCGCGCAGCACGTAGCTGGGCTCCAGAGAGGCCGAGGTGCAGGCCGAGCCTGAACTCACCGCGACGTCCTTGATGGCCATCATCATCGCCTCGCCTTCGACGTACGAGAACGAGACGTTCAGGTTGCCGGGCAGTCGGTGCTCGAGGCTACCGTTCAAGATGAGCAGATCGAGGTGCTGGTTGAGGCCCTTCCACAGGCGGTCCCGCAAGGCGCCCACGCGCGCACCTTCCGCGGCCAGCTCCTGCTTCGCCAGCTCGGCGGCGGCTCCGAACCCGACGATGCCGGCGACGTTCAACGTGCCCGAGCGCATGCCGCGCTCGTGGCCACCACCGTCGATGCTGGGAGCGATGCGCACCCTCGGCTTGCGACGCACGTACAGCGCTCCGACGCCCTTGGGGCCGTACATCTTGTGGGCGGTCAATGAGACCAGGTCGGCCTTCGCGCTCTCGACATCGAAGGGCACCTTTCCCACGCCCTGCACCGCGTCGGAGTGAAAGAGCACGCCGCGCTCGCGGCAGATGGCGCCGATCTCAGCCACCGGCTGCACCACGCCGATCTCGTTGTTGGCGAACATCACGCTCACCAGGATCGTGCGCTCGGTGATCGCCGCCTTCAGCTGCTCGAGATCGATCAGCCCGTCCCGCTTCGGCGACAGGTACGTCACCCGCGCGCCCACCCGCACCTTGTCGATCCACCGCTTGAGCACCTGATCCGACTCGAGGTCGTGCTTGATCTCCAGGGTGGCCAGCTCGTCCTGCGAGACGTCCTTGCCGGTGAGCTCCATCAGCCGCTGGATCTTCAGCTCGTCGATGCGCTCCTGCCGCTGCCGCTCGAGCCGCTTGCAGGTGTCGAGCACCGCCTTGTGCTCGGTGGACAGCGTGATGATGTGGTCGCCCTTGTCTTTGTAGAACTCGACCACGCCCTTGATGGCGAGGTTGTTCGACTCGGTCGCTCCAGAGGTGAAGACGATCTCTTTGTCCGAAGCCCCGATGAGCGCCGCGACCTGCTTGCGCGCCTTGTCGACCGCCGCTTCAGCCGTCCACCCGAAGCGATGGTTGCGCGATGCCGCGTTGCCAAAGTCTTCCGTGAAGTAGGGCTTCATCGCCTCGAACACCCGGGGGTCGGTCGGGGTCGTCGAGTGATAGTCCATGAAGATCGGCAGCTTCGGCATCGGGCTCGTCGCTTTCGGAATGTGGACTCGAAAGGTCCAGTATGGCCCCGACTCCTAACGAATTCGAAGTGGACCCGTCAAGTCCACGTTTCCGGTGAAGACCAGTTCACCACAGCACCTTGACATCATGTGATTCTGTGGTGCATGGTGCGGTGATGCGAATCACCATCAACCTGGAAGAAGAGCTGTACGCGCTGGTGAAGGAGCTCGCGAAACATGAAGGCGACTCCATCAGCGGTGTCGTGAACCGCCTCGTGCGGGAGGCCTCTGAGCTGGCCTACCTCGTCCGCGAGGAGCAGGCCCCGTACACCGTCGACGCGGATCAGGGTTGGCCAGTGGTTCGGCCGACCGTTCGTGCGCCGCTCACGCCTGACGAAGTGCGACGAATCGAAGCCGAAGAAGACCAACGCAAGGCCATGTTGTGAGCCTCCCGACCACGGTGCTGCTCGATGGCAACGTGCTGGTGGCGCTCTCGGTCCCAACCCACGTGCACCACCAGAAGGCCATGCGGTGGCGGGCACAGAACACCGCCACCCCCTTCGCGACCTGTGCCTCGACGGAAGGCACCTTGCTGCGGGTCCTGATCTCGAAGGCGGTCGGGCTGACCGCCGGCGACGCCTGGAAGAACCTGCGGTTGATTCGTCGCCTCGAAGGCCATGTCTTCTGGGGCGACGAACTGTCCTACGCCGACGTGTCGAACCGGCTGATCATCGGCACCGCCCAGGTCACCGATGCCTGGCTCGCGGAGCTGGCGCGAAGAAAGAAGGGAAAGGTGGTGACGTTCGACTCGGGCTTCGTCGGCTCGCACGCCGATGTCGCCGAGTTGATCCCTTGAGCGCACCTCAGAGCCCCCGTCACCAGGCTCGTGGATGTCCTCGAGAGACCTTCATGGGGTGATGTCGTGAAAGAGCGCCGAGCGGGGCGGTTGAACCGCTCCCCGCAGAGGTCGCTGGGTGCTTGGGGGCGGGTGACCCGCCTTTTGAGTGCCGAGTGCTCGCTTTCCGAGGCGGGTCACCCGCCACTTTTTGGCTGGGTGGAGCCGAAAAAGGCGGTTGACCCGCCCCGTTTACAGCCCGACTCGAATTTCGGGGGCGGGTGACCCGCCTCTTCGTCACGTATCTGGAACAAGAGGGGCGGTTGACCCGCCAGGTTCGCGACTCAAGCGCTCACGGAGGGCGGTTGACCCGCCTTTTGCGACGCGCCGCAGCAGAAATGGGCGGGTGACCCGCTCCGGGCTCTTTGGATTGGCACGGGGCCTTGCGGTCTCGAGGCGAGCCGAGCTGGGTGTGCAACACGACGTGCCCGTCCCACAGAGTGCGCCTTGGGCGATGCCAGGGCCACGAGAGGAGCGACCTCGGGCCTGGGCGGTCCTGCCGTCGAGTCGTCCGCTTGACGCTGGGCGCCGAGCGCTGTCTCGTCATCGCTCGAGTCTCGCAAGGGGGAGCCAATGAAAAAGCCAGCACAGGCTGGGGGCGGCACCACGAAGAACCGAAGCCAGTGGGTCCCTTTGTCGATCGTTCTGATCCTCTGCGCGGCGTTCGGTGCGTCCTTCGTTCAGCAGATGCGCGCCGACCCGAGTGGCCGGGTCATTCTCGTCTTTCCGGTCGACGCCACCCACGTGGCCATGCTGCGGCAAAGGACCTGGAGCCGCGGTGGCGCGAACAAGTTTGGCGGAGCATCGACCATCGGCAGGAACTCCTACTCCTGGACGCTGGTGGTGGTTGACCCAACCACCGGAAAGGCATTGGCGAGCACCGAGCTCTTCGAGACCGACTTCACCGGGTCGGCCCCCACAGCGGGCTCCCACTCGATGTTGCGGACCGGTGAATACCTCTTCATCGATGCCCCTTCGGGCCTGTTGCGCCTCAACCTGCGGACTGCCGCGATGGACGATCTGGCGGCGCTGCGCGCGCGCACCCCGGAAGTCGGGGCGTGGAAGGTCGGCGACTTCGACGAGGCCGGTGGCTTCGTCCTCATTCATGACCTCGAGATGCACTGGTGGCGGCTGCACGGCGACCTGCGGGTCGAGCCCACCAAACAGACAGAGGTCGTTCGCGAGCGCCCGAAGATCGACGATGAGTTCGTCGGCTGCATCAGCGGCCGCAAGGCCCACTTCGTCGAGAAGGGGGGCCGGAGCCGCTTCAAGCTCTTTGAGAAGCCGCAGAAGCCCGGTGTCCGCGCTCCGAAGGAGCGGGAACCTGAGCCCGAGGGCAACCTGCTGGACCCAGAGGTGGTCTTCGACAAGGCCCGACAGTGTGCCGTCGATACCGAGCTCGGCGGCCTCGTGCTCAGCCGACAAACCGTCCGCGTCGACGCGCCCCGGCTGCTCTCGCTCGCGAGGCCCGACAACGGCGACCTGGCCTGGACTCACCCCCTCGCTGAGCTGTGCAACGGTCTGGCGGCTCCGCCAGGCTCGGCGCTCCCTCCTCAGCCCGACGGCGCGCGCCTCTTCGGCGGCGACGTGCTGATCGTGAAGGGCGACACACTCTGCATGGTCGGGCTCGGCGAAGGACGCACCCGGTGGCAGGTGAACGGCGCGTCGCTCGGCGCCGCTGACCTGGGGATGACGCTGCTTCAGCTCGAGGCCGATGGGCCCCTGCTCGATGCCTGGTTTACAGGCGACAGTGGAACCTGGGTCCACGCCCGTATCGACCAGGCCAGCGGAAAGATCGAGCGGCAGAACGGCAAGAGCAACCTCTCGAAATGAAAAAGCGCGCACAGGCTGACCGCGAAAGTCTCGGCGGGCGAATCCGGCGGTGGGTCTCCTGGGCGTTCTTTCTGGGGGTCGGCGTGGTCTTGCTCGTGTTCGCCGTGGGGCTCAAAGACGCGTTCGACAACCCGGGAGGCCGCGTCATCCAGGTCTTCCCGGTCGACGCCACCCACGTGGCGATGCTGCGGGAAAGGACCTGGAGCTTCAGCGGCTCGGACGAAGGCGAATCAGGCCTCTCGACGAATCACTTTTCCTGGACCCTGGTGGTGGTCGACCCCACCGTCGGGAAGGTGCTCGCGAGCACCAGGCTCTTCGAGGCTTCGTTCTTGACCGAGCCAGGCAGGAGTTCGGTGATGCGCGCCGGACGCGAAACCCTGTTCCTCGATGCCCCAACCGGCCTGATGCGGCTGAACTTGCGAACCGGCGCCGTGGACGACGAGGCCACGCTGCGTGCGCTCACGCCCACCATCAAGGACTGGCAGGTTGGCGGGTGGGATGAGGACGGTGGCTTCCTGCTCATTCACGACGTCGAGATGCGCTGGTGGCTGCTGCACGCCGACCTGCGGACCGAGCCGACCCAAAACGAGAAACGGGCGGTCGAGACGCGCCGCACCGTCGACCAGGAGCTCGTCGGCTGCATCAGCGGCCGGAAGGCTTCCTTCTCGGTGAAGGGGGCCGCAGCCGCTTCAAGCTCCGCACTCGTAAGCAGCTGGAACCGGAGCCAGAGGGCAACCTGCTGGACCCCCAGCTCGTGTTCGATCGGGCGCGACAGTGTGCAGTCGACTCGGAGCTGGGCGGCCTCGTGCTGAGCCGAAAGACGATCAGCGCTGACACGCCCTGGTTGCTCTCCCTGGCGAAGGCCGAGGGCGGCGACCTCGCGTGGACTCACCCCGTGGGCGAGCTGTGCAAGGGTCTGTCAGGTCGGCCGGACAGCGCTCGGCAGTTCGGCGGCGACGTGCTGATGGTGCAGGGCGGCTCCCTCTGCATGGTCGACCTCGGCGGAGGACGCGCTCGTTGGCAGACGGACGCTGGCGAGCGGGCAGGCGAGCTGAAGCTGCTCCAGCTCGAGGTCGATGGCCCGGTGCTCGATGCCTGGTTCGCAGGCGAGCTGGGACGCTGGGTGCACGCCCGGGTCGATACAGCCACTGGCACGATCGAGCGGCAGACCGGCAAGAGCACCTGAGGGCTCGCCTGGCCTTCCGCGAACGGTCGGTCCGAACGGGGCATGATCGGCTTCGTCGGCTCGCATGCCGACGTCGCCAGGACTGGTCAGGGCTACGGCTCGAGCGCCAGGGTTCGGCAGCCAGATCGTATCGGACTGGACCGGCGCTGCCCCCGTCTGGCCCGACCCTGCGCAAGATTGCGTGACCCGGCGGCCGGTTGCGCTGAAGGCACGGCAGTCGCTTGTGGCCCTTCGCCGTTCCCCACCACCAGGAGCTGACATGGGCCGCCCCCCGCCGAAAGACGTTCACCTCGCCGCACTCGAGTCGGAACCCCAGCGCTACGCCGACGGCTGGCGAAAAGGGAAACCGGAAGAAGACCCCGAGAAGCTCAAGAAGTGGGGCTTCGTGGCGGCCCGGCCCTCGGAGTTCCTCATTCGCATGCGCGCAGGCCAGGTGATCACCAGCGGGCAGGGCGCCGCGATCTTCAAGTGGCCGTGGGACTCGGTGGCCATCGTGCCCACCACGGTGCAGCGGCTGCAGTTCAGCGCCGATCAGATCACCCAGGAGAAGGTCGGCGTGCGGGTGACGGGCATCGTGGTGTACCGGATCGCCGAGCCGCTGATCGCCTTTCGCATGCTCAACTTCAGCTTCCCCGAGCGCGCGCAGGAGAAGCTCGCCGAGATGATGGAAGAGATGTGCATCGGCGCGACCCGCCGGCTGGTGGCCAACCTCTCGGTCGAGCAGTGCCTTACGCGCCGCAAAGACGCCCTCTCGTCCGAGCTGGTCCGTGAGGTGGCTCCCGTGGTCTCTGGCGAAGGGCGGCTCGAGGACACCACCACCCGCGGGTGGGGCCTGATCATCGACACCATCGAGATTCAAGACGTGCGCGTGCAGTCGGCGCAGGTGTTCGCCACCATGCAGGCGCAGTTTCGACAAGAGCTCGAACGCCGCGCCCGTGAGGCCGAGCTCGAGAAGGAGCGCTCGGTCACCCTCGGTGAGGCGTCCACCGCGCAGGACATCGAGCTGGCGAAGGTGGCCTCGCAGACAGAGATCCGCCGGCGGCGGCAGGTGGCCGAAGAGGAGGCCCGCCTCGAGAAGCTGGCGTCGGACGCGCGGGTCGAGGAGCAACGCCTGGCGCAAGAGCGGCTCGCTCGAGCCAACCAGATCACGACCGAGCGGGAGTTTCAGCTCGCGAAGTCGCAGGCCGAGCAGGACGTTCGGCAGCGCCGCCAGCTCGCCGACGAGGCCGCCGCGCTCGAGAAGCAGCAAGCTGACGCCAGGCTCGCGCACGAGCGCTTGAGGGGCGAGGTCGAGGCGGCGCGCCTGTCGGCCGAGGCGGAGCTGGCCAGGCACGCGGCGCGGGTCGCCGAAGAGCTGCAGACGGTCGAGCTGCTCAGGACCCGCGCCAACGTCGCCGAGGCGAAGCGGTTGCTCACCGAGATCGAAGGAAAGACCGTCGAGCTCGAGGTGAAGAAGGGCGAGCTGACCTCGAAGCTCGAGCTCGAGCGGGCGGCGGGCTTCAAGGCCATCGAGAACACGGTCACTCCCGAGGTGATTCAGCTCGCCGTCGCCAACCAGCTGCCTGAGCTGGCCCGGGCCTTCCAGCAACAGATGGGCGAGGTGCACGTCACTGCCGTCGATGGCGCCAACCCCTTCGGCTACATCGCTGCGGCCATCGAGGGCGTGATGGGGCTGGCCAGGAGCGCAGGCCTCGAGCTGCCTCAGAAGCAAAGGCCGAAGGCGTGAGGCGTTCGCGGGTTCACGGTGGGTCGACGATCTGCGCCGGCGTGAGCAGGGCCCGGCTGGCGGCGTTCAGCTGCCAGCGCCCTCTCCACCCCACGACCCATCGGGCGCACGCAGGGAGCTGGGCCCGCACCGTACGCTGCGCCGCTTCGCTGGCGAAGGCGTCGGTCGCTGAGGCGTACCGGGCGCCGTCACGAGAGGCGTCGAGCAGCATCTGCCCGTAGCTGTCGACCAACGCGCTGACGCCCTCGAGCTTGACGGGCCAGCGATCGGCCATCACCAGCTCGTGGGGCTCGAACGCGCACAGCGGCCCCGGGCCTTCGCGTTTGATCAGGGCGACGCGGCCCGGCTGAGCGTCGTCGGCGTCATGGCGACGGTCCAGCACCCAGAGGAAGCCGGGCAGGGCGACCAGCACGGCCGCGACCACGCCGACGGCCGGGTGCGCGCGCCACTGCGGCCAGCGTTGGCTCACCTCGCCCAGCCCCACCCCACACGCATCGCCAGCGGGAACGCGAGGTGCGCGTTGTACTGGTTCCAGTAGGCCGCGGCGCCCAGGAAGGCGGCCACCAGGAGCCCCGAGACGATCACGAGCACCCGGGTGAAGGCGTCAGCCCGGCGTCGCCACAGCCCCCACGAGGTCGTCCCCAGCAGCACCAACGGCAACGTCGAGCGGGCGTAGAAGATCTCGACGAGCCGCAGGGTGAGGCTCGCGTCGCCATCGGCCGGGCGGACGAGGTGAAACCACACCACCTGCCGCGCGAAGTCAGGGATCGCGAGGGCGAGCGGCCCGAGCACCAGGCCTGCCACCACCGATGCCACCAGAAGACCCTGAACAGCTCGACGGCCGCGCGCGAGCAGCCACGCGACCAACCACAGCACCGCCCAGGACTTCACCAGCAGCGCGAGCCCAAACCAGACCCCTGCGGTGATTGGTCGAGGCCTGGCCGAAGTGAGCTGCCACAGCGCCAGGAGACAGGCGCCCGTCAGGAAAGGCTCGAGGTGAACTCCGCGGTCGGCCATCACCACTTCGGGCCACACCATCAACAGGCCTGCGGTGACGCACCCGCCCAGCAGCCCCACGTGACGCCTGACGAGTAACGACGCGAGCAGCACGTCGAACGCCGCCACCAGCGAGACGCCCCAGCGCGCCACCTCGAGCGCGTGCGACGGCGCCAGGTCCCACGCGGTCGCAAACGAGAGCAGCACGGCGACGCCCGGCGGGTGGACGAAGACGAAGTCTCGCCAGGGGACGAGGCCCTGCCAGAGCAGCCGCGACGCAGACAGGTAGACGCCTTCATCGAAGTCCACCGCCCAGCCCAACACGCCCGTGCTGCGAAAGGAGGGGGAGGTGCGAAGCACCCAGGCGCAGCTTGCCCAGAAGACCAATACGGCCACCTCACGCGGTCCGCTGGCGGGTGGCTCGGCCCTCATGCTTTGCGCTCAAGCACGCGGCTTTCCCGCTGTCACGACCGACAGGCAGCGCTGGTGGCGCTGTCGCCTCTGTCGCGCCGCACCTCGACACCACCATCAAACCCCGCCAGTGGCACAGGGGGAGCGAATCGCCTTCAAGAGCCCTTCGCGAAAGAGTGGGCACCCAAGAAAGCGCTGAAACCCCGGCGCCATCGAATACATAGAGGGTCCCATCATGTCCCGTTCTCGCGTCATCGGTCTTGCCATCCTCGCGGCGTTGGGTCTCGCCATCGTGCCCGAGGTGCTGCCGACCGGCCCAGCGGCCTCGATCGACGCGTCGGGGTTTCTGGACAAGGGCCAGTGGTTCGTCGCCGCCGGGGTGATCTTTCTCGGAGGCCTGCTCACCTCGTTGACGCCGTGTGTGTACCCGCTCATTCCCATCACGGTGGGGGTCTTCGGCGCACGGCAGGCCGACAGCCGGGCCCGCGCGACGCTGCTCACCACTGCCTACGTCTTCGGCATGGGCGCGGTGTTCAGCGTGCTCGGCGTGGTGGCGGCGCTCTCGGGCAAGGCCTTTGGCTCGGCCCTGGGCAACGGGTGGGTGGTGGGCGGGCTGGCGCTGTTCATGATCGTGCTCGCGACCTCGATGTTCGGCGCCTTCGAGCTGGCGTTGCCGTCGGGGCTGGCGGTGAAGCTCAACACTGTCGGCGGCGGCGGTCTCATCGGAGCCCTGCTCATGGGCTCGGTCGCCGGTTTCCTCGCGGCGCCCTGCACCGGCCCGGTGTTGACCGGCGTGCTCGCCTGGGTCGCCCGCACCCAGGACCCGGTGCTCGGCGCGGTGCTGCTCTTCATCTACGCCCTGGGCATCGGGGTGCCGTTCTTCCTGATCGGCGTCTTCACCGTTCGCCTGCCCAAAGGCGGCCAGTGGATGGAGTGGGTCAAGAGCGTCTTCGGCGTCGCCCTGCTCGCGCTCGCGGCCTCGTACCTGCGCGACGCCTTCCCCTCGGTTCGGCTGGTCATCGAGAGCGCTGGGGTGATCCTTGGGAAAGGCCCCGGCGTCGCGCTCGCGTCAGGGCTGGCGCTGGTCGGCGTGCTGGTCGGCGCGATCCACCTGTCCTTCAAGGAGAAGGGCGAGTGGCCGCTGAAGGGGCTGGGCGTCACGGCCCTGGTGGCAGCCTTTCTGCTGCGCATGTCGGCCGGCGAAGTCGCGCCCCTCCCGCCGGCGGTGCCTCAACTCGCTGCGAAGCGGGCGATGCTCGAGAAGACCATCGCGGTGCTCGACGAGAAGCTGGGCCTCGAGGTCGACCAGGAGAAGAAGAACGCGATCGCCGCCGAGCTCTCGCAGGCGCGGGAAGCCCTCGAAGGCCTCACCTCAGACCGCGCGACCTTCACCTGGAACCTGACCTTCGAGGCCGAGAAGGCCGGCAACGCGCAGCCCTTCGACGCCGCGCTCGCGAAGGCGAAGGCCGACTGCAAGCCGGTGATGATCGACTTCTTCGCCGACTGGTGCGCCGCCTGTAAGGAGCTCGACAAACACACCTATGTCGCCAAAGACGTGGTGGCCGAAGCCGGTCGGTTCGTGAACATCAAGGTCGATGGCACCACCGATCACGAGGTCACCGACGCGCTGTACGAGAAGTTCGGCGTCAAGGGCCTGCCCACGGTGGCCTTCGTCAGCCCCAGCGGCGCCGTACTGAGCAGCCCTCGCGTGACCGGGTACCTCGCGCCCGAGGCGTTCCTCAAAGAGATGCGGAAGGTGGCGATCGAGACATGCTCGGCCTCGCCCTGATGGTGACGCTCGCGGCTCCGCGAGCCGAGGTGCTGGCGCTGCTCGAGCAGCAGGTCGCCGCGTGGAACCGGGGCGACCTCGAGGCCTTCTGCGCCGTGTACGCCGACGACGCGGTGTTCGTGTCGCCTCCGCGGCCTGCGAGCGCCGATGGGGGCGTGGCGGCGAGTGATGGGGTCACCCGCGGGCGAAAGCAGGTGCTCGCCCGCTACCTCTCGCGGTACCCCGACACGCGGGCGATGGGCAGCCTCAGACTCGAGCCCCTTGACGTGCGCGACACGAAAGACGGCGTCTCGGTGGCCGCGCGGTGGACGCTGACGTACCCCGACAAGCCGGCGGCGAGCGGGAACACGGTGGTGGTGCTCACCAGAGTCAAAGGCCGGTGGCAGATCGTTCACGACGCGTCGATGTAGCGGCCGGTCACGCTTCCCAGTCGGCGACGAGGCGCGAGACGAGCAGGTCTTCGAGCGGGCTCTGGGGGAACTGCTTGACCAGCCGGGCGATCATGCTCGCGGTGACCAGCAGGTCGCCCACCTCGACGAAGGCCTCGTGATCTTTCGCTTCGCGCTCTTTGCGCCACAGGCGAAGCACGTTGCCGGCCAGGCGTTCCTTCTGCTGGCACACCCAGGACGAAGGAATGCGCCCGCCAAGGCCGTTGTACGTCACCATCGCGGTGCCCGGCGCTGCCTCGCGCAACCACCGCTCGACGATGCGCGCGTCTCGAAGGTAGGTGTCGATGGAGGGCACGATCGCCTGATCGTACAGCTCGTACTTGTCGGCGATGTGCTCGGCGAAGGGGTTGAAGAAGTAGAAGCCGTCGAAGGCCTGCGGGTCGATCGCGTCGAGCTGACCTTCCATCATCACCACCTCGGCGGCGAGGGCCTGCGCGAGGGTGCGGGCCTCGAAGACCAGGTGGCCACGCTGCTCGAGCCCCCACACCCGGTGCCCGGTGGAGAGCGCCATGACGGCGCAGGCCTTGCCGACGCCTGCGCCCACGTCGAGCACGCGGGTGGCGCCGGCCTCGGTGAACCAGCGGCCAGCCATCTGCCCGACCTCGACCGCTGACCAGAAGCCGCCCGACTTCTTCCTGGCGTTGGCGCTGAGCAGCGCGTCGAAGACCGCGTCATCGACCGGCTCGCCTCGACGGAGCGCGGCCGACACCTTCAGGGCATGCTCGGTGTCGGGGACACTCGGCGGCAATGACGTCATCGCCCCCCAACCGTGCACCCGGCGGGCGTCAGAGGGAAGGACAGACTCCGCTGTATCTCGTCGTCGAGCCGCAGCTTCACAGCGAGGAAGACGTTGCCATGGCGCCTGCGCCCAGCGGTCGCGCGCGGGTCCTGCCGAGGCGGCTTCAGCGTCGAGGTGGTGGGTCAGCGGGTCCCGGGACCCGAGCGTGCCCGCCGATGGGTTCAGCGCCCGGTACTCCAAGTCGATCACCTCGCCCGGCGGGGTCACGACATTCAAGGTCGGATCGGACGACGGGTATCGCCTCATGGTCGGCACCGTCGTCGGAAAGTGCTGGTGTCGTCACGGGGGAGCCACGGCGAGGGACGACGTCTCAGCCGGGGGTCCGCGCCGCGCGAGCCGGGCAGGTGGAGCCGGGGCTCCCATCAGCCGCTTGTCGATGCGTTCGCCCCCAGAGCGCGACGACGACCGTCGGTGCTCTCCGATCGACAACGCGGCGCCGAGCTTCGTGCGCTGAGGCAACCGCTGCCGAAGGGGCACTGGCAGACCCCGGCCGCGCAGGGGCAGATGACAGAGACATTCCGCGAGATGACCGTTGAACTCGAGGCGTCGGAGCCCTCGGCCCGTCGGCGGTAGGCAGACCCCTCACCCATCCGGCGTGAGCCGGGGCGCCACGCGTTTCCTCGCCACCGAGCCGGTCGATTCGTGCACGATGTCCTCGTGCGCGCGCTCATCTTGCTCAGTGTGTGGTGGTGGTCGTGTGCTCCCAGGCCGACGGGCACGTTTCTTCCCGCCACGGACGCCGCGGTGGCGAACGGGTCCGACGCGGGGTTGTGCTCGACCTGTTTGCGCTGGGCGAACCCGCGGGCGCTGGGACCGATTCAAGCGCCCATCGTCGAGCTCTCGGGCCTGGTGGCGAGCCGCTCGCAGCCCAACGTGCTCTTCGCGCACAACGACTCGGGCGACACGCCACGGTTCTTCGCGATCTCGGCGCGTGACGGCTCGACGCTGCAGGAGTTCGTCCTCGAAGGTGCAACCCACGTCGACTGGGAAGACCTGGCCCTGGGCCCCTGCGCGACCGGCTGGTGCCTGTTCCTCGGAGACATCGGCGACAACCGCAAGGTGCGCACCGACTACGCCATCTATCGGGTGCCCGAGCCGCAGGTGACCGCCGGTGGGGCCATCACCCGGGTGCCGTTCGAGAAGATCCCCTACGCGTACCCGAGCGGCGAGAAGCACAACGCCGAGGCACTGTTCGCCCACCCCGCGACCGGCCGGCTCTACCTGATCAGCAAGGAAGATCGGGGTCAGCCCTCGGGGCTCTACCGGTTTCCCGAGGTGCTGGCGGCGCAGGTGAGCGTCACCCTCGAGCTGGTGCTGACCTTGCCGGTGCCGACCGCGACCGATCAGCAGCTCACCGGCGTGAGCGTCAGCCCCTGCGCCGACGCGGTCCTGGTGCGCCTGTACAACCGCCTGCTGCAGTTCCAGGTGCCAGACGGGGGCACGCTGGAAGACGCCTTCCGTGAGCCGTTCGTCGCGGTGCCGGTGGCGCAGGAACCCCAGGGGGAGGCAGTGGCCTGGGCGGCCGACGGGCGTTCGTTCTTCACTGCGAGCGAGGCCGTCGGCGACGTGCCGCCGCTGTACCAGTCGATCTGTCGATGAGCGGGTGGAAGGCGAAGGTCGGCTGGGCCGCCGCGCGGGTGGTGCAGCAGGTGGGTGCGCTCAGCTCCACGCCTCGTCGCCGGTTGTCCGATTTCGAGCAGCGCGTCTTGCAGGGAGTGTTCGGCGTCGCGCTCGACCTTCAGGTGATCGAGGTGAGGGAGGGCTTGCGGGGCCTCATCAACGTCAGCCGGCGCGCGTTCGTGATCGAGAACACCATTCACCTGCCCATGCCCGCGGGCGCCGCTCCGATGTCGTTGCTGGTGCACGAGGCCACCCATGTCTGGCAATTCCAGAACGGGGGCCACGCGTACATCGCGGACTCCCTGGTCGCGCAGACGGTGGGCGATGGCTACCAGCTCGAGAAGGGCCTCTTGCAGGGCAAGCGGTGGGACCAGCTGAACTGTGAACAACAGGCGACCCTGATCGAAGAGGCCTGGGTGCAGCGCTGCTTCGAGGGGAAGCCGTTCGTCATTCGCGGCCGTGACTGGACGAGCGCCTTCCTCGAGGGCCGTGACGCCGTTCGCGCGGGCCGGGGGGCGTCGTTCAACACCCCGCGATGAGACTGACCGCAACTCTCTGGCGGGCCGTGGGTTCAACTCAACGAACCCGCTGCACCCCTGGAGAGCCCCCATGAAGACGTTGATCGCTGCGCTTGCGCTGATGGCCCTTCCCGCGTTGGCCGCCCCTGTCGGGGTTCGCGCCCAACACACCCAGGCTCGAATCACCCACGGGGTGGCGACGGGCCAGTTGAACCATCGAGAGGCCGCCCGACTTCAGGCCCAGCAGAACCACCTGACTCGCGAGCTGGCCCGCGATCGACGTGACGGTGGGGGCTTGTCGCTCCACGAGCGCGCCAAGCTGCAGCGTCAAGAGAACCAGCTCAGCCGCCGCATCACCGCGCAGAAGCACGACGGGCAGGTTCGCTACTGAGGCACCCGTCGGAACACCCGGTTGAGCACCAACGGTTGCTCTCCGTCAGGCAGCAAGGTGATCCGGTACAGCATCAGCCCGTCGGCCATCAATTCCCGCCGCAGCTCGATGGCCATCTTCTTCGTGGGGTCTTTCATTCGCCCCTTCGAGATGAAGGCGCCGTCGATGAGCTGGGTGGTGTACGAGAACTCGCTGCCGAAGAACTCATCGGCGTGTGCAGTGGTGCCGTCGAGGGCCAGCTCGTGGTGACGCTTCGCGATCGGGGTGTCGAGATCGAACACAAGGGTGGTGTCCGTCACCTTGATGCGATGAATCGGGCGCACCGATCGGGCCCCCATCTTGAGGAACACGCTGGCGCCCATCTTCTCGAGCGCCGGCATGGGGTCCGTCGACTTCTCGAGGTCGAGCTGCCACACCCCGTCCAGCGGGTGGGTCCGCACGCCGCCGTCCTGCGCAAGCACCAGTACCGCCATCAATGACAACACAGTCATGATCAATTCACCCGGGGCAGGAAGAGCTGCAGCTGGGAATTCAGGTCCGGCAGGGGCTTGCTCCCCGCGACCAGCTTCTTGTTCTGCTCGTTCAGGTACCCCTGCTCGGTAAGGTAGCTCAGGGTGTTCTCGAGGCTGGACTTCGAGACCGCCTCTCCCGCGAGGATGGTGCCCGCGAGGAACTCGGCGCGCCCGTTCTCGAGGCCTTTCTTGAGGAAGTCCTTCTTGTCCTGGCCTTCTTTCGGCACCTCTTGCGCCTGACGGGCCCCCAGCGAATATGCCTCGAGCACGTCGCGCAGCAGGTCCGCCAGGAACTGCACCGCGGGCCGGGCGTGCGGTTCGGGCGCGAGCAGCACCTGGTCGTCGCGGCGCACCAACAGGCCGATCGTCGCCAGGTGCTCGACGGTGCCGTCGAAGAGCGTCTCGAAGGTCTGGCCGACCGGGTAGATGAATTCCATCTTGAGCAGCCGCGAGAGCACCAGCGCGCGCTCGCGAATCGCGGCCGTCGAGGTCGCCGGCTCCACCGACAGCAGCGCCACGCAGACGATGGTGCGGCCGGCGAACAGGTTCATCAGGGTGTTCTTGTAGAACGACAGCTCGGTGCGGCGGTCGTCTTCCACCTGGTAGATGGGCTCGCCCCGCGCCTCGACGATGCGCACGAAGCCTTCCGAGGCGAACATGCGCATCGCGTCCTGCAGGGGGCCGATCACCGTCGGCGACGAAGGCGCATCGGTCAATTGCCGAGAGAGCGGCGCCTTCAGATCGACCGCCAGCCGCCGCAGCAGCACCACCCGATCGGTCAACTCCCGCACCGAGATGCCGCGCCGCCGGTGGGCCAGCAGCGCCGAGGCCAGCAGCGCATGCGGCGTGACCGTCGACACCCGCGAGATGCCGTACATCACCCGGTGCCCCAGCGCGCGCACCAGGCCCTTCTTCTGCTCGTCGGTGACGGTGCGCGGGTCGACGCCGCGCTCTTTCATCAGGGCCTTCAGCGACACCGGCTCGTCGAAGCTCAAGTGAATGCGCCCGTAGTTCTGGGTGAGCACCTTCGGCGCCGACAACAGGGCACCCAGGTCTTCGGCCTTCTTCTCTCCGCCGCTCAGCTCGGCCTTGTAGCTCGCGCTCTCGACCACCTTCTCGTAGTCGATGGCCGCGGGCACGAAGAGCAGATCGTCGCGCGCGCCTTCGAGCACCGCGTCGACCAGCCAGGTGAAGAGGCCCAGCTTCGGCGACAGCAGCTTCCCGGTGCGTGACCGCCCGCCCTCGGGGAAGAACTCGTGGTGAATGCCGTCGTGCACCAGCTTCTTCAGGTACGCCTTGAAGACCGCCGTGTAGAGCGTGTCGCCCTTGAAGCTGCGTCGAAGAAAGAAGGCGCCCCCGCGCCGCAGGAAGGGCCCTAAGGGGAAGAACGACAGGTTCGCGCCCGCGGCCACCAGCGGCACCGAGTAGCCGCGCTGCCAGAGCACGTAGCTCATGATCAGGTAGTCGACATGGCTCTTGTGGCTGGGCGTGAGCACCATCGGCGCGTTCGCCGCGGCCTTCATCGCCCGCTCGAGCCCCGCCTCGTCGACCTCGACGCCGTCGTAGATGCGGTTGAACACCCAGTGCAGCACCGGCGCCGCCAGGCCCACCACCGAGGGGCTGAAGCGGGCCGCGATGGCGTCGAAGCTCTTCTTCGCCTCGCGGTTGACCACGTCGACGGTCTTGCTCTTCTCGGCAGCGACCTGGGCCACCACCTGCTGGAACACCCGGTCGCGCATCGCCTCGTCGATCAGCCGATCGTGCGGCTTCCTCGGCGGGCCGAACACGGCCCGGGTCTCGCGCGCGAGGTGGTGGTGCAGCGTGCTGCGCACCTTGCGGGCGATGACCTCGGTGGGCTGGGTCGAGTGTTCCTTGACGAACGCCGTCAGGTCGATCGGCTCCCCGATGCGGAACTGCGCGCGCTGGTAGTTGCGAAAGAAGGCGCCCACCGAGTGCAGAAACCCCGGAGCCTCAGGGCTGCCGAAGATGCGATCGAACACGCTGGGTGTGATCTTCTGTTGCCACTTCTCCCAGACGAAGAGCTCGGGCACGAGGAAGATGGGCTTGTCCGAGGTGCGGGCCAGCTCGACCAGGGCAGGGAAGGGGTCCTGCGAGGCGTCCCGGCCTCGCGCGCTGTTGAAGGCGCTTTCCCTCAAGAAAATCAGCCCCGAGCCGCCGTCTCGTCGCGCGTTCGAGAAGCGTTCGCCGAACGACCCCTGCAGGGACGTGAGGGTGAACGGCCTGGTGAACCAGCCGCGCAGGTTGACGGCCGCGCGAATCGGCGGCAACCCACGTCGCACCATCGCCCAGTGCAGGAAGAGGAAGTTCACCCACGCGGTGGTGCGCATGATGTGAACGACGAAGCCCTTCTGGTGCAGCGCCTCGAGCTCGGCGAGGCCTCCCTGGCTGAACCGCACCTGCTCGAAGTACCGCGTGGCCAGCGCCCGGCCCATCGGACCGAACTCGCGCTTCAGGGGCCCTTCGACCTCGCTCAGCGGTTTGGCGATGAGGGCATCCACAAGGAACTCGAGCTTACCGGGAACCCAGCGGAACAGCGCGGGCTTTGACGCGGCCCCGGGGTTGCGAACCGAGGGCGCTTTCGAGAAGCTCGCGGCATGCGATCCCTGTTCTTCGCCGCCTCTTCCCTCGTCGCGTCAGCCGCGCTCGCCGAGCTGCCCAACGGCGTGTGGACCGGCTACGTCAACGGCTGGGTGCCCACCAACAACGCGTCTGTCGCGGGCGCAGCCGGCCCGTGCGGCCCGTTCAGCCGCGCAGTACCGGTGAGACGGCAGCCATGGATACAGCCCGTGCCGTACTACGTGATGGTTCAGGCCCAGGGCCAGACCCAGCAGGCCAACGCGGAGAAGGCCGAGGCGGCGGTGCGCGCCGCGCAGCTCGAGGCCGAACGTCAGGCAGCCGTCGATCGTGAACAGCTCATTCAACGCCAGCTCGACGCAGAACGTCAGCTCGCCGCGCAGCGTGAGCTCGCCGCCCAGCAGCAGCTCGAGGCTGAACGGCAGCTCGCCGCCCAACGCCTGGCCCTCGAGCAGCAACGGCAGCAGGTCCTCGCGGCAGCCGCGGTGCCGCCGCCCGCGTCCCCCGTGCGCGCAGCACCGAAAGAGGACGCCAGGCCCTACCAGCCAGGGAATGACGTGTACCGGTGGGTCGATGACGAGGGCGTCACCCACTACTCCACCAACGTGCCGGACTCGGTCAGGGCCCGCGCGAAGAAGGTCGGCGGCTCGTCACCCTGACCGTTGAACCCGGGCCCTCGGTGCGCGCGCGGCGAACGCGGACCAGCGGGTGAAGGTGTCGAACCCATCTTCGACGCGATCGGAAAAGAGCTCTTTGAGCCTGGGCGGCGGCAAGCGCCCGGCGCGGTGGGCCTGGAACAGCGCCTCTCCCAGCAGGTACCCCAGCGCGTGGCTCACCGCGTTGAAGGGCTTCACCCCGACGGGCACCAGCCTGCCTGCGTCGGCGCCGCTCACCTCGTGCAGGCTCGAGAGCGCCAGCACGAACGCCCCCGTCTGCTTCACCTCTGGACTGCCGGTCTCGAACAGCTGCGCCCAGTCGGCCAACGAGGTGCACACGCGCCGGGGGTTCACCAGCTTCGAGCCGAAGAAGCCGATCGCCTCTTCCATGCAGCGCGCCCAGAAGGCGTCTGCCCGGGGGCGATCCCGATCCATCGCGTCGCCCACCGCGCAGTGGCGCACGAAGTGGGTCGCCTCCTCTGCCGCGTGGTTGAGCGAGAACCCCGAGAGCCAGATGGCCCTGGCGCGCGGCACGAAGGCGCTCTCGCCTGACAACACGTGGCGCTCGAGCTGTCGGGCCTCGGCCCGGGTGAAGCCTCCGCGGCGGGCGAGCCGTTGCATCACGTCAAGATCGATCGGCGTCAGCACCTCGAGCTGCATCAGCTGCCGTCGCAGCGGCACCTGCGCCAACAAGGCCACCTGCTTCGCCAGCGCGCGCACCGTCGAGGCGATGCCCGCTTCCTGAATGGGCGCGTCGCCTGACTCGGCCTCGCAATAATCGAGGAAGGTGCGCTGACAGACGATGGGCGACGCGTTGAACAGGGCCACCACGTCTGCTTCGAGCTCGGCGGCGTCGGTGGTGTCGGCGCGCCCCGTCTTCGCCAGCTGCCACCAGGCGGCCTCGGGGTTCTGAAACGCCACCAGGTGCCGCCGCGCGGTCTTGCCCAGGGCCTGCTTCACCTCGGCGGGCAGGTGGCTGGGCGCGACGTGGTACTGGCCGATCAGCGCCAGCACCAGCGGCCGATCGTCGGCCTTCGCCGTCTCGGCCAGCAGCGTCGCGGCGTAGCGGTCGCGAACCTCGAGGGAGTGTTCTCCTGCGGCGCGACGATCGATCGCGATCACCTGCAGCGATCGCTGCTTCGCCAGCTCGAAGAGCGGCTTGAACCCCGGCCAGATGTCATAGGCGCCCTGGTACGGGTGCCCGATGCGCTCGAGGAAGGTCTTGTCTGACAGGCGGCCCGAGAGGTACCGGTCCAGCGTCGCCTGGTGTCGCCCTTCGACGAACTCCAGGGCGAGCACCACCCGCCGGCCCGTCTCGAGCGCCGCCAGCACCAGGTCCCGGTAGGCGGCCTGGGCGTAGCGAAGGGTGTGGTAGTCGCCGACGTACACCACGTCCGCGTCGCGGACCCGGCGGTGCACCTCGGCCAGCGACACCACGCGCTTCACCGAGCGGCTCTCTCGGCGGTAGCGGGCCTCGTACGCCTTGAACCCCTTCGACGCCTGCGCGACCAACGCGTCGATCTGCCGCTGCTGGTGTCGGTAGAGGGCCTGCTGCAGGGCGAGCGGCGTCTGCATCGTCGAGCCGCTCAGGCTTCCATGCGCTCGACATTGCAGCAATTTCCTGGCTTGCCTTCATCGCCCGCGCGGTCGAGCATCACCACCCAGGTGCGACCACTCGCCAGACTGCTCGCCATGCTGCTGCCGGTGTCGGCGCTGGCGGCGGACCCGAAGGTCGGCTTCCTGCACACCCCGCCGGCCGAGGCCGCCGCTCGAGCCCCGCTCACCCTCGAGGGCAACCTGACCGGTGAGCTTCCGCTGGCCAGCGTCTCGCTCAAGCTGCGGGCCCCGGGGAAGGCGTTCGAGACGCTCGCGCTCGAGCTGCAGTACGGCGATCTGTATCGGGTGACGGTGCCCGGCGATCGGCTGGTGCCGCCCGCCATCGAGTACTACCTCGAGGGCACCACGCGGCTGGGAGAGGTGATCCCCCTCTTCGCCAGCGCCTCGCGGCCGATCACCGTCACGGTCACCGTGCCTGGCGCCGCCGACGCAAAGGTCGAGGCACGGCCGGCCGATCAGCCCGCCGCGGAGCTCTCCGGGCGACCCGAGCCGATGCCGAAGCCGAAGTGCAAGAAGAAGAAGGGCAAGAAGTGTGAGGACGAGGTCGAGCCGGCACCCGACGAGCCCCGGAAGGTCGAGGCCCGCCCCGAGCCGAAGGAAGCCGTCGCGATGAAGGCCGAGAACAAGCCCGAGAAGGTCGACCGGCCAGCAGGTGCGCCCCGGGCTGGGCCACCCGAAGCCGTCGAGCCCCCCCGGAAAAAATCTGATCTCGAAGAAGAGCTGGCCCTCTACGGCGCCGAGGATCGCGGGGCCATGGTGCAGCGCATCGACGAGGCCACGGCCAGGAGCGCGCTCATGCCCACGGTGCTCACCGCGGCGCAGCTCAAACAGCTCGGCGTTCGGTACG
>VYLD01000072.1_pt1 | contig 38952 bp, 40 predicted proteins | sample 5114401 | NCBI WGS metagenome assembly VYLD01 (sample SAMN12291783, study PRJNA351875) | freshwater metagenome | isolation source: freshwater lake | place: USA: Michigan, Gull Lake | collected 2013-08-08 | reverse complement strand
CGCTTCGCTCTTGAAGCAATTGTCAAACCGCCGACACCATCGGTCAAAGCACGGGGGCATCGCGGCTGGGGTTGTCTCTTTCATCGCCGATTTCTCAACGTAAAGTGCTTACTCGGTAACGATTATACTCGATTTGATCTTTGTTGAGCGTTTAAGTCCCACTAGCCATTGCCCCATAACTGATATATTTTCTGAAAAACTGGGCAATCTAGGACTAGACAGCATCGTGATAAGGGGGGATAAGACCTTGTACTCCGCTAACGCGCAGAAAATTCTCGGCTATTTCATCGAAGAAGCAAAAGAACACCTGGAAACTTTGGAACAGGGGATTTTAGACTTAGGCAATCTCGTGAACAATACTGAACAGATGAACGAGATGTTTCGTGCCTCCCATTCCATCAAGGGGGGGGCGGCCATGTTAGGTTATAGCAGTATCCAAAAAACTGCTCACCGTCTTGAGGATGCTTTCAAAATACTGAAAGAAAATCCCATACAAGTGGATCAAAAATTAGAATCTTTGTTCCTCAAGGGTTATGATCTGCTTCAGATATTGATCGATAAGCTGCCCAGTCCATTAGGTTTGCAAGCCGAGGAAGCTAACGCTATCGTTAAAAAAGGTGAACCTACTTTTGCCGAATTACAGTCCCATCTTAACTATCTTCTCGACCAAAAAAAATCTACCCCAGCTATTGCGGCAACCTCTTCTATCTCCATCAGCGTCAGAGATATCCTCAAACAGATGTTACAACTGTTCAAACAGGAAGAAACCAGTGCTTCCCGTCAGCAATTACAAAAATTAAATTTATCTCTGTCTCAATTGGCTTCAGAACAGCAAAAGTGGCAATATTTAGTTAAAAATGCCCAATCAGCCCTGGCTAACCCCAAACATTCCTACCGCACTCTCGCCCCGGTTATTATTAAAGAATTAAAACAAGCTAGTGATTTATTGGAATGGGGTCGCGGGGAAGAAATCACCGTCAGTCAAGAATTGCAGTTATTAGCCACCGCCAAATTACCACAAATCCTGATCACCCTAGAACCGGAATTAGTAGCTAGTACCCTGCTGCAAATGTTTAATCGCCAACAGGTCTCGCAACTGGTACAGTTATTACAAATGAGACGTTGACATCTGCGCTGGTGTAAAAAGGTGGGGGATTCCCAGGAGAATAAACTTAATGTTTTTAATTTTGGTGAGTTAGGAAGATATGTAATTAATTGTGCGCCCACCGAGGTGGCAATAATTCTAGAGGGTGAATTGGGATAGAGCCAAACCGGAAAAAGCTAAGATATGGCAAGATAAAAACTTAATGCTGACGGCTGACCAATATCAGACCTGATGCAGTATCTCTTTAGTCACCGGTCAAGCTGGGATTTACTGAGAGTAAGCAATCTGCTAGAGTTTTAACGTTCGTTAAATTTCTCGGGCAGAGAAAACAAACAAAACCATAATGGTGTTAATGGGTGTGTGGAAGTGCTTAAAAATCTCAATTTTTCGGGGCGATATTCCTCGCTGGCCCTGATGCTGGCTATTTTCGGATTATTTCACGGGACGGTAATGGCCGAAGAAGAACCGCAAGAAACGGTTTTTCCCCGCGTCGAGCAGATAGTACAGTCTCCTCCTGCGACGGGAGAAACTACGCCACCCGTGGCAGCACCGACGGAAACCCCGACGGAAACCCCAACCCCTCCAGAAACTCCCACAACGGCCCCACCGGCGCCGGCGGAGGAGTCGCGGGTTTTGGTGGCTGAAGTGGTAGTACAGGGGGCCGATCGAGAATTAGAAAATCTAGTTTATAATACCATTCGCACCCGACCAGGACGAAGCACGACTCGATCGCAACTGCAAGAAGATATTAACGCCGTTTTTGCCACGGGCTTTTTTGCCGATGTGCGGGCAGTTCCCCAAGATACGCCCCTAGGGGTGCGAGTCACCTTTGAGGTGCAACCTAACCCCGTTTTTCAGGGCGTACAGATTCAAATTGCCCCGGAAACCCTGGACAAATCGATTTTACCTGCCGGGGTGGTCGAGGAAATTTTCGCTAGTCAATACGGCAAAACCCTGAATTTGCGGGAATTACAGGCGGGGGTAAAAAAAATCAATGACTGGTACAGCAAAAACGGCTATGATCTGGCCCAGGTAATCGGTGCGCCGCAAGTCACTCCCGATGGTCGGGTGATTCTGGTCATTTCCGAAGGTTTAATCGAAAAAATTCAAGTACGCTACTTTAACGTCGAACAGGAACCGGTCAAGGGTAAAACTAGAGAATTTATCATTACTAGGGAAATGCGCCTAAAAGCGGGGGATATTTTTAACCGCAATACGGCCCAACAGGATTTACAGCGTGTTTTCGGTCTCGGTTTATTCGAGGATGTGCGTCTGTCTTTTTCTGCCGGCAGCGACCCAAGGGAGGTGATTGTTAACGTCGATGTGGTGGAAGGTAATACCGGTTCCCTAGCCGCTGGGGGTGGTATTAGCTCGAATGCGGGCTTATTCGGGACTGTTAGCTATCAACAGCGCAATTTTGGCGGTAATAACCAAACTTTAGGGGCAGAAGTCCAGTTAGGGGAACGGGAATTTTTATTCGATCTGAGTTTTTCCGATCCTTGGATTGCCAAGGATAATTTCCGCACTTCCTACACGGTGAACGTTTTCCGGCGACAGTCGATTTCTCTGGTTTATGATGGGGAAAATTCCTCGATTCGGACGCTTAACGATAATGATAGTCCCCGTATCGTCCGGACGGGTGGCGGTATTACTTTTGTCCGTCCTTTGGCCGCCGATGTGTTTACGAAACCAAAATGGGTGGTTTCCCTAGGCTTTAACTATCAACAGGTACAGGTGCAAAATGCCAATGGTGACATCTCCCCCCTGTCTGCACCTCTCAACGGTTTTGGCAGTCAACAACTGGCGTTTAGTTCCTCCGGGATCGATGATATACTTTCTCTAAATATTGGCGCTATTCGAGATTTTCGCGATAATCCCCTGCAGCCCACCAGTGGTTCTTTCCTGCGTCTAGGTTTAGAACAAACTATTCCGGTCGGTTCTGGCAGTATTTTCGGCACTCGTGTTCGGGGTAGTTACAGTTACTTTATCCCCGTTCGGTTTATTAATTCCTTTAATCTCTTTGAAACCGATATTTTTAAAGGTCAGCAATCCCTCGCTTTTAATGTGCAAGCAGGGACAGTATTAGGCGATTTACCCCCCTACGATGCTTTTATCGTTGGGGGTAGTAACTCTGTACGGGGTTACGCCGAGGGAGAAGTGGGTAGCGGTCGCAGTTATTTCCAAGCGACGGCCGAATATCGTTTTCCCATAGTAGCAATTATTGGGGGGGCGTTATTTGTCGATTTCGGCACTACTATTGGTTCCCAAGGGGATGTCCCCGGTCAACCCGGGATTGTCCGGGGTTTACCCGGTACCGGTCTCGGTTACGGTTTAGGTGTTCGGGTACAATCTCCCGTCGGCCAAATTCGGGTTGACTACGGTTTTAATGTCGATGGTGGTTCTCGTCTCCATTTCGGTATCGGAGAACGATTCTAATCAGTTATCAGTTATCAGTGATCAGTTATCGATAAATTTAGTTCTTTTTGTTGTTCACTGATAAAAACTTTATTACTTAATAATTATGGTTTCTACTATCGCTAAACAATTTGAATTATCGGGAATTGGCCTGCATTCGGGGGAGATAACACGGGTGTGCGTCTGTGGGGCAAATCCAGGGGAGGGACGTTATTTTGTCCGCAGAGATTTAGCCAATCAACCGATTATTCCCGCTCTAGTTTCTTCGGTTTACCAAACGACTTTATCAACGGAATTGGGACAAGGAGAAGCCAAGGTCAGAACCGTTGAGCATTTATTAGCGGCCTTAACCGCTTTGGGGGTAGAGGATGCTCGCATTGAGGTGGATGGTGCGGAAATTCCCCTCCTCGATGGTTCGGCCAAAATCTGGGTAGAAGCGATCGAAAATGCTGGTTTAGATAACTCTTTTTCTCCATCAGATTTAACTATTTCTCAACCGATTTGGTTGTACGAAGGAGATGCTTTTGTGGCGGCGATTCCTTCCCCTGAATTACGTTTTACCTACGGGATCGATTTTACCTATAAACCCATCGGTAATCAATGGTATAGTTGGAGTCCTGAGCAGGAAAGTTTTAGTCAAGCGATCGCAGCTGCCCGTACTTTCGGTTTTGCCGATCAAATTGAATATTTACAAAAGGCTGGTTTAATTAAAGGAGGCAGTTTAGAAAATGCTTTAGTCTGCGATCAAAATCAATGGTTAAATCCTCCTTTACGCTTTGAAAATGAGCCAGTAAGACATAAATTATTGGACTTAATTGGTGATTTGAGTTTACTGGGAACTATTCCCACCGCTCATTACATGGCTTTTAAAGCCAGTCATAAACTTCACGTTCAATTAGCTAAAGCAATTCAGGGTTAATTATACTAAATTCTGTTTAAAAGGTATAGGGGAGTGGGAAGTGGGGCTGTCTGGAGGCGGGGTTTTTACTTCTATCGATGACATGGCTTTCGCTCGATCGTTCTCTACTCAAGCCTTTATCCTAGCATTGTTGACCCTTAGCTATCAGCCGTCAGCTATCAGAATCATTCCAACATCGTCGGGTTTGCTCGGTGACAGGCTACCAATCCGGAACTCAACCCACCAGACTTGCCCTGAGCTACGTCGAAGGGCGGCATCGCACTTTAACCCACAGTTTCAATCAATGTGCATGGTGCGTTCCCCAAAATCGATCGGTAGAGCAGTGGGAGTCACATTAGGGAACGCACCCTACAGCTGCCACACGGTCAACGGGTTCCACAATCGGAGGCGTCGCGTGCGCTTGCCATCTTCGACCACCGCTTCCCAGTTGCGGTAGGGCTGAGGTGGCTGGTACTTCCCCTGCCCTGGGTCGTACTGCCCCTCAACACCGGTAAGCGCCGACATCGAATTGGTCGCGGCGGCCTTGACACCATCGTCGGTGGCGCGAGAGCCCCCGAAGAAGTCGTTGCCCGGCCAAGAGACATGGTCCCAGGCGACCAAACTGCACAGGGCGCATCCAGAAAAATCGTCGCCCCGCTCCGCATAGGCGACCGGGTGGCACAGCTGCGACTTCTCCTCGTTCCCCGGCAGCCGCAGCGGACGGACTATGAACGATATGCCTTCAATCTCGACGCGGGCGTTTTCGCACTCGCTGTACGGGTCGAAGTAGACGGCCTTCAGGTTTGGAAGAGAGGTGCCGTGCTCGGTCAAGAGTCTCTGCAAAGCCATCTGCAAATGCGCGCCAAGTTGACCCCGGAACGGACCGGCGAACTGCCCGCAGCCGAGGCCCGGTAAGGTCACGAAGGCGGATTGCGGCTTAGCTGCTCGGCAGTTTATATACCGGAAGACTGGCAAGAGTCTGCGCCGGTACAGGTTGTAGTACCCCTCTGTAGACAACCGCCCATCCGCCGCAGTCGCCTCGCTCCAATCGGCCGGGGTATTCCCCCAGCCATTACACAGGAGAGCGCCTGGAGTAAATACCAACATCGCCGAAAAGGGAGGTGCGTGCGGCGTCGGGGAACGATGGTTGCCGTCGTCGAAGACGGTCACCGGTACAGCGATCGAGATATCGCCCAGTAGACCGAGTTCGGTCAGGTTCCAATCGGAGCCGTCTCCGGACACGGCCATCTCGGCGAAGATCTGAGGTCGCTTGGTGTCGAGCAACTTGCCGAGAAGCTCCAGTTCTGTCAGTGCTTGAAGGTTCGAGTCCTGGAGGCGCTCACGCAGACAGTCTCCAGGTTGTGTCCGGCTGGCTCGCAACCTTTCCAGGTAGTCCGAAGCACGGGCCACGGTCTCCCCTGGAATGATGATGGAGTACTTGGGGGCGATAGCGTCGCCCGAAGTGTGGATGGTCATCAACGTCGCTTCCTTCGCCGAACTAAATATTATACGGAAACTTTCTCTATAACACTCTCCGGGGTAACGATATGGGTCAACCTTCTGTATAACAATCCATTTAGGCGTGATCACAAGAAGTTTTCCCCATATCACGCCCAAAAGCTTGTTAGCCAGATTAGCATATTGCCAAAAACCTTGTTAGCTAAATTCCTGACAATAAGCTAAAATAACGGGAGTTTTCCGGGATTCTAGGAAGGTAGAAACTAAGCACATCAAAGCTTTTAGCTTAACCAATTAGGTTTTAGATTCGGCCTTTGTTATCAGATGTGGGTTTTCAGTTCACCGATTACTGATGACTGTTTACCGATCACTGAACAAACCCCACACCCCACCTCTCCGAACATTTGTCAAGACTGGGAGCGAAAAAGCCGCGTTTGTTCACACAGCTTAATTAAGAGTTGTAACTTTTAATGAACAGGAAGAGAGTCTAGGGCTGAGAGCTTGCTATAGTGAATCCTAGCCGTTTTTTCACGGTTCGTCATTATCATCTCAGAGCCTTTACTCGTCCTAATCATCATCCCAGAGTAAAACCAATAATCCCTATGGTCAGCACGATCCAAAAACCAGAATTCGAGGAAATCCGTCCGGGTATAAAAGTTCCCGCTAAAGAAACGATCCTCACTCCCCGCTTCTACACCACTGATTTTGAAGCGATGGCGGAAATGTCGATCGCCGCTAACGAGGAAGAACTGAAAGCGATTTTAGAGGAATTCCGTACCGATTATAACCGGCATCACTTCGTTCGCAATCAAGAATTCGATCGCTCTTGGGAGCATATTGATGGCGAAACCCGCCGCTTATTCGTGGAATTTCTGGAAAGATCCTGCACGGCTGAATTTTCCGGCTTTCTTCTCTACAAAGAACTCGGCAGACGTTTAAAAAACAGAAATCCCGTTCTCGCGGAATGCTTTAACCTCATGTCCCGGGACGAAGCGCGTCACGCTGGATTCCTTAATAAGGCTTTATCGGATTTTAACCTCTCCCTTGACTTGGGATTTTTAACCAAAAGCCGTAACTACACCTTCTTTAAACCGAAATTTATCTTCTACGCCACCTATCTTTCCGAAAAAATCGGCTACTGGCGCTATATCACCATTTATCGTCATCTCGAACAACATCCCGAAGATCGGGTTTATCCGATTTTTAACTTCTTCGAGAATTGGTGTCAAGACGAAAACCGTCACGGGGACTTCTTTGATGCGATCATGCGCGCGCAGCCTGATATTCTTAATGATTGGCGCGCTCGTCTCTGGTGTCGTTTCTTCCTGCTTTCGGTCTTCGCTACGATGTATCTCAATGATACTCAGCGTTCTGGTTTCTACGCCATTCTCGGTTTAGACGCTCGCGAGTACGATAAGTATGTAATCGAGAAGACCAATGAAACCGCTGGCCGCGTCTTCCCGATTGTTCTCGATGTGGATAGTCCCGAATTCTATGATCGCCTAGAAATTTGTGTTCGCAATAACGAGGGATTACGGGCGATCGATAGCGAAAACAGTGCCGCACCGGTTAAATTCCTGAAGAAATTGCCTATCTTCGCCTCTAACGCTTGGCAATTCCTCAAATTGTACCTGATGAAACCGATTCGGGTCGATAAATTAGCTGGTAGCGTCCGTTAAAAAGTTTGTTTTCTTGAGACATGGTGAGGGTGGGTGAAACCGCCCTTTTTTTGTCGATAAAATTCTTAAGAAAATCCTCTAACATTTCTATCCTCGCTAGACTGGATCCTAGGGGTGTGAACTAGGTTTTTACTTTTTACTTTTCACTGTCAAAAATATGGCTATTTATAGTGAATTACCCACAGGACAACGTCTCTATCTCGATAATCAAGGGCTGCAGACGATTGTAACCCTCGCTAGTGGTGCAGTGGGACAACAACAGCAGTCTAGCAGTAGTTTTGCCACCGGAGTTTGGACACAAGAACCCCAAATAGAGATAATTCCCCAAGGGGCAATTATTGAAATTATCACCGAAACCGGACCCCACAGAATCCAAATTCAAGGGAGCAGTATCGGTTTTTCCTCTCCTCATACCTCTGGAGTTTCTCAGTCCTCTCAATCGACAACCGCTACCAGTTTCTCCTCCTCACCGATGCAACCGATGCAACCGATGCAACCGATGCAACCAATGCAACCGATGCAACCAATGCAACCGATGAAAATGGGTAATATGTCGATGAATTTTGCCCCCATGGAAATGGAGATGGGAGATATGAAAATGAGTATGGGAGACGCAAAAACCGTCAGTAAAACGCGATTTTGTAGTCAATGCGGGGCAAAAGTAGCGGCAACCGATCGCTTTTGTAGTAGCTGTGGTCATCAGTTACAGCGATAAAACCTGTTTAGCTAAATCTATAACTCCTTTTCGGGCAAAATTTTGGGGAGCATCTCATTTATGCAGGTGAGTAATTATACTTGTCACTAAAACTGTTTTCTAGCAAGGCTTTCAAAATAGCTTGACATAAAAACCTGATTTAAAGGTTACAAAGGTGAGATGCTCCCAAATTTTGTTTATATTAGCTAAATTGGGCCGCTTCTAACCAGATTCGTCCACAGCGATCAAAAAGTTTATCCAATAGGGAATTAATTGGCTGTGCCAAAGTAATAAAGCAACCGGTGTAAAGATCAGTTGCTGTGGAGAAGAACTGTATTTCAAGGGGGAATTGCTGAACTGCCCAATTTTGCTATACTGAAACCCATAACTCAAAATAGCGTTTGTTAAGTCGAGGTGTTAATACAATGGAACCCATGGCCCTTATTTTGACAGCATTAGTTCAGGAACCCGTCAAGATGGCGGCAAAGGATGCTTATGATTACCTCAAGGGTTTGCTTAAGAGAAAGCTTGAAGAAAAGGGGGACAACGATGCGGGACATTTAATAGATAATCCTGATGAGCAAAATAAACCTCTTTTAGAAGCGCTATTGAAAGAAGCGGGCATAGACCAAATGCCTGACGTCATCGAAGCAGCCAACAAAGTAACAGTAATTTACCACCGCCCCCACATAAACACGGCTCCTTATTTAGAAGACTACCAATCAGTTCTCAAAGAACATTATTTGATCCGTATAAAAGCTCCAGATAAAATGGGAAAGACTCTCCTAGTTAATCACATTTTTGAGTCTTTCAATCCTAATGATTATCGAAGGGTTCTATTAAGCATGGAGGAATTTGATGGAAAAGACAAAGCTGAGCCAGAAAAGCTTTTCTCTCGTTTTTGTCAAGAAATTAGTAACCAATTAAGTTTACCCAATTTTATAAACGATTGGAGAACCATACAAAGTTCAGGATATAAGTTAAGATGTATTCAATATTTTCGTAAGTTTTTATTACCTTCTCCAAACTCTCCCATCGTTATACTTATCGACGATCTGAACAGACTTGACAACCATCCAACCTATACAGATTTTTGTTCAATGCTAAGAGCGTTGTACAATAGATGTGTAACAAGTAGTACTCAAGAGCGCGAAATTTGGAGCCGGCTTGGATTAATTATTGCATACTCAAGAAAACCACTTTTGAACGATAAAGAATCTCCTTTTAATGTGGGAAAAGTAATTCGATTACCTGAATTTACTATTGGTGAAGTACAATCTCTTGCGGAGCAGCATGGAATTAAGATAGATGACCAAATTGTTTCTCGAATTATGAAATTAGTTGGAGGACACCCTTACTTGATCAAGTTATCTTTTGAACATCTAAAAAACTCAGAACACCTAGAAAAATTACTCGGAAAAATTCAAAGTGAGCAATCATCAAAAAAAGACGTACCTGTACCAGATGCAGTGTATGAAGAGCTGAAAGGTGTTTACTCCGATCACCTAAATAAATTGCTCAGAAAAATTCAAGAGAATGATAATAAACTATTATTAGAAAAGGCACTATATAATGTTATATCTACACCGAAACCAATTCAAATAGACTCCCTGATTGGGGAGGAATTAGAGGGGATGGGATTAATAAAGTTGCAAAGCCATGAGGCTTATCCTTTTTGTCAGCTATATAGAATTTTCTTTCAAAATACAATTACAAGAGTATGAACTCCCAAAACCCTTCAATTTCGTCTATGCTTAGTACATTTCCTCGCAGATCTGTTGGTGCGTTAGATTATAAGCATCCTGATTATGTCAAGCGTGATACAGATAAAGAATTGCTCGACGCCCTTAAAAAGGGGGATTTTTGTTTTGTTCTAAATTCTCCGCAAACTGGGAAAAGCAGTCTTATGGTTCAAATACTGAATGATTTGAAAGAAGAGGGCTTTCTTTGCATATCAATAGATTTAACTGGTTTTGTAGAAAAGATAAATTATACTTCTGATCAATTTTATAGAGATTTTAGTCAGCAATTATTAGACAATTTAAAAGAAAATATAATTTTATCTAATTTTAAGCTAGACGACTGGTGGCTAACAAAGACTGACCTAAGTCCTCTTTATCGTTTGAGAAGTTTTATTACTGATATTATACTGCAAGAAACTTCTCCTCAAAAATTAGTCATTTTTGTTGATGAGATTAATTGTACTTTAAATTTCGAGTCTCGGAGTGATTTTTTTAAATTAATTCGCTTTTTTTATAATCGTCGCCCGATGACAGCCGATTATAATCGTCTGACTTTTGCACTTCTAGGCATTGCGACTCCTTCTCAATTATGTCCAGATGAACGTATTAGTCCTTTTAACGTTGGTAAAAATATTAAATTGAGGCCTTTTCAACCTCACGAAATAACTCGATGGAAAGAGAGATTAGTCAAAGAGATTAACTATTCTGAAGCTAAAGCTAAAGAGGCAATGGAAAGAATTTTATCATTTACAAACGGGCACCCATACTTAACGCATTCTCTTTATAACTTAGTTATCAAGGAAAGTGCTAATGCCAATACTGATGTTAATACTGATCAATTAGTTGAAGAAAAAATTATTAGAGGTTGGCGAAATTCAGATTGTGAAGATCATTTTCAGATAATAATACAATCCCTATCACAACCAAACAAAAGGTCTATGGATTTATTATCTTTATACGAGAAAATTGTACGAAGTACCTTAAATGATTGTCCCATAACAGCAGTACAAGCAAACAGCAGTGATATGCTACAAATTGATCTTAAGCTTTTAGGATTAGTTTTGGAAGAGGATCATGTTCTTAAGCCTTATTGCAAAATATACGAACAAATTTTTAATTTGAGTTGGATTGAAGTTCAACAAAGAGAAGTTATTTTTTATAAGGAGGATTATGATAATTACTGCAACACTGATAAATACCAAAAACAACGTTATTTACTTACTGGAAAAATATTAAAACGTACTTTAAAATGGGCTAGCGAGAATGAAAATACTGTTAAACATTTAGAAAAAAATTTTTTTGAAGAATCTGAAAAATTTTGGAAGAAAGCTCAGAAGTTTTTTCCTGACCAAACGGAGGATGAATGTGAAACAATTATTCAAGGGATTAATAGAATTACAGGAGGATCTGAGGAATTTAATAATATAATTTTTGATATTGCTAAAGAAAACATTGCAGATTTACAACAAGATGAAATTGGAGTTTGGCTAAAAAATTTAGTTTTATCAAATTCCTCAAACTTTGAGCGTTTTGAAGAATCTGTTGAAAAAGATCAGCGATTTTGTACAGATCGAAAGCAACTATCAAATAAAAATGAAGACGACAGTTTTGATTTAATTTCTCTCTTTAAAAAAATTTATCAAAACGAGCCGATTCGCTTTGATGAAAAAAATTCACAACATCGTAAACTAAAAGATATGTGTTTTATAATTCTAGACAAGGAGCATAATTTAAGAATACTCAACGAGATTTATGAAAAAATTCTAGATCAAAACTGGATCAAGGGAGTTATGGCGGAACTCCGTCCCTATACCAAAGCTTTTCGAGATTGGCAACATTCGGATCGCCAAGAATCATCTTATTTATTACAAAATAATAATCTAAAACTGGCCTTAGAATGGCTAGGGAAAAAGCCAACACCGACATTGGAAGAAGGAGAAACTGAATTTGTAATGACCAGTTTAGTGGCGGAAGTCTGGACAACTGCTTCACCTTCTGTTCAATCTGAAGCTGTTTCATTGATCACAACTTTTCGACCATCATTAAAAGGGAAAAATAACTACTCCGATTTTCTACTTCAAGAAATTTTACAATGGACTAGACCTGAGCCTCTTCTACTAAGAGAACTTTTAGAAGTGGTAAATAAAACTGAAATTTTTACGACCAACTATCATAACTGGATTGAGCAATTAGTAAAAACCCAAATCATCAACAACTCGCAAGATTCTAAGTTAGCCGAACATTTTCGTTTAATTGAACAACGCTTAACCAATCATCAATCTTCTGAGTCTTTTTGGTTGATAGTTAAATATCGACAAATTTTGCTACAAGGCAAGATTGAATTTGATGAAATCAGAGAAGATACCAAACTGATAGAACTAGGATTAGTTGTTAAACTTGATCATCAATTAGAAATAGCTAATCCCATCTATGAAAATATCTTTGACAAACGCTGGACATATCAAAAATTATCAGAATGTAAGCGAATTCGTGCTATAAATTTATTGAAATGGTGTCCTGCTAATATCCCTGAACAAAATGATCCTGTCCTGCGGTCTTATCTCGATGAATGGATCAACAACAACGCGACCATCATAGAAAAGATAGTTCAAGAGGCTAAGGGGGAAGTTCTTGATAATAAGTTTGATTTTATTGACGAAATAAAATTGCTAACTTATGATATTATGGGTATGAGAACCTCTGATACTCCCCAAATCAGTATTCAGCATTCTCTTAATCGTATCTTTAAGGATGACGTAAAAAAAATGGCACAAAACAACGATCTTGACTCCCTACTCAATAAAATTGTAGAAAATGCTACCGAAATAGAAGCCATTGTTATACTAGGGCTAAAGGCTGGGATGGTTTCTGGGAAAAACAGTAATTTGGAATCAAATAATTCCAGCTTATACCAAATTGTTCGTTCTGAAACACTTGTTAGTTTCGCCAAGCTAAAAACAATTCCTGATATTCTTGATAATTTTGGAGAGAAAACAAATTTTGGTAAATTGAGCTATGCCATGTTTACCTTAGAAAAAGGGGTAGTAATATCTCATTTCACAAAAATCCAAGGTAATCCTTTTGCAATTTGCTTTATTAGCAACTCTGAAGTTGATATGCCAGGACTCTTTCTAGCTCAATGTGAAGGAAAATTTGAAAAAATTCAAAAGGAGTTAGAAAAAGTTCTTGGTTAATTAATCTACTTGTTTGGACATCTGAAAAAGCTTGTTTTTTGTACAATCACTCCACATTATCAAAATAAAGGTATTTTTTATGGTTATTTTAGCTGGTAAGATTGACGGGCCGACAACCACTCTGGCATTATTTCAATACACTTTTAATACAAAACAAGAAAAATATGAAATCGATCCAAATCCTGCCTATAAAAAAGATTTTCCGCTAGAAAAATACAAGCAAAATCTTTCTGAGATGATTGACGACTTTTTTAATGATTGTCCCGATGAAAAGGAAAACATTGAAAGTGTTTGTTTTGGTGTAGCTGGTCCTCTGGAAGTTGATGACAAAGAACAAGGTAAAAGTTCTAGGATTAAAAGACCTGACTTCGGCTTAGAGACTTCCATTTTTTCTGAAAAGAGCTTTAGCCAAAAATTACCTTACGATTTACCTGTGTCTTTTATAAACGACATGGAAGCCATCGGTTATAGTATTTTCCTGGGAAATGAAGAACATTTAGAAGAACTTAATAAAATTAACTTGGAATTAGATCCCCAAGCTCCTCGTTCCCTGATGTTAGTTAGTGGTGGTTTAGGTAAAGCTTTATGGTTATGGGATGATCAGGAGAAAGAGTTTATTCCTAAATCTTCGGAGGGAGGGCATAGGGATTTTTCTGTAAGTTCAACTGATGATATGGATTTATGGAAATATTGGTCTGAACGAAATGATAATAAGCAAATTAGCTGGGAATTTTTTCTCTCCAGTAGTGGATTAATAAAAATATATAAATGTCTCAAAAAAGAAAATGAGCCAGAACTTGAACACATAAAAATAGCAATTGAGAAACTGGATCGCGATGAAGGTAATAAATCATTAACTATTTCTGAGATTTCATCTTTAATCGTTGCTGAAGTATTCGGAAATAGTGAACAACCTAATCTTTTATGCCTAAAAACAATAGAAACATTTATCTCTCTTTGGGCATCAGAAGCAGGTAATATTGCCCTTGACTATTTACCAAAAGGGGGTTTGTATATTGGAGGAACAATACTTCCTGTCGACTGGTTTAAAGATGAAAATTTGAAAAGAATTTTTATGGAGCGATTCACTACAAAAGGAGAAAATGCTGGACTTGCAAATCACGGTATTCCTGTTATGGTGTATCAGGAGGAAGACATTGTTCTGCGAGGGGCCGCCAGATTCGCTGCTCGTTTTATTGCTGAAAATAAATTATTTATTATGAGCAGTAAATAGCAAAGTTGTGGAGGCCCGTATATTCCTACATTTTTGTAGCAGCGTATTTTACTGCACCTCTTAATCCCTCCAGGGTATTCAAAACAATATGGACAGGAACTTTTTCTAGCAAAACAGGATTAACCCGTGCCTTATCTGTAAATGCCTTAATAAAACTGCCATTCCGCATCAATTCAATATTTTGGGCTGCAATTCCCCCCGCAATATATAAACCGCCAAACGGTAAAAAACTCACCGCCATATCCCCTGCGGCAGCCCCAAAAGCTTCTACAAAAATTGCCATTGTTTGCTGACAAAGAAAATGACCGGCTGCTGCTCCTTTAGCGATCGCCGCCCCAGGATCAGATTGACTTAAAAAATCACCCGCATCTTCAGAGGGAAACTTGTGATCCTGCAAAAAACGAAAAATATCAACAATTCCTGGGCCAGAAACCACCCGTTCCACATCAACCTTGCCGTCGGCCCGAAGATATGCCAATAACTCCTGAGCTAACAAATTATCAGGAGCAAAACTTTCGTGGCCTCCTTCCGTTGGAAACACTCGATAGCTATCACCTTCAGGAACTGCAAACGCCTTTCCCAGACCCGTACCCGCCCCAATAATAGCGATCGGCGCATCAGGCAAAAATTCACCTTCCTGTAAAGTAACTAAAGATTTATTTTTTTCTAAGACAATATTGTAGCCAATTGCTACAAAATCATTAATAAGACTCACTTTAGCAATATTCAATTCTTCTTGTAACTGGGCCGCATCTAATTCTGGCCAAGGTAAATTAGTGATTTTACATTTGTTGTTCAGAACAGGGCCAGCCAAAGCAAAACAAGCCTTATAAACATTACACTCATCACCCAGGAATTGTCGCACTAAAGGAACTAAACCCTCATTGCCGCTCGGATAAATTTCTTCTCGGAGAGTTGATTCATTTTTTCCGTCCGTTTCTACCAAACACAACCTGGTGTTAGTGCCACCAATATCACCGGCTAAAACTAGCATGGATTTAACTCCTAACGAAACTGCTCAAGATTATAGCATATTGAATATATTGCGATCGCTGTTCCAATTATATTGTCTAAATTGGGGAGAATATATCCCCTGTCTGGTTTTAATCCGAACTGAGGTTAACCACAGCTAATTCTAATCTTGGCTCTTCCTTTTCTAGCTCCTTTTTGCTAAAACTTAAAACCTCATCCAGACAATCAATTACTACCGTATCCCCTTCCATAAAAGCTTGTTCGAGAATTTTTGTGGCCAAAGGATTCTCCAACTCCCGTTGGATAGCACGTTTTAAAGGTCGCGCACCGTAGATAGGATCGTAACCAACAGTAACGATATGATTTTCTGCGGCCGTAGTTAATTCTAGATTAATTTTTTGTTCTGCTAATAATCTTTCCAGACGCTGTAATTGCAGACGAACAATGTAACGCAATTCTTCTTTTTTCAGGGTATGGAAAATAATTAAATCGTCGATACGATTCAAAAATTCGGGACGAAAATGACTCCGCAAAGCTGTTAAAACCCGTTTCCGCATCTCCTCATAATCGGCATCTTCGGAAACATTTAAAATATGGTCACTGCCAATATTACTGGTCATCACGATAATCGTATTCCGAAAATCCACCACGCGCCCCTGAGAGTCGGTAATGCGCCCATCGTCAAGCACTTGTAATAAAATGTTAAAAACATCCCGATGGGCCTTCTCCACTTCATCCAATAAAACCACAGAATAGGGACGACGACGCACCGCTTCCGATAGTTGTCCCCCTTCCTCGTAACCCACATAACCCGGAGGGGCGCCGATTAACCGCGAAACCGCGTGTTTTTCCATGTATTCCGACATATCGATGCGAACCATGGCCTCCTCGGAGTCGAACAGTAACCCCGCTAAGGCCCGCGCTAACTCGGTTTTACCCACTCCTGTAGGTCCCATAAATAGGAATGAACCAATCGGACGGGAGGGATCTTTCATTCCCGCGCGCGCTCGTCGAATCGCCGCTGCTACTGCCGTGACCGCTTCATTTTGTCCGACAACTTTTTTCTGTAAATGAGACTCTAATTCTAATAATTTTTGTCGTTCTGATTCCATTAAACGATTGACTGGAATTCCTGTCCAACGGGCGACTATTTCGGCAATATCGGCATCAGTTACCTGTTGTCTTAACAGGGTAGAACCTGCCGCTTGAATAGTTTCTAGTTCTTTTTCTTTTACTTCTAATTCCCCTTGTAAAATTTCTAGTTTGCCATACTTTAATTGTGCCGCTTTATTGAGATCATAAGCCCGTTCCGCCTGTTCCACCTGTAGGCGCAATTGTTCCTCTTCCTCTCGCAATAATTTAATTTCCTCGGCGATATGTTTTTCCGTTTGCCATTGGTCAGCGAGGGGCTTTTGTTTACTTTCTAATTCCTCAATTTCTTCGATAATTCTTTCTAAACGCTCTTGAAAAGCTCGATCTTTTTTCTCCTCTTTTTCTAAGGAGAATTTTTCCATCCGTAACTGCATTAAGCGACGATCTATCATTTCCAAATCGGCGGGTTTAGTGGTACTTTCTACCTCTAATTTGGCCGCCGCTTCATCGACTAAATCGATCGCTTTATCTGGTAAAAAGCGATCGCTAATATAACGATGGGATAAGGTAGCTGCTGCCACTAAGGCCGAATCGGTAATTGTCACCCCATGATGCAGCTCATAACGTTCTTTTAAACCCCGCAGAATTGAGATAGTATCCTCCACGGAAGGTTCCTTAATATAAACCTGTTGAAAACGTCTTTCTAAAGCGGGATCTTTTTCAATATGATTGCGATATTCATCTAAAGTTGTCGCCCCAATACAGCGCAATTCTCCTCGAGCTAACATAGGTTTTAATAGGTTGCCCGCATCCATCGATCCCCCTTCCCTAGAACCCGCACCGACAACGGTATGTAGTTCATCGATAAAGAGAATAATTCGCCCTTCTGATTGGGTAACTTCTTTCATAACTGACCGCAATCTTTCCTCGAATTCGCCTCGATATTTTGCCCCAGCGATTAAACTTCCCATATCGAGGGAAATTAACTGACGATTTTTCAAAGATTCGGGAACATCTCCGTTAACAATCCTTTGGGCCAATCCTTCAGCGATAGCGGTTTTTCCTACCCCCGGTTCACCGATTAAAACCGGGTTATTTTTCGACCGTCGCGAGAGGACTTGTACCACCCGTCGAATTTCTTCATCGCGACCGATAACCGGGTCTAATTTGCCTTCTTTGGCCGCTGCTGTTAAATCCCGGCCATATTTATCTAAAGCTTCGTATTTTTCCTCTTGATTGGGTTCAGTAACCTTTTGAGTGCCGCGAATAGCTTTGATAGCTAATTCTAAATCTTGGGGGTCAAGATTGAAGGTGCGTAAACATTTCCGGCCAACCCTTTCATCTTCGGCAAAACCGACGAGAAGATGTTCGACGGAGATAAATTTATCTTGCCAACTTTCCCGGGATGCTTCCGCTCGATCGAGCAGCAGATCGAGACCACGACCTAGGTATAATTGATCGACGATGGCCACTTTCGGCTGTCGGTTGGTGAAGACTTCTAGCTGTTGTTGCAGTCGCGGAATTTCAATATTAGCTTTTTGTAAAATCCGGGTGGCTAGACCGTTATTCTGCTCTAGGAGGGCAATAATAACGTGTTCCACCTCTAAGGTCTGATTTTTAAAGCGTCGCGCAATTTCTTGCGATTTAACGATTGAATCCCAAGCTTGTTCGGTAAATTTATTCGAGTCTGTGGGTTGCATTCTGCACCAATGAGGAAAGCCAGTGTCAGAGGTATAGTATAGCAAGGAGTCTCGACCGATCACAAAGTTCCAGGATCGACAAAAGCTCTGAATTATTTATCGCTATTACCCAATTCGGTTAAAGCAGTCCCGGTGAGGCGACAAATTTGCCACTCTTTGAAGACCTTAGCCCCCATTTTTCCATAAAAATCGATCGCCAGTTGATTCCACTCTAAGACAGTCCATTCTAAAAGTCCTGCATCCCTAGCGACGGCAATTTTAGCCACAGCCATTAGTAAAGCTTTCCCGATACCTTGACTGCGATAATCGGGTAAAACGAAGATATCTTCCAGGTAAATCCCCGGTTTAGTTATAAAGGTGGAATAGTTAGCAAAAAATAGGGCAAAACCGACTATTTTACCCTCTACTTCTGCGACCAATGCTTCGATGTAGGGTTTTTCTCCGAATAAATGATCCCCTAAAGCTTGACTATTTCCTGTCATTAAATGGCTGAGTTCTTGATAGGCCGCTAAGGCAACAATTAAGTCAAAAATAGCCTTGACATCGGTAGCAACGGCAGCACGGATGGAATAATTCATGATTGCTAGTCAAATCTTGATTTTAATGCTGATGATGTTTATGGGGAGATTCAGCAGGGGGAGAATTAAGATTGGAAAAATGGCCGTTATTTAATCCCATCCCAACGCTACCAATACTGAAAAGTCCCATGGAAACAAAACCGGCCGCAATTGTCCCCATGGCCACGGTTCCAATGGAAACCACTCCCATAGGAACAATACCGATGGAAATAACGCCCATGGGAACAATGCCAATAGAAATTATACCAGTGGGGGCAATACCGATCGACAACCATTTTCGCCCGGAATTACCACAACTATTCTCTTTTTCTTGACCTAGATTGGAATCCATGCTTTTAATCCCGAAGATGCTTTGAGCCTTCCCATCCTAGGTTAGGGGTAGAATTCTTGTCAAAAGACCGCTAGTCAAAATGAAAGTTAATTTTTTATAAAAACTATTGACTTTTCATCTCAGTTATGTATTGGCGGGATACCAGCCGCGTCGAGAATTTTCGGGACTAAATCCTCTCGTTTAATCGCCATGATGTGGACACCTTGACATAACTGCTGGGCTAATTTTATTTGTTCGGCGGCGATTTTGATGCCTTCTTCGAGAGGATGAGCTGCATCGGCGAGTCTTTGAATGATCTGGTCGGGAATTTGTACCCCTGGCACATTTTTATTTAAAAATACGGCATTTTTAGCTGATTTTAACAGAAAAATTCCCGCTAGAACTGGTTTATCGGCGAGGGAGGCCACCTGCTGCATAAACTTATCAAGGCACTCGAAATCCGTAACTAATTGACTTTGAAAAAACTGCGCTCCTGCTTCGATTTTACGCTCAAAACGGCGTTGAAGACCGGACCAACTTTTTGACTGCACATCGACGGCAGCCCCGGCAAAAAGTTCTAGGGGTCCATCGGGTAAAGATTTATCGTTAAAGTCAAAACCTTTATTTAATTTATCGATTAATTTTAACAAACGTACCGATTCTAGGTCAAAAACTGCCCTAGCTTGGGGATGATCTCCTGCTTTGACGGGATCTCCGGTTAAAGCTAGTATATTTCTCAATCCTAAAGCATGAGCGCCCATTAGGTCTGCTTGTAATCCGATCACATTGCGATCGCGACAGGCCATTTGACAGATGGGTTCGATGTCGTGTTGATAGAGAATAGCGGAGGCTGCCAGAGAGGACATTCGCACTACGGCGCGACTGCCATCGGTAATATTAGCTGCATGAACGCGATTTTTTAGCCAGAGGGCCATTTCTAGCATATGACTGGCATTACCACCTTTCGGGGGAGTAATCTCGGCTGTAATCAAAAATTCTCGGTCTTGAACCGCGCGTCGTAAACGAGTAGTCATCGAGTTATCTAGGGTTTAATCATAAATTCTATAGTAGATTTAGCCCGAAAATCACTCGGAGGGAAGGAATGATCATCGGGCTGCGTGCTTTATACTGGTCAGTGTCAGTGCCTAGCTGATATCTAAGTTAGCTGGCAGGAAAAATTTTCTAATGTAGTATAATACACGGACAGTTTAACCAAATTCGTTTACAAGTGTAAAGGACAACCGATTCGATCGAGCGATCATGCAAACTCTTTCTCGTTTACCTACTAAAGACAAAGGCCTAATCATGCCCCATCCCCTCAAAATCGTCGCTTTAGGTGATAGCCTTGTGTATGGCTATGGCGACCCCGTGGGTGGCGGTTGGGCCGAGCGCCTACGTCGTTTGTGGATGGAAAGTGCCGGTCATGCCCTGTATAATTTGGGTATTCGCGGCGATCGAGTGGTACAAGTGTCCGAACGTTTAGAACAGGAATTTCGTCTCAGGGGGGAAATTCGCAATCGTCTCCCCGACCTGATTCTTCTCTCCGTCGGTGTTAATGATACAGCCCGCTTGGGCCGGCCCGATGGTCGCACCTACACCGATCACGATCTTTTTCAAACTCAAATCGAACATTTACTCGCCCGGGCCCGTTCTCTTTGCCCGGTTTTGTTTATAGGTATGATTCCCGTGGATGAGCGGAAAATGCCCTTTTTAGATTGCTTTTACTTCAACCATGGCGATCAGTATAGTTTTAAGGAAACTACTAAACAAGCTTGTCTAGAACAAAATATTCCCTATCTCGATTTATTTGATCTCTGGATGGACCGGGGTGATCTGTGGTGCCAAGAAAGATTAATGGCAGATGGACTTCATCCCAATGTGCAAGGCTATCAATCAATTTTAGAGGATATTTTACACTGGTCGCCCCTCACCTCCTTTGTCGGTGTGGATGGTTTTATTCAACCGTTCACAGGAATTGTAGAAAAGTGATATCCTCTGTTCTCAGTGGCTCTAGCGGCGTTACAGAAACGAGAATATCTGGTAATATAACCGAACTTACCCTCTACATATCTACTACAATACTGAACAGGCAATTGCGCTACTCGTTCAAAATGTAGTAAATTAAGGGGCAAAATTTGCCAATCATTGATCTGAATTTGTGACTCAATAAATTCTCGAAAAGGTGAATCAAAAGTTAATTTTACCAGACTATATTTGATCGCCATTTTCCAAATACTAGCTTGACTATAGCGTTTCCTGTTCGCAAGAGGTACATTGTCGATGGTGAAAAGCTTCATCAGCAAAGGTTTGAGTGTGCCACACAGGTGTGAGAAACGCTATAAATCGACCAGTTTGGGATTAGTTGCCATGAAATCAGCAATATGTTCAAGCTGTTCAATTTCTTCCTCGGTTTCCCGTTCACGCCAATCCCAGACGACACTGTAATAATCGCCTTTATCCCCACTGTGCTTGAGAAACGAGCCTTGAAAGATACCAAGAGCAGGTTCGCTGACTTTTGGTATAATTCTAACCAAGTGCAGAAATACCATAATTCCCATAACTTAAACCCCATCCACAGGGAAAACCGTAGTTTTGCTTTTTCGGCTACGATCCTTGCATAGCAATACTTTTAAGGCTTAGTGGCTTGCCCGTGAAATTCCAGTTCTCTAGCTGGTTGCGGTTTAACTATTTATTTGTCATCCAATTACAGCGTTTCTCACAAAGGTGAAGTATATATCAAATCTTGCCGCTAAAGGATTTCAGCCGCGAGAACGTACCTCGTCTACCGGAGAAACGCTGTAACAAGTAATCACAGATTATTTTGGAGTTTGTCTAATGTCAGAAGGAATTCTTTCTAAACAAGATATTGAAGCCAAAATTGATTCAGGAGAATTGGTTTTAAATGCTGTGAAAGCTAATTTGGAAGCTTGCAGCTATGACCTAAGAATTGGAACAATTTTTAAAAATGGTCAAATCATCAATGAAAATCATCCAGATGCTAATAGGCAATTTGATATTCAACCGGGTGAAATTATAAACTTATTTACATTGGAAGAAATCAAGCTATCGTCAAAAATCATGGCGACTGTTTTTGCCAGAAATGCTGAGAGTTCATTTAAAGCTCTCCTTGTTCTGAATCCAGGTCATATAGATCCTGGCTTTCAAGGACTTATTACTATTAAGGCGATTAACCTCGGGAAAGACCCTTTAAGTATACAAAGAGGTCAAAAAATTTTGACAATAATTTTTGAGGAAATGCCAAATGTCACTACAAGTCCTTACAATAGACAGATGTCAATAGCAGAGCAAGAACAAAAGTTTAACGATGTCCTAGTTCAGCAAAATACATATAATTTATCTCAAATTATAGTTGGAGGCTCAGATTCACCTTATTTTACTAAGCAGGAAGTAGAAGCTAAAATACTAGATCTTCGCTCAAATTTCGCAACAAAAGATGACGTTAAATCTATAATTATAAGTCATTGGGCAACTTGGCTATCTCTTATATTCACGTTTATTGCAGCCGTAGCTGGTGTTCTTGCTGTTGTGGTCAGTATGCAACCGAAATCTGAGAATAATAATCAAAATCCAATTCCCTTAGAGAGTCCAAGTCCAACACCATCTCCAAAGGGAACTCAAGGTTAGTAATAATCAAGGTAATATAAAAATGGCTAAAAGTGGTCTGATTGTATTTGATTTAGATGATACTTTGCTAAATACCAGCAATGTTTATTGGCTTGCAAGAAAGCTTTTTGTGGAAAAATTATCTGAAGAATTACAAATTAACGAAGATAAATTAATTGAAGAATTTGAAAAAATTGATTATCTTCAAATGCAAAAACTAAAGCATTCTCCTTATCGTTATACTCGGAGTATGATAGAAACTTATAAATCTGTTTCTCATAAGATAAATCATCAAATATCCCAGGAAACTTTAAAAGCTATTAAAGATTTTGGACGTTTAATTTTAAAAAATACACCAAATACTATTAAGGGGGCTAAAGAAATTCTTGATTGGTCATCTCAAAACTATTCTCTTGCATTATTGACAAGAGGTGAAAATTCATTTCAAAAAAAGAAGTTACACAAAAATGAACTGTATAAATACTTTGATTTTATAAGAGTTGTGCCTCACAAAAATGCTGAAATTTTAAAAAAATTTATCCAAGATATAGGCTTTGATTGTCAAGATGTTTGGGTTATTGGTGATTCACTAAAATCAGATATTAATCCAGGCATTGAAATTGGAGCAAAGTGTATCTTGTACGGCTATCATCATCCACATTATCATTGGATACAAGATCATGAAAGTGTTGCATTAGGCTCTTTTTACAAAGTTGATAATTTATCAGATATTAGACAAATTCTTGAGTCAGATTCTAATTCTAATTCCGAATCGAGGTCGATGACCTGAAAAAATCCGATATTTTGCAGGACTTGCACTTGAAGCCATCGTAGGTTGGATTGACGTAAGGAAACCCAACACACAATAATTGTTATGATTTCTTGGAGCAAGTTGAAAAATCGATCTTCTATGTTCAGCAACATCACAACATCAGTGAAGAAATCGGCACTCGGCAAGGGGCAGTATGAAATGGGATCACTTATTTAGATTTCAGATTCTATGCGGAATTATCGCCATTAGCCTGTAGTAGTAGTAGGGTTGACGTAAGGAAACCCAACACACAATAATTGTTATGATTTCTTGGAGCAAGTTGAAAAATCGATCTTCTATGTTCAGCAACATCAGAACATCAGTGAAGAAATCGGCACTCGGCAAGGGGTAGTATGAAATGGGATCACTTATTTAGATTTCAGATGCTATATGGTAAAATTTGCATAATTCAGTAAGATTAGTATTATCCTATATTATTTCAACTCAACTTCCTATGAGTAACAAATCTACGATTAAATTGCTGATCGCTTTTAACGATCCTAACCTGGAACCTGAAGAACGCGACAAACAAGTCCAAGTATTACTGACAGAACTAGAACAGGCAGATGAAGTTGAATCGGTTAAACGTATTCTTGATCCCAATCCTCCTGAAGGTAATAAGTCATTGGGCGGTTTTTTGGGTGGAATCTTAATGACCGAAGTTAACCCCGCTAATGGCAAAAAACTGTTAGGGTTTCTGGGCGATCGCCTGGGAGGTAAACCGATAGAATTGTCGGTAGAGGCCAATGGTCGCAAGTTGACGGTTAAGGCTCACAGTCGAGAAGAATTGGAAATGGCTATTAAAGCGGCTCAAGACTTTATCTCAGTTTAAAGAAGGTATTATGGCAAAATTTGCTTTGTTAATTGGTGTGAGCGAGTATTCCGAAGGATTGCGCCCAATTTCTAGTGCAATTCTAGACGTTGAAGCAATGCGCCGAGTATTAGAGCATCCAGACATGGGAGCCTTTGATCAGGTTACAGTTTTGCCTAACCCAGACAAAGGGAGTATGGAAAAAGCAGTTGAGGATTTATTTGCTAATCGACCGCGAGATGATTTGGTGCTTTTATATTTTTCTGGGCATGGACTTAAAGCTCAAAATGCTAGATTTTTTCTGAGTACAAGAGACACTGGGTGTGATCAGTATGGAGATTTTCGTCGTGCAACAGCTTTAGCGGCAAGTAAACTTCAAGAGTATATCACAGATAGTCGTTCCCAAAGACAGATAATTATTCTCGACTGCTGTTTTAGCGGAGCATTGGTTCAGGGGATGCTAATCAAAGGGGAACTTAACATTCAAGAGGAATTAGGAGGTAAAGGAAGGGCGATTTTGACCTCTTCTAGTCCGATTGAATATTCTTTTGAGTCGGACAATAACGATTTGTCCATCTATACAAAATATCTAGTTGAAGGAATTGAAACTGGTGCAGCCGATAAGGATGGTGATCAATTAATTTCTGTTAATGAATTGCATGAGTATGCCAGCGAACGAGTAAAAGAAGCTGCCCCTGCAATGACTCCCAAATTTTATCTTTCTCTTGAAGGAGACGAGACTATTTATTTGGCCAGATCTCCTCTTGCTGCTAATGATCCTAAATTTAAGTATCGTGAGAAGGTTAGAGAAATTCTAGATGAATGGAGCAAGGAAAATATATGTAAAAAAAATTTTAATCGTGTAGAAAAAAACTGCCTACATGAACTAAGAAACGAATTAGATTTATCCTTAAATGAGGCAGAGATTATTGAACAAGAGAATCTTGCGCCATTCATAAAAAGATTACAAAATCTAACAGAGTACGAAGCAACTTTTAGAGAATTATTAGCTAATTCTATTTCAATAACACAAGGAAACAGAAGGAGACTAAAAGAGTTACAAAGCCGTTACGGGCTGAGGGATGAGGATATTCAGGTGATTGAAGAAAAAGTGCAAAATGAGGTTTCTCCCATTGCTCCGACGATTCCACCAAGCCCTTCGCCTTCTGCAAAAATCGACCGAATTTTGGATTTTATAAAACCTTTACTGCCCCAAAATTTCAACTTAAATCTACCAGTTAGCATAATAGGAATAGCATCAATAGCAGTTGTAGGTTTAATTGCCATTTATCGCCCTGGTATTATTACTCGATTAATTCCATCTAATTGTCCAAAACAAACGGGCGACTTTATTAGTGAAGGAGAAGAAGTTCTTAATTACTCTCAATCGTTTAACAAGAAGAAAGGTGCAGAATATTTTGCACAGTGTGATTATCAAAAAGCCCTGTTAAGATTTGAGGACGCATGGCAAGAGGATAGGCTAGATGCAGAAACGTTAATTTACTTAAATAATGCTTTACTAGAAGCCAATAAAATGCAAAATTACACGATTGCTGTTGCTGTTAGTATTCCCAAAAATCAAAGTGACTTTAATGATGATGATGGTGATAGTCGAGCAAAAGAAATGTTACGAGGAGTAGCACAATTACAAACAAAAATTAATCTGGGACTTTTAAATGACAATGATCCATTCCTCAAGTATTTTCCAGATCAAAATTTTATCAATAAAAAAGCGATTAATGGTAAGGGATTAAAAGTTGTCATTACTAATGATGAAAATGACGAATTATTAGCCAAAAAGAGAGCAGCATCTCTTTCCCAGCGTCCTGAAATTTTAGGAGTTGTTGGTCACTATCCCAGTGAAATGACTGTGGCAACGGTGGATATTTATAAGGAAAATAATTTAGTTTTGATTTCTCCCGGATCAACGACTAGCGAGCTTACTAAATACCCCAGAAAAAATTTCCTGCGAACTGTTTTTTCCGACGAGCAACAATCTCCTGCCATTGCAAAATTTTTGCAAGAAAAGTCTATTAAAAAAGTGGTAGGCTTTTATAGTGAAGGAAGTCCATTTAGTGAATCTTTTTTAAATAGTTTTAAAACTATTTTTACAAGCCCTCCATTCTCTGGAACTGTAGTAAAATTAGATGAATTTGATCTGGGAAATAATTTTGATGAAAAAGAAGCCATCCAAGAGTTACGACGACAGAAAGAAGCAAAAATAACAGAAACAATAGGGCTTGTACTATTCCCAAAAGCGATTGGCGATGCTCAAGGCGATGCAATTAGACTTATAAAACTTAATAATAGTCAAAATTGGGTTATCGGATCATGGGGGCTTCGTAGTTCTCGTACCTTAGAACAAATTGACAACCTACAACCTTTTCAAAAGTTTGTTATTGCGGTTCCTTGGGATTCTTTAACCAGTCCTAACAAGAATTTTCTTAAGGATGCTAAAATTTTATGGACTACAACTTCTGTTAATGCAATAACAGCCCTATCCTATGATGCAACTCTTGCTCTAACAAAAGCTCTAGAAAAGGAAAATACTCCAACAAGAATTAATATCCTTGAACACTTAAAGTCTCCTGATTTTCTTGTCACTAAAGGTGCAACTGGGACAATTAAATTCGATGAAAATGGCGATCGCAAAAAAATCGATGAAAATGGCGATCCCCAAAATCCCTCCGTAGAATTTGTTCACATTGTGGAGTGTCGGACACTAAGTTCAGATTTTGCTTTTGTCCCAATCAAGTATCCTACGGCTAAAGATGCTGGTTTATCCTGTTTAAACTCACCCAAAAAGCCTAGTCCCTAGCTAATCATGGTTGGCTGAAAAAGTCTGAAATGCCGCTAGGAAAAAGGTTTCGACTCAATAAAGCGATCGCCGCTCTTGTAGGTTGGATTGACTTAAGGAAACCCAACACATAATTAAATAACCAACTAAGATAATCTATATTAAGCCAATAAAGCCTGTTTTATTGGGTTTCCTGCCTCCTATTGACAGTATGCTAAAACTGATTATTTTTACCCGTTATCCGGAATTGGGGAAAGTAAAAACCCGGATGATTCCAGCTTTGGCAGCCGAGGGAGCCGAGGAATTGCACCGCAAACTGGCCGAATATACTCTCGGTAAATTAGAGGGTTTGAGGAATTTTCTCTCCCTGATCATTTACTACCATGGCGGCAGCGAGGAGAAAATGCGTACTTGGTTAGGTGTGCATTATTGCTATCATTCTCAACGGGGAAAAGACTTAGGAGAAAAGATGCAAAATGCTTTTGCCGATGGTTTTGCTCAAGGGATGACAGCGATCGCTATTATTGGCACAGATTGCCCAGAAATCGGGGAAAAAGAGATTTTAGCAGCCTTTGAGGCCCTAAAAACCCACGATATGGTTTTAGGGCCAGCGTTAGATGGAGGATACTACCTAATTGCTTTAAAACAGGTCTTTCCAGAGCTTTTTAGCGATATTCCCTGGGGAACGGGGGAAGTCCTGGCAAAAACTCAGACAATCGCCGCTAAACTGGCTTTAAAAACCGCTTATCTGCCTAAATTAGCCGATATTGATCGCCCGGAAGACCTGCCTATCTTAAAAAAATACCTGCCGGAATTAAGGTTGAACGATGACGGGGGTTCCCATGCGGACTAAATCAAACAACACTTTTACATCCCGATTCCGCATCCGCACACAACCATGGGAAGCGGCGCTACCGAGGGAATTTTCCGCGGGGGTCCCGTGAAAACCGATGGAATTTTTGCCGTCAGTCCAAAAACCGATCCATCTTTCCCCTAAGGGACTATTGGCACCGGGGGTGCTGACTTTGCCTGTCCAGGGACTTTTCCAGACGGGATTGCGAACTAATTCTCGCACCTCAAATTTACCAGTGGGGGTTTCCCAGCCTTTTTTGCCGACGGCGACGGTAAATTGTGCTAAAACTTGCTTATCTTGATAAACGTAAACTTTTCTCTCTTTCAGTTTTAGGACCAGATGGGTAGCGAGAGTTTGATTGGCCGCCGTATTCGGGGTGACAGTGCTGATTTGGTTAGCTTGGGCCGGATATACGGGTAAACAAGTTAATCCTAATCCGATGATTAAGAGGGTCAAATTTCGTTTGAACGCCATTTTTCCCACACTCCTCAATTGCTATAGCGATAATTTTTAAGGATAGCAAATAGGGAACTTTTTGGAACCTCAAGCCGTCCACGCTGTGCCAGTTTTAGCTTCGTACTGCCGACAACCTTCACAAGGACCTGGGGGATTAACCGCACAACGCAAATGGGGGGAATACGCATTAAAACGACAACTAAGATCACCGATAAAGGCCGGTTTATTTTCTGTCTCTAGAGGTATTGACAAAAAATCACTGGCCATCACCGCACTGTATTCGTGACGATGGCGAATCCCTCTCAAACGGTTGCTTAATCTCTGTTGGGATCGGTTAATTAACCAGAGACTAACGAGAGAGGGAAAGAGGGCGAGGATAAAAACAAAGGTTATCCTGATCACGATTTCAGTTTAGGCGATCGCCAGTGATGCTAACTTATTATCGAGGCAGTCCCTAGAAATTAGGCCATAACCAGGGAAGATTTAAGGGGTTCTTCCTTTTTGCTTTCATAAACTGCCCCAGGACCGGGGAATCCTCTGGTTAGTTCCCGCACTTTAATCTCACCTGCTTGCAGGGATTTGGTCAAAATTTCCATGGCAACCACGGGTTTACCCGCACCACAGAAGAATAAATCAGCGGCGAAATAGCCGTGTTCAGGCCAGGTGTGGATCGCGATATGAGATTCAGCTAAAGTCGCCGTCGCGGTAACTCCGTGGGGACTGAACTGGTGGACACACAAATCGATCAGCGTTGCTTCTCCTGCCGTAATTCCATCGAGGATAGCGCGGCGAATGCGCTCGGGATCGTTGAGGAGGTCAGCAGGTACTTGCCAAGCATCGACAATCAAATGGGTTCCCAGTTTGGTCATTTTTTTTTCAATACTCCCTATCGAAAAACCTTCACAGAATTACCAGTATAACACAATTTTTCTAACTTGTGCAAAAAAGATCTGGTTTTTCTCGGGTACTTTCTCTAAAAAACTGGGACAGAGCGGGGGAGAAGGGTGTGGGGTGTGGGGTGTGGGGTGTGGGGTGTGGGGCTTACTTCTGCTTGACAATAGTATCGTTAGGCGTTAGGATTTGATCATCAGTTAATCAGTTATCAGTTATGATCGTCAATTTCAAGTCCGAAGAGACTAAGCTCATTTTCGAGGGGTTTCAGTCTCGTCACTATCCCCCTGATATTCAATCGGTCGCTCTACGAAAACTGCTAATCCTTGCAGCGGCGTTATCGATCAATGATCTGCGTGTCCCACCGGGTAATCGGTTGGAGAAGTTGCAGGGCGATCGTCAGGGCCAGTACAGCATCCGTATTAATGACCAATGGAGAATTTGCTTCATTTGGACTGATGAAGGCAATGCTGATCAGGTAGAGATAGTGGACTACCACTAAAATTAGCTAAATGCAATGAACAGCAACACTTCGACACATTTCGACAGGCTCAATGTAAAAGCTCAGTTCCACCGTTTGCCAAATATCCATCCCGGTGAAATCCTCAAGTTAGATTTTCTGGAACCGCTCAATATTACCCCCTACAGACTGAGCAAAGATTTAAGCGTAGCTCAAACTCGTATCGGTGAGATTTTAGCCGGTAAGCGTAGTATCACTGCGGACACAGCTTTGCGTCTGTCACGATATTTTGGTAACAGTCCTCAGTTTTGGCTGAATCTTCAAACAGACTACGATCTCCGTCAAGCTCAGGCAAAGAATGCCGAAGTTTATAACCACATTCCCATCACTCCATTTGCAGATGTGGCTGAGGGTCCTAATTTTATCTGGGAGGGGGGACGGGATTAGTGGGGACGGTGGGACTGGGAGAATCGGCAGGAATGGGGGGATTTTCGGGTTTACGGACTTGGGGGACGGGTAACAGATAGAAAAGTAGGGCGCAAGCGACAAGACTGCCTAATCCTGCCAAAAAAGGTACTGTTCGACTGGCCACCGATTCATTAACCTTATGGTAGCGACGGGAAACTGGCTGTAATTTCAGGTTTAGGTCGGGTAAAGTGCGAGTATCGGCAAAAAATTGGTCAATCGCTTCTATTAAATCGAATAACTGCACGGTACTGATTTCTATCTTGACCGGACTTTCTGGGATATTCAAGTCCGTTGATGGATACCAAACCAGACGATGGAGATTCTGGTCAATCTTTTCTAGGTACACATGATCTGGTTCATGGACGGGGTCTTGGGGATGACGAACACCACTCAAAAATTCTTGGGCATACTGACTGACCGCTTGTACTAAATTTTCCAAGAAAACCCGACCACCTTGCAGGACTTTATTGGCCCCGATTAACCGACATTCTACGTTAGTCAAAATTGAGAGTAAAGGTCGGCTATCACCGGGGTTAGCTGGGGCGAAATCATCGCCGAAACCATCGAGAATCAGGGTACAATTGGGCAAGCTATACTGTCTTCTCATCTCTACACGATCTCCCCATCAAATAAACTAATCCAAAACCGCTGCATTCCCGTCGTACCAGTACAAAATAATAACTGATCGAGGAGGGATAAAGCCAGTTCATTTAAAGCATTTTCATCGGCTAGATAAACCGATACTTTGGCCCGGCGGGGGTTCATGCGACTGCGAAAATTGGAGCGAAATCTTTCTAGGTATTCTGATAAAAGAAAATTATTATCCACGGGTAAACCCTTTGATTCCATCTGTTGCCGCGCTAACAGTAATTGTCGGATGGATATAGCTAGAGGTTTGGCCCGATAACTGGCAATGATAACTAAAGCTTTTGCTTGGTCAAGGGTGAGACGGTCGAGGGTGTAGGAAATTCGCCATGGATTAGTACAGCGTAAGCGCCAGAAAATAATCCGGTTTTTAACAATTTTATCGAGTCCTAGTTCTTTACAGAGGGCTAACAGGGCCTCCCCGGCACCGACTTCTAAGGATTCCAACGCTAATAGCATTAAATCGATATGCTGTTGGAGATGTAGGGCGCATTGCTGACTGGCAATCGGAAAATCGGGTAAAACGCTTAAAATAACTGGTTTTTCTGGGGCTGATGCTGTAGATTCGGGCGTTAGGCTAGTAGAGGTCATGATATAGGAGAACTAAAACACAAGGGCGATCGAGTCAGGATATTGTAAATTGTATTGTATAGATAGCTGTCCCCCATTTTACGAGACAAGGAAACCGAATGGATCTGAAATCATTGATTCGCGATATTCCCGACTTTCCCAAACCGGGTATTGTCTTCCGCGATATTACTACCCTACTCAATCATCCCCAAGGATTACGTTACACGATCGATACCCTAACGGCAAAGTGTCGCGATTACGGTTTATCCCCTGATTACATTGTCGGTATGGAATCCAGGGGTTTTCTCTTTGGTGTTCCTTTAGCATACCAATTAGAAGCGGGATTTATTCCTGTCCGGAAACCGGGCAAATTACCCGCCGCCGTTCACAGTATCGAGTATGATTTGGAATACGGAAGCGATAGCCTCGAAATTCATCAAGACGCGGTGGCAGCCCATCATAAAGTCTTAATTGTCGATGATTTGATCGCGACGGGAGGGACGGCGAAAGCGACGGCCGGTTTATTAGAAAAAATTGGTTGCGAGGTGTTAGGATTTGCTTTTATCATCGAGTTAATCGACCTCGGTGGTCGGGGAAAATTACCCGATTTACCGATTATTACCCTCATCGATTATTAGGTTTTTTTCTATGACGGCGACTGATGATAATTATAAGGCGGCCACCGCTCGATCGAGTGCTAATGGGTTACAATCTCTCCTAACTAGCGAAACTTTTTTATATATTGTCAAGCGTGTTCTCCAGGGTTTATTAACTCTGTTGTTGGCCTCGGCTTTGAGTTTCGCTATTATCCAATTAACCCCCGGCGGTTTTCTGGCTTTGCTTGACCTTAATCCCAAGATTAGTCAGGAAACTAAAGAACAATATATTGCCCTTTTTGGTTTAAAAGACCCGCCGATTGTCCAGTATTTTAAATGGTTATGGCAAGTGGTAACTCAGTTTAATTTTGGTCTGAGTTTTACCTATTTTCGTCCCGTGTCTTCCCTCTTATTAGAGAGAATTCCAGCGACGTTATTAATGTCTTTGACTTCCATCATTTTAACCTGGGCGATTGCGATTCCCTTGGGCATTCTCAGCGCCGTCAAACAAAACCAATTTATCGATAAATTTTTCCGAGTTATCAGTTATGTTGGTCAAGGTTTCCCCAGTTTTATCACTGCCCTTTTACTGCTAATTCTCGCCCAAAATGTCTCGCCGCTTTTACCGGTGGGTGATATGACCAGTATTAACTATTCGGAATATTCCCCTATCGGTAAAGTTTTAGATATCGCTTGGCACATGATTTTACCAACTATTGCCCTGACAGTTACCAGTTTTGCCGGATTACAAAGATTGATGCGGGGACAATTATTAGATGTTCTTCGACAGGATTATATTCAAACCGCGAGGGCGAAAGGTTTACCAGAAAATAAAGTTATCTATGTCCACGCTTTACGCAATGCTATTAATCCCCTGATAACTCTTTTGGGCTTTGAATTTTCCAGTTTGTTAAGTGGGGCATTTATCGCCGAATTTTTCTTTAACTGGCCCGGATTAGGTCGTTTAATTCTGCAAGCTGTGACGGCTAAAGATTTATATTTAGTTATGGGCAGTTTAATGATGGGTGCTACTATGTTGATTATCGGTAATCTCCTGGCTGATTTACTTCTCAAAGCTGTAGATCCTAGAATTAAATTGGAGGATTTAAAGTAGGGAGATAGGGAAATGGGGAAATTCAACTAAAACCCCAAAACCCTAAAACCCTAAAACCCCAAAACCCTAAAACCCAACCCCCAACCCCTAACCCCCAACCCCTTTTTTCCTTTTCACTTTTTACTTAACAAAATATGTTAGCAACTACACATTATTTACTCAGGTCAAAACAAGACGGACAATATCTAGTGGCGCGTCTGAGAAAAGGTGAAAGCGAAACTCCGGCTAGTTATCTGCTTCTGTTTAAAGAATCCTACGATGCTTTAAGTTATATCAATACCCATGCTCAGGATTTAGCCAATAATTTTTCAGTGGAAACTCTCTCAGGAACACAATTAAAGGGACTGATGCAGCGATGGGGATTTGCAGGAATTGGTTTAGTTAGTGAACCTTTGGAACCACAAGTGCAGTTTTTAGCCTACGAAAAAGGATTTAATCTCTAAACTATGAAAAAGCTGTTAATCACTGGAGTTAGTGGGTTTTTAGGTTGGCATATTTACCAAAAAACTCGCTCATCCTGGGCAAGTTTTGGTACATATTTTAATCACAATGTCAATAGTAATGACCCAAATTTAATTAAAATTAACTTAACAGACTTAGCCGCAGTTAAAGAACTTTTTCAACAGATTAAACCCGACGCGGTAATTCATGCGGCTGCCCAATCAAAACCGAATCTCTGTCAAGAATTTCCCCAAGCATCCGAGGCAATTAATCTGACAGCTTCTCTGGAAATTGCCCGTTTGTGTAGTCAATATCAAATACCGCTAGTTTTTACCTCTACCGATTTAGTTTTTGATGGTAAAAATGCCCCCTATTCCGAAAATGATCCGGTTTCTCCCGTCAGTGTATACGGTGAGCAAAAAGTAGCGGCAGAAAAGGATATTTTAGCAATATATCCTCGGGCGGCTATTTGTCGAATGCCTTTGATGTTTGGTTCCCCTTCTCCCACCGCTAATAGTTTTCTGGAACCCTTTTTAAAAACCCTCCAAGAGGGAAAAGAATTATCTCTATTTACTGATGAATATCGTACTGCTGTTGGTGTTAATAGTGCGGTGAATGGGTTACTTTTGGCATTAGAAAAAGTGCAAGGTATTATTCATCTGGGGGGTAAAGAAAGAGTTTCTCGTTATCAATTTGGTTTACTAATGGCGGCAGTTTTTAACATTCCTGGAGAACGAATAAAACCCTGTTTACAGTGCGATGTTCCCATGATTGCGCCGCGTCCGCAGGATGTTTCTCTTGATAGTTCTCTCGCTTTTTCTTTGGGTTATCAACCATTAAGTATTAAAACCGAATTAGAGGCAATTAGAGATGAAATTATCTGAACCAAAGCGAACTATATTAATTATCTTGATACTTTTTTTTACCGCTATTCTCATGGCCAATTATTTTGAGGTAGGGATGACAGGAGTGTTGGCTTTTTTCGTTGCCTATCTTTCTAAAGGATTGCGAAAAGTTAAGTAAAAAAATATTTTTTTCAATCAACAATCTCAAATTCTATTGACTGCTCTTGGGCAAAATTATAGGTAAAATGATCGATAATATTAGTATCGCTCAATTCGAGATTATAAAAATCGATCGCTGGTTGATCAAAAAGTGGGCCAGCGTGCCAAGTTCCCACCTCTAATTTAATAAAACAGTCGCCGGGGATGCGAAAAACCCTTAATTTTTCTAAATCCGGTTGAGTCTGAGGACTAGGGGGGGCCACTCCTAAAAACCACTCTTGTCCCCCCAAAGAACCGAGACATTGGGTACATTGACTATGACGAGTAATTCGCTTAAATTTACGTCCGCGAGTCTGTAAACGCATAATATAAAAGCGCGGCACACCGTTTTTTAAATGCAGTTGTGCATCGCTTTCATCAAATATTTTCCCGTCATGACTAGGGGTTATTAATTGACCGTAGGGACGGAAACTCTCGGCGGTAATTAGTTGCGATGCCAGGGGACGAACGGTAATCGAATTACTCATAAAAATTACTGCTGACTAACAGTTATAGCTGTACCATCTCGGAGAGAAAGAATATTATTAACGGCAATTCTTTCCCCGGCATTTACTCCAGAAATAACCTGATAAGCTTGCCCTTGAATTGTGCCGACTTGAATTGGTTTTTGTCTTACCACTAAACGCTCCTCGGCATTTTCTTGACCTTCTTTAGCCTTTTCTTTTTCGGCCACAAAAACAAAATTTTGCGCCCCGATGCTAGTCACTGCCGTGGTGGGGATTAATACCCCCGGTTTTTGATCCCAAATTACCCGCGCCCGCACATATTGATTATTGCGAAGACTGCCATCATTAGTAAAGGAAAATTTCACTAAAACCGATTGGGTAGCTTGGGAAACGGTGGGGGAAATAAAAGTTACTTGACCGCGAACCCCCGCACTGCCATCAGGATTAATAATTTCCACGGGCAACCCGACACGCAGACGCGGTTGTAATTCCACGGGAATCTGCACATTTAGTTCCAAAGTTTTATTGTTAGTCAACGAGGTTAATTCTTCACCTAGGGAGATAATATCGCCGACCTTTCTTTGATTAAAATCGCCGACAAAACCAGCAATCGGGGCGGTAATGGTGTTAAAAACTAAATTCTGACGCGTCGCCCCTAATTGCCCCTCGGCGCTGGCTACTGCCGCTTGACGACTGTTCACCGTTGCCGCTGCCGCCGCCACCTGTTGCTGTGACGCTAATTCGTTTTGAATGGCGATATTTAATGCTTCTTTGTTTGCCTGTAGGGTAGCTCTAGCCGCCGTCACCTGTTGACGGGCCGCATCACGATTTTTAGACTGGGACTCTACTTCCGCCCTGGCGGCCTGAATGTCGCGGCGACGATCATCTAAGTCCTGTTGGGGCTGTGCGCCTTGTTTGACCAGAAATTCGGCTCTTTTTAGGTTTTTTTCCGCTAAATCTAAATTAGCTCTCGCTCTCTGTAAATCAGCTTCGGCGGCGCTCAAGGTGGCGATCTGACTTTTAACATTAGCTTCGGCATTGGCCACATTTGCCCGATTCTGGGCAATTTGGGCTTTATTTGCCCTCGCTTGCGCTTGTCTTTGCCTTAAATCCGCCTCAGACGCATTGAGATTCGCTTTGGCCGAATTTACCTGGCCGATGCCGGCGTTTACCTGTTGCTGTTGTTGTTCGGGATCCAATTCGGCGATTTTTTGTCCCTGAGTTACCTGATCGCCAGATTTAACGAAAATAGACCGAATCCGACCAGTAATCTGAGGGGAGACGCTAACACGCTGTTGGGCGATCAAAGTACCCACAAATTCGCTACTTTGCACTAATTTGTCGGTGCCGAGGGTTTGCAGTTTGACGGGAACGGCCGCCGGTCCTGTGGCCTGGGGGGTTTGGGGGGCGCAACCAGCTACAATTAGGGAAACGGCGATCGACGAACTGATCGCTGTCGATACGTTAACGGATCGTTTAATCATTGTTAAATTTGGGGGTTTTTGGCAGAAAAAGTGCTAGTAAATCGGAAAAAGAAGAGGAGGATGAGGAGAGAAGCTTTTCCTTAAATTTTACTCTACAGAATTGATCGCCGTGATCACTGTTTGCTTTGCCCTAAGCTAACAATATTACAGGTAACTAATCTTTGGGCGAGGGTGGTGTATTCTAGGCGACCACCGGCGATCTGATATTCGTCCCGGGGCGCCGGCAGATGACCGACGGGAGCATTGAGGGTATAGTTAAGATTTTCTTTAAAAATAATCCAATCACCATCTTTACGCCAACCGATTCGATCGCCAAAAGTTTGAAAATTTTCGATCGCCACTAAGCGGCCCGGTCGATTACCCGTCTCGATAAAAATGCGAAATTGGGTACTGAAACTAAAACGACCCCCGGAAGCTTCTTTCCAGAGTTGATCCATCTTTTGCAGATCCCAACAGGCCAATTTTTGCAGGTCTTCCATGGTAAACCAGCCCTGTAATTCCCGTCCGGTTGCTTTCAGGATTAAATTGCGGGTTTCATCGTTAGCTTGTCGCCAATTTTGTTGAGCGAGGAAATTTTTCAGGCGAGTGTAATTAATGCCCGTGGTCGGTGATACCATTTCCCCAGAGGTGGCAGTCTGGGCAACGATCGCCGGCAAGGGATTGAGAAATAAAGCGATCGCAAGAGTGATCTGACACAAGGAAAAATTAATTCTCATAAACCCTATTTATTAACCTGATGCAAAGAAATCCTACAATAGCATAGACGAAATTTGCCGTTTTTACCGCCTCCTTAACTCCTATGGCTTTCACTTGGATCCGACACCACATTTTGGGATTGCAAGACTGGCAACCGGAAGAATACCAAACCCTACTACAAACGGCCTCTAGTTTTCGTGAAGTTCTTTCCCGACGTACCAAGAAAGTGCCGGCCCTACAAGGTCAAGTGGTGACAAATCTTTTTTTTGAACCTTCCACCCGCACCCGTAGTAGTTTTGAACTAGCGGCCAAACGTCTCTCGGCCGATGTTCTTAATTTTGCCCCGGGTAGTTCCAGTTTGACTAAGGGGGAAACTATTCTCGATACCGCTTTAACCTATGTGGCCATGGGTACGGATATCTTTGTCATTCGACATCAACAGTCGGGAGTTCCCGATTTAATTGCCGCAGAAATGGATCGTTTGCAGTCGGGGGTCAGTATTCTTAATGCTGGGGACGGTCAACACGAACACCCCTCCCAGGGACTTTTAGACCTGTTTACGATCTGTTGTATGTTAGATGAAGAAAATCCCCGTTTAGAACTGTTAGAGGGCAAAAAAATCGCTATTGTTGGGGATATACTCCATTCTCGTGTCGCTCGTTCCAATATCTGGAGTTTAACCACGGCTGGGGCGGAAGTACATTTGTCCGCACCCCCCACCCTACTGCCGAAATATTTTGGGGAATTGTGCGATCGCCTATTTCTCCACTGGGATTTAGAACCAGCTTTAGAAAAGGCCGATTTTGTGATGACCCTGCGACTGCAAAAAGAACGAATGACTGCCAATCTTTTGCCCAGTTTACGGGAATATCATCAAAGTTTTGGCATTACTCGTCCTCGTTTGCAATCCTGTCAACCGGGGGTGAAGGTACTTCATCCCGGTCCTGTGAATCGGGGAGTGGAAATTAGTTCCGATTTAATGGACGATCCCGATTTTAGTCTGATTTCCCAACAAGTTACCAGTGGTGTCGCTGTCAGAATGGCTTTGTTATACCTGATCGGTAATCTTCGCGGCGACCGGTAAAAGCTTCTCAGGGATTTGCTCTTTTAGTCTGGTTTCATTGAAACAATCCTAAAGTTTCTATCAAGGTAAATATCATACTTTCTTCCTCCCTCACACACAGCATCTTCTGCTTCAAATAGGTTAGTCTCAACATCAAATTTCATCGCTCTAGGATTCCTACAGCCCTGTTTTAACAAAGTATCAGTCAACCGGGATTTTTCTTCTGCGGTCAAAGCTCGATAATCACTACTATTAGCTTTACCTGTATAGATTGACATTCCTATAATACTAAGAGATAGTAAGCTTATGATCGATTTGGTCTTCATTTTTTCAACTTCCTGAATACAATAGAAACATCATTCCAAGGGTTTTAGACCCAAGTTTTCGGTAATTAGTTCGGCACGATTACCGATCAACTTTATCTTAGGGAAAGCATACCTATTTTGCAATAAGTATAAATACTCAAGCTACCCCTAGGGCTTTTCTAGGAACTGCGACCGATAGTTAGGGTCTGCTGAAAAAGCCCTAGGGGTAGCTTGAGTATTTATACTTATTGCAAAATAGGTATGCTTTCCCTAAGATAAAGTTGAT